>TARA_B110001450_G_scaffold256385_1_pt1 | contig 26908 bp, 30 predicted proteins | sample TARA_B110001450 | Tara Oceans TARA_B110001450 (sample SAMEA4396538) | marine metagenome | biome: Polar Biome; feature: [SRF] surface water layer (ENVO:00010504); material: water (ENVO:00002006), including particulate matter (ENVO:01000060) such as... | depth 5 m | reverse complement strand
TTATTAGAAAAATGGAGGAGTGTGATCAGCGATGAAGGCTATATTCTGAGATCAATCAATAGGCATGGGCATTTTGGGAACAAACTACACCCGGCAAGTATAAGCACCCTATTGAAAGCACTGCAAAAGGACCTGAAAATGGACTCCGATGAACAAACGCTCAGCGGTCATTCATTTAGAGTAGGTGCGGCACTGGACCTATTGGAGCAAGGCATGCCCTTGGAGAAGATTATGCTTAGAGGAGGATGGCAGACGGATTCGACTGCCATGAAATATTTACGTAATTTTTTATTTTAAGAGGATGTGTAAAATTGCATTATGAAAAAAAATCTAGTACTAGTTGTCACCTCAAAACAACCTTGTCTACAATATCCCAGTTTACCGCCTTAACAGCCATATCAACATTAATAAATTGATGCTCTTTCAACAAAAACTCCAATTTACTATACGCTCGACTAAGCCCTACATAACTCTTAAACTTTCTAGCCATACCCAAACCTGGCACCATAGGCTGTTCAGGATCAAAATCCCTAGGATGAAAATAAGTCATAATATAATTATCGTTAGTGAATCTTCTTTTCAAATACCACAAAGGGAGAAGCCTAAAATACCCACCACCTGAATAAACAATATTTTTGCCTAAAATTTTTGATGTGTTAATTGGCAATGACTTGAGCGTAACATTTTCATATCTAATCAATGACGGACAAGCCGAGGAGTACTCAGGAATACCTCCATGTGCTCGACTGGCAGGAAAAACCGAACAATCATTTTCAATACCCAGTCTATGTAAAACCTCAAAAGCCCAAAGATTTTTTGATGTAATAGAAAAACCAGGTGCGCGATAAGTATCAATTTTTTTACCGCTAACCTGTTGCAATGTATCGATAGACCTCCATAAATCCTCTTCAAACTGACTTTTAGACTGACTATAAGCAAGCTGATGTGTATGAGAATGCGTGGCTAAATGGTGCCCGTTTTCTACTATTTTTTTAATCACTAAAGGGTATTTTTCAGCTACCCATCCTAAACAAAAAAAAGTAGCTGGTTGATTAGTATCGCTCAACAAAGAAAGAATACGATCGACACCAGCTACCAACCTCGAAGGCATTTTTTCCCAGTCAGCAGGGCTGGATGTCTCTGGATTATCCAATACATGAAACCAGTCTTCGATATCAAATGAAAGTATTTTCATTAAAAAAACTTGCCTCCTACTCTTCTAAATTCTCTGACATCGTCCTTCGTAGGGAAACTATAGTAGGTCATTTGATCATCATCATTAAGCATTGTCGCAATATCATTAGCTTGAATTTTTGATATAGCTTTGAGAATACAGTCCATCCCGAGTTTCTTTGTTTGATTAATTAATTCTTCTTGGCTCTGCCCATTTATCTCAACTGTCTCTTGAACCAGTATAGGGCCACTGTCAATTCCATCATCGACATAAAAAACTGAGACCGCTGTAGTGCTTTCTTGATTTTTTAAAACCCAAAAGCTGGGCATTAGCCCTCGATATTTGGGCAATGGCGCAGTATGTAAGTTCAGACATCCAAGCTCTGGAAGTTCGATCAACGGACGTTTGAAAATCTCATTACCGCCAATTGAGATTAACAAGTCAGGTGAATATTGTCTAATCCGCTCAACTGAACTTGCCGAATTTATTGAGCCTTCAAGCTCAATTCTAGGTATTTTATGCTTCTTTAGCACAGATTTGACTTTGTTAGCTTTTGACAACAATGCAACCAGATAGCGTAAAGAATAAATCAGAAAGAATTTAAATCCGAATATACTTAAGGTCTTTAACACCTTTTTTTCAAACGGCTCCTTCTTGCCAAATGGGGAAACATCACTAACTATACAGCCCGAGATAATAGCATTAGATGGCAAATTGATAATTAGATAGTCAATATTTTTAGCTAAATAAAATGGGTCGTCCTGGGTAATTATTACAATTCTCATCTTTTACCTAATCCTCTGAATACCCATTTTATAGCATACTTAAATTGGGATTCAATTTTTTCCCTAAGGAAACTATAGACACCAGCACCGGAAATTTCTGAAGCAATTAACTTAATTGCGCAGTAAATAGTACATTTAGGTCCAATTAGTTTTAGCGTATTGAGAGCCGTCTGGAAGGGCATTAATGTTAATCCGGATAGTGATGGTGAGAGCAAAGCTATACCACTTATCTTGGAGCTTTCGGGTAAATCTCTATAAAGATATGAAAGTGATTTATGCACACAAAAAGGCTCATTCTGTGTAATCAAGATAATATTCACTCTTGTCCGTCCTCACGGAAAAAGAAAAAGTTTGTTAGACTTTTTTTCTTAAGATTAACGTACCAATCAACAGTTTCTTTTAAAGCCGCAGTAGTGCTATATTGTTGCTTAAAACCTTTGCTTATAAAATTTACTGGTTTAAAGTTAGTCGGACGGACAAACGTGTCAATTCTGGCTCGAGTAATTGGAAAATTTACCTTCGTCAAGCGAGATAACCAATCGAAAACCCCCGCGACTCGCCTAATGAAGAAAAATGGTAGCCTCCGACCCGCACCCGACTTGCCAAGCTGTTGTCTAATATCTTTTACCAATTCCTGCATTTCGCTTGGCGGGGCATCTGCGTAGACGTATAGTTCATACCCTCTCGTATTCTCTGCCGCGAAGATAATCGAATCTACAAAATTCTTTACATAGGCTGTTGTTTTAATTGTTTTACCATTTCCAACTATCGCAAACCTCTTAGAATATATACCATCAATTAAGCGAAATATATTATTATCAACTGCTCTATAAATTCCAGTATTTTTGGGATTGGATGGACCGTAAAGCACGGAGGGTCTGATGATTGCTAAATCTGCTCCCTGTGACATCCTGTGATTTTCTATAAATAATAATTCCGCATCTTTTTTCGAAAACCCATAAGCATTAATAGGATCATATGGTGCTGACTCATCTAAGCAGGCACTAGTTGCCTGAGGCATCACAGAAACCGAGGACACAAAAATTATCTTAGACACTTGGATCTCTCTTAGAGCTAATATTAATGACTTAGAAGCTTCTACATTGTCTCTATAAAACTCACTGTCGCTTACGCCCCAATCAGCTCTAGCGGCAGCCAAATGAATCACAAGATCAAATGAATGACCATCAAGGCAAATATCCTGTAGATCCACTAAATCAAGTGACTTGAATTCGTCACAAAACGCAGACGGCTCACTCTTTCTATCGATACCAAAGACAAACCATCCTTCTGACCTAAGTAAGGGAATCAAGTGCTCCGCTACAAACCCTGAGGCTCCGGTCACTAAAACTTTAGGCATTACTATTTCCTTTTGAGACAACTAATTTTGTAAAAATATAATGCAGACGGCACAATATCTAAACCCTAAACTCCTTGCAATCCGTTCTTATATACTAGGCCGGAAAACTGTCAAAAGAAGAACTTGATCGGCGTTTTAGATATAACATCATCGGGTTTCTTAATAACTTTCCTTAATTTTTCGCTTCTAACGGAAGACGAGATAATACTTAAAAATCCAAACTCTTTAATATCGATGAATTCAAAACATTTTTTCATTAATTTAACATCTGCAAAGGTAAAAGATCTTTTATCAGTTGTGTCTACTGGCGAACAACCATGAATAGCAACGGAACTAATAAAAATGATCACATTTATTCAATGCTTCATAGCAGATTCACAAATATTAACAGAGCCTTGTGCATTCACATAATCGTAGTGCCTCAGAGGTCGGATATCATATCAATGAACAGCAGCCAGGTTAATAATTATTTTTGCGCGTGTTGATTGATTATACTTGGATCTACCAGGCTGCCCTTAGCAGTCTAAAATAAGAATTTTTATTGATTCAAATCAGATAGTACTGATAAGAGAGGCCTATTAATCTCAAAATATTATCTATGGTGATACAGAATAAATCGTCTTAGCTTAGCCTCAACCTAACTCGTTAAATACAGTCGAGTGATAAAACTCAAATTAGCACCCTCAATCAGTCGCTGATGTAGTCTCTGGATCGATAAACCTAAATCCCTCAACGTAACGCTCGAGTAAATCTACGAGAGCTTTTTGTGTACTCCTCACTTTAAAGGTCGCAGCCACTGCATCAACAAACTCATTACAAAAATCTACTCGCTCATCAGAAACGAAGATTTTCTCATGAGGAGTAGGACTTTTAGAAAATCCCATTAACAATTCTTCATACAATTTCTCTCCAGCCTTTAACCCTGTTGTAACAATCTCCACCTTATTCGGCCCGCCATTACTGCCGGTCAAAGACATTAACTGCTTTGCTATATCAATAATCTTTATGGGCTTTCCCATGTCGAGAAGAAATATACCAAAATCAAATCTAAATGCTGTTGCCTGTAACACCAGATCGCACGCCTCTGAAATACTCATGAAGTATCTTACAACATTAGGATCGCGCACTGTTATCGGACCACCTTGTGCAATCTGATTCAAGAATATTGGCACGACTGACCCAGATGAACCTATCACATTTCCAAACCTAACAATCGTAAATTTAGTGTTTTTACTTGTAGAACTAAAATGACTAACAAGTAACTCACAAATACGTTTAGTCGCACCCATTATATTGGTCGACCGGACAGCCTTATCAGAGCTTACCAAAGTGAAATATTTTAGATTAAAGCGACCCGATAACACCAATAGGTTATATGTTGACTCAACGTTATTGGTGAATCCTGCAATGACGTTTCGTTGAACTAAGTCGACATGCTTGTAGGCAGCAGCATGAATACAAGCATCAATCCGATAACCCTCGAAGACAGACTCAAGTAAATCGAAATCACAACAACTACCTAAAACAGGAATAACCCGAAAAGGAAGATCAAGATTTGATAAATATTCGAAAATATAAAAAAGATTCTCCTCAGAGTGATCCATTAAAATAAGTATTTTAAGGTCAAATTTGGATAGTGTTTTACACATTTGAGACCCAATTGATCCTCCAGCGCCTGTAATCAAAATTACCGATCCATTAAGAATATCCTTAAGAGAGTCCTCATTAATGGGCGAGGGTTTACGGCCAACAAGCTCCTCTAGAGAGATATTTTTAATATCAGAATAAGCAATCTGAACATCCCGATCCTGAGATAGCGGAAGCATTCTTATGATGACATCAAAACTATTTAGTTTTGTTATTATTAAATTAAGCTCTCTCGCGGTAAGAGAGGGAATCAACAGAAGAATCTCCGAAACATCGAAATCCAATATTATTTTTTGAGCTTCTTCATAGCTAATAATCGGAATACCCTGTTCAAAAAACTTACTATCGGACTTGTCATCAATGACACCTATGATATTAAGTTCCGCATCAATAAGATTCTTTTGATATACCTGACGCGCCGCCTTTCCCGCTCCATAAAGCAAAACATTTTTTTTCATTTTGGGATCCTAAACAACCTAGACATCATAAAAAGCATTAACGGGACCAAAAACTAGTGGAGCAGCTGTAATCCCAAACCCATCAAAGTTACCAACCATAAAATTAATTATCACAATAAAAATGACCCAAGTTCTACAATTATTTTTACGCTTATAGCTACGCGAGAAATAATAAACGCAACGGGGACAGATATAAAAAACGCCAATATACCAGCAGTACTATATATTTTTTCCATTCCCTAAGGCATCCTCATAAGCATCACAGATTAAACTTACAACATGAGAACGCTTAAAGTTTTTTTCAGCAAATTGTTTCCCGTACGCTCCCATTTCATCGCGCACACTGTCATTACTGAGCTTTTCGATATAGAAAATTAACTCTTTAATATCACTAAATAGAAAACCACTTTTCGTGTTAACCAACGAGGTAGTTACCGCGTAAATATTGCGAGCCAAAACCGGCACCCCAAATGCTTGTGCCTCAAGAATGACATTCGAGAATCCTTCACGATAAGATGCCAAAAGCAAAACATCAATGTTCGAATAAATATCAGGTTCATGAACTGAACCATGAAAAATAAAATCGCCTGATATAACACGTTGGTTAAATTTACAAATTATATCAGCAGGGCAATTGTCGAATTCGCCGAAAAAATGTAAAACGACATTTTTCTCATCTAAGATTGATGTAGATAAATTATCTAAGATAAATCCTATGCCTTTATCGGGGCATATACGCCCAACAACACCAATCCTAAGCTTGCTGTTTTGAACATTTTTTTTGCGCTCGCCGAACGTACTAAAAAAAGAATCCTCAACACCACCGATAGACCCCTCACCATTAACAATTAACTTCTTATCTTTAAAGCCATTATTCAACAAAAAATCTCGTTGTCCAAACCCATCTACAAAAGTAAGGGAACTGCGCGAGCAAGTGAAGGCATCTATAGACCGATATACCCAATGTCTGAGTCCAACAAAATTACACCATACCTGCCCTGTAAACCAATGAATATGAGCAGGAGTCGAAACAAACAAAACACTATAAATCGCGACAATAAGCCCAGCCTTTGACGTTATGGAAATCACCATATCAGGCGCTAGCGACTTGACCGCCCCCCTCAACTTCATTAAGTCTGAAGGTATCGTGATTAACGATTGTCGAGATCTAGACGACCCCTCCTCACCTTCATCCAGAATTAGAAAGTTAGCTTCACCACCACGATTCTTAATACACTCCGCATGTGACGTTAAAAAATAGTCTTTTTGATGAGAATAACAAAAAAATAACGCTTTCATTTATACAATCCTAATCCTTTAATTAATATTTACTGCAGAGGTTAGGCATGGTAACGAAATACAAACGAGTATAATAATGTCGTGGAACTTTACGTATATTTATACGTAAAAGAGGCCTAAAACATTTTCCTAATCGACCCCAAAACATTAAGGAGGTAGATACAGTAATACTTCTTTGGCTAGAATCATTGAGTGCTTTTGTGACGGCCATCAAGATATCATGATAGGTGCAATACGATATGTAAGTGCCAAGTATCTGCATTGCTACTTTAGCAGCTTTACTGCTACTCAAGTATTTTTGGTACGATGAAGAGATCCTAACTGGGTGATTTATCGATGCCAGCTTGAGAGAGCAAGCGTTATGGTTCTCATGAGAATTAATAGCTTGATCGCACAGATATTTTGATTCGGCATACAGACGGTAATCAGTGCCTTTCATCGAATCAAATCTTAGTACATCTATATAATAAAGACTGGCAAGTGATGAAAAGAAAACAAAGCGTATATTAAGTTTAGAGGCTCTGAGAAATAATAAATACGGCGCGTGAAAATTCTCATTCATAAATACATCTGGATTTCTAACTTCCCCTCCCGAATAAAGAATCAAGTCGTATTCTTGAATACAACTATCTGAGACTGAATCACCACATCCCGAGAAATCTAATTCGAAGTCATTGGCGAGCGCTGTACAAAGAAAGCCCTGAAGTCGACCGCGATTACCTACAATTAATAATTTTTTTTTATTCATAGAACACCTTTATCTTTAGGATATCTAACAGTAGAGCTTTGGTAATCTCTGCTTAGCCCCAGCTAGATAGATTTTAAGTGAATTGCCAATCGTACCAACCATCAAAAGCTACATCTGAAAAGCTCAACAACCTTTATCGCAGCCATCCAAATCCCTTGAGTGATTCATGACTCTAATAACCTAACAAATTTAAATAATAATCGATAGCGGACAATTAGATAATTGATAGGACTCAATGGACTTATGGGACCTTTCAAGTGATAAGCTTATGTCGGATACAAATATTTCAATCACTGAAATACCACATCTTAGGACCAAGCTAGAACGTAGTAGTTAACTTCATTTTTTACTTGATTAAATAAAAATTCAACATGTCATGGCGCACCAGCTTCATCACTATTTGTAGACAATAAGAGAATCTTCACATTAGCCCTCACTAAAAGAAAAATTTAACTACTTTTTAATAGCTAAAGTAACTGGCGCACAGCCCCTACCGATGCTAAATTCCTCAATTCACCTCCATAGAATGGCGTACTTAAGCTAAAGCTAACTACTGATGCCAGGGGAGTTTTCACGCATAAACCTAACGGTAGACTTGCTACGGTTATAAAGAATTACCAAGATAAAAATACTTAATAGTGTATATGGTTGCCCAAAAAATATTTGATAATAAACCACATAGATCGCCAATAATAATACGAATGATAGCTTTCGATTACTTTTAAGATATTTATAATTACTAATGGACTTATAAACAACGAATAGAATAAGAGGATAATACATCGCCACCCCGAGATGACCGAGACGAAACCAATTCTGAAGGACAGTGACAGTGACTATTTGGCTACTTTCTTCGCCAACATTTTCACCCATCAGTTTAAATTGACTAATGCTAGAAACATCCATGCTAGAAGTTGAGTGAAGAAACGAAGAAACCCGCGATGCAACAAAATCACTATAAACTATGCTCAAGAGAACCTCCATCACGCCTGAGACCACCGTTATCAAAATAAGAGGTGTTGTTATGATTAGCAGAGCGTTAATTTTATCACCAAAAGGAGTTATTCTTAAAAAGAGACTAAAAGCCAGAGCAAAGACGATTACAAGTAAAGAACTGTATGCATGGGAGAAAAAGAGGCCTAGAACAAGAAGCATTTTCATCAAAAAAAGTACTTTCCTTGACCGAACAGAAGTCCAACCCAAACAAACAGCGAGCGCTACCCAAAGTAAGACAGAAAAATACTTCGGTTCCGAACTAAAACCAATTGATCGGACAAAATTAAGGGGGCCAAAAGTAACACCTTCCTCCACAGACATGTATCCGAGCAAAAATGGCATAACGTAATCAATATCTTGGAAAAATTTGTCTTCGATGTGCTTGATCGAATCAAACTGATCAGCAGAGAGGCCACTAATAGCAACCAAAATTACTTGCAGAACTGACATAGCTGCGAGGAGTGCCATCAAGCATAAATAAATGAAGACAAGCTTGTCAAAGTCGTTTCTTTTAATCTGAGAGATTAGAACAAAAAACAAAAAAAGATAGGCTGAATATTTTACTCCGGTGGAAGGACCCACAATAAAGGCGTGAACAATAAAATAAACCGCCGAAACAGCAGAGAAAAATAAGAAATAGCGAAACTCGGTTGCCTCAAATAATCCAAAATTTTGGATTAGCCCATTTTTGCTCAATCTGGCCAGCCAAAAAAATGCGACTATACCAGCGCATAAAACAATAATACTGTTATGAACTTGCGAGCCAAAAAAGACATTAAAAGTGCCCATTTCGAAGCTTGTTATAAGAAACAATAACAGCAATGACAACAGCAACTTCATGTTCTTACCCTGTAATCATATTGTTTAGAGCGCGTGCAGAAATTTCAGACATATTTAGAGATTCCATACCATAATTTTCATTTAACACTCTGTAGTAATCTAAGATGTCAGTCAGAAACGCTATATTCTCGTTTATATTCATACCGAAATTGTGCGGGTGCCACCAAAGATGAAACCCCTTACCAGATTTTGCCGCGTCGAGCATAGCTGAGCTTATTCGCTGGAATCTTAGTGCTTCCAGATACTTATTATTTGAATGTGGACGAAGAAACCGACTAGACGGAATATTGACCAAACCTTCTAGACATTGTTTTGGCACAGAAGAATTAGCACCAGTAATGTTGGTATAGGTATCAGCAAGCCTGGCTCCTCTCACAGATAGGGGGTGTTTACCTCGACGTGGCTTATATAAAAAGTGGTCCTCGTTGCCTCTAAAACTCGTAAAACCGACCTCTTTAGCAGTTTGAAGATCGTAATTATCATACTGATTCCGACAAAATATTAAGGATTTAGTCTCGATACCTAAGCGCCCAAACGCAACGCCCGCCGCGTCTAAGTCGGCTCTAAATGCCTGCTTGTTATTTTCCTCCAAACAGTAAAAGTGGCTGAACGAGTGAGAACCTATCTCCATACCGTCAACGTGAATAATTCTTTGCACCAATGAATATCCAAAATGAAATGGATCTTCACGCTCATTTTTCCCAACACTTTTTAGGTGCCCATATGGATCAATATTGCTATTTGCATAGACCGGCCTAATCTCGGGCAGGTAGCTCATTAATTCTTTTTTATTCTCAAACGAAGCCATGGCAACGGTACCCCAAGTTGCATGGATATTGTATTTCTTAAACAATGAAAGTATCGCTGGGATTGCTTTTCTACCGCCCAGAATATTACGACCATATGACCCAATTGATGCTACATCATATACTCCCCAAAAGAGCTCGAAATCTAATGAAATTGTAAAAAATGGTTTTGGCATACTAACCCTATAACTCCTATTTATTTTGTATTTTTAGACGCCACGACAATATTTTCAGCGCAGACTTTTTCAGAAGGGGATTTGACTTGATCAGCTCCAATACAAGAAGATACCGGTAATAAATTGTCCCCCTAAAAGACCTTAATTTTAGGTGCCTATAGATAGCCATTTCCCCATCACACCAAATAGATTTATAAGACTCACCACCGATAGTGAAATCAAATTTATTTATACCGTTATCGATTGCCCAATCAACTAATTTTTCTAAGTGGATTCTTCCCAAGGAGAATTTTCTCCACTTATCGTCATGATTAAAAGTGGGCATAAGATAGTAGAATTGATCTCGGTTACGAATACCCAAATGGGTCGCCAGTATCTCATCGTCAAGTGTTAGCGCTGACAAATGCATGCCAAACCCCTTGCTCAAGAGATTAAAAATATTGGAATAAAAGGTTCTCACTGATTTATCAGTGAATATATTTCTAGCCCCAGACAATATATATCTACTCTCTTTCTGAGAAATCATCACATCTATTACTTTATTAAAGTCTTCAGGCGTTTCTAATACTGCGAACTTCAATTCTCCCAATTCAGACAGCCTCCTTACCATCCTCTTGTTATCCTTCAGCATGCTTTTAGAAAGCCGTAATGAATACTCCTCAAAGGAGTTAGGCAAGGTTGTTGAATAAGAGAACTCTATGTGTTGAGTGGCAATATTTTCCAGCAAAAGGTTATCGCTTTGATTAATCAGTTTAGGCATATTCCTAAAGTACACAACATCATGGCAAGGAATAACAGCTAGGACCTCGATCCAAATATCTTTGAACTCATTAGGACCCATCTTGGGTCCTAACAAAGGAGCACTATAGTCACCTTCATCTTGCCCAAGAAACCCTAATATCCGCGCTCCAATAGCTCTCTTTATTCCAAATGGAAATATTGCACGGACTCGATCATCAACAAGGCAGACGACAATACAAACATCGATCTTATATTTTGGTTGACCTACCTCGGTGTTCCAATATCGTTGCCATTCATATGACTGGAAAGGTAAGAAGTGAGCGTCAGATTCGAAATCGCTCCATAGTGATGCAAGTTCTTCATTAAACTCATAAAAGACTTTAGCTTTCATTATTTTATTGCCTTACAAAAATTGTTTGCACATTGTTAAATGTAATACCAATCACGTTAAATTCACTTAATCACTGCACCAGTTATATGTCCCTGCTAATCACGCTAATAAAAACCTTCAAATTATCCCGCCAGTGTACGATTAATGTTGTTTATTCTTTTAGTGATGAGAAGTTATGAAGCGCCTTTAATACTTTTTCATCTAATGGAAGAAGTAATATACGACTCCATAAAAAATCATCACAATTTGTCTTGTGAAAAGTGGGCCAGGTGTAAGCATCAATACAATTATTTCTTAGAAAGTTTAACATCTCATCTCGATCAGACTGATTGCTAAATATAATAGGGTATGCCTGCAAGATATTGTTACCCACCCTTTTTTGAGTAAAAACTGAGTGACACCCCAAGTTATTACAAAAAAAGCGATTGAATTTTCTGAAAATATCTTGTTTCTCAGAAATGATCTGTTTGAGATTTAGTCTACAGAGCAATTCCTTATAGAATATTGCGATGTTAGGGCCATAAAAGTAACTAACTGGACCACTGTCAGAAATACTAATCTCAGATATACCTCTATTAATATTTTTCTGCAGCCCAAAAGAACACAAAATATTTTTTAAAAAAAGTACTCCATATCTCTTAACCAAAATAGAAAAGTTTATGAATTCAAATTTCCTGTTGAATTTTCCAATGGCAATACAACCAACCTGAAGAGGCAGGTTTTTATAAATGCTGGATATCAAATAATCATAATCATAATCTTTATTAAAGCCGTCGTTAACTAAAGACAAAAATGAATGTGCGGCGTCTTTGACAATAAGAATATCGTTGGCTTTCAACGCAAGCTCGAGCTCGTCATCTACTCTAACTTGAACCCCAAAATAATCCACAAATATAATTAATTTTGTTTTATCTGTTATTAGACTAATTATCTCTGAATTGTCAAAGCATAAGTTATCGTCAATTTTGTAGTATTTTATATTTTTAGTAGTAGGTATGAAGCTTTCGATTACGGTGCTGCATAAGTAATTAGGTAGTAATATTTCATCATCGGTCGCTACTCTATTAGAGTGTAATATTTCAATTAGCGCCTCTCTTGAATAGGTGAAATATGAGAAATCTTGTTCTACTAGCCTATTTTCACTGCCTCCTACCAACATTTTTAGTATCGGGCCTTCTCGTGAAATGAACATTGTTCAGGCTCGTTTCAACAGGTTTAAAATATCCAAGGCCATTTTTTTTGGGAAATATGATATTAACTTTAGAACCACCCCTTTCATATTAAAAATAGGAAGCTTTTTAAGCTTTTTCCTTACCAGAGTTCCCGATGTTTGAAATGCATTTAAAGATTCACGAAAGATAATTTCATGGTGGATAGTCAATCTCATTTCTCTAGTGAAGTCACTCTTAAATCTTTTTTTAAACCTTGAATACATAAGCTTAAGCTCTTTTGGATAGCTATTATGCAATACCTTACTGAAGTTATTATTGTGGATTCGCCACTTTCCAAGGACTTCATCTATATAAAATACGTCTCCGTAAAAACAAACCATACTGAAAAAGTCGCGCTCCCCTATCATATTAAAGTCACCAAAATCTATCCCATTAACAGAAATTGTCTGCATTCTGACCATGACAGTCTCTAGGGAAAATTGGTAATCGAGAAGATTTTCTTTAAATATATATCCAGAGATCCTACTTTTCTTATTGAAAATTCTTTCAGAACCGGTATCTGAATTAAAAAACAAAGTATTCGAATGAACTAGGACTATATCTTTATTATTTTCAAATACATTAATTTGCTTCTCTAACTTTTCATCTGCCCATAAATCATCACAATCAAGGAAGGCTAAGTATTCTCCAACACATAACTTTAAGGCACAACTTCTCCCTTGGTACAATGAAGTATGCGCTGGCGCATAATAGTATTTAATTCGTTTGTCGTTATATGATTGAGCAATTTTTGCACTATTATCTGTAGACTGATTGTCCCAGAAAATAATTTCCCAATCACTGAAGGTTTGATTTATAACCGAATCAATTGACTCTCGCAAATACCTGTCACTGTTGTAACAGTTCATTAAAATTGATACTTTTGGCACTAGAAAGACCTTTGTGGATTCAATACATTTAATCTCTTGGATTGACTAATTATCTGGATTAGCCCATTGGAATTTGAAAGTTTCGATTGCCACGTTCTCACTCTCTGTCGGGTCATGATGATGACTTGCAATATTAAGTAACATGTTAATTTTTGATAAGCCTTTGAAAGCTACCCATAATTTTGGGCTAACTGTGAGTCTTTGATAATTTTCTGGGGATAAGACTAATGAAAAAATGTTTTTCCCGTCGCAAACAGCAATTTCAATTTCACCAATAGGAACAAGTAAATTTAGAGTCATTTTGCTGTGCATTTTCCAACCTTTCACCTCGCCTTGCACGACTTTAGAAAAATAAGCTTCACCAAAACCACAGAACCCGTTATCGCCGGATTTCATAGCATGGAGTATATCTCCTTTCGGATGATGGATTATTTTTTCTGACGTTACTTTTACTCCGTCCACGACAACCCCTTCTGCCCAGCAATCTCCTCATATTCTTGAATTTGTGCCAAGCTTTTACTTAACATTTCTTCTTCGCCGTAATAGTCAAAATACCACTCATTTGTAAATCTAATAGTCTCGTCAAAATCCAGATTAGCGTTCCAATGCAAGTAAGTTAGGGCTTTATCACAATTAAGTTTTAATAAACCAGCCTCATGGAATTTAATATCACCGGTTACTGTAAATGCTTCATCACTACCGATATTCCAATGCAAACAAGAAGTCTGAAGAAGCTCGCTAACAGTTCGATTTTGTTCACTGCGTGGGCCAAAGTTGAAGCCTTCACCACTTAGGTTTTTGTTAGAATGCAGGCGCTCACCCAGTGTTAGATAACCACTTATTGGCTCCAAAACATGCTGCCATGGCCTCGTTGCATTTGGGCTTCTGACAGAGACTTGAACACCTTTGCTCCAAGCAATCATTGCATCAACTACAATTCTGTCTTTGGCCCAGTCACCACCTCCTATCACATTACCGGCTCGAGCGATTGATAAACGAACATTTGAATCATCTGATTTGAAAAAAGAGTGATAGTAAGACTTTATTACTAACTCAGCGGCTCCTTTCGAACCACTATAGACGTCTTTTCCACCCATAGCATCGTTTTCTTTATACCCCCAAATCTGCTCAACATTATCATAAGCTTTGTCACTAGTTATAATTATTGCGGTGCACTTTTGATTCGAAACTCGCAGCGCTTCCAACACATTAGCAGTCCCTAGGATGTTTGAAGTGACAGTATCTAGCGGATGCGAGTAAGAAGTGGATACTATTGCTTGAGCTGCGAGATGGAACACAAAATCAGGTTTCTCCAGCTCAATTAGCGCATGAACATCGTCGAAAGCTCGGATATCCGCCTTGACATGTTTGATTTTTTTTTCTAAGCATAAGACTTCAAACATAGCTGGGCTAGTAGGAATATCCTTCGATATGCCTACCACCTCCGCTCCTAGTTTTAGGAGCCAAGTGCACAGCCAGGATCCCTTAAAACCAGTATGCCCAGTAACTAGCACTTTTTTATTCTCATAAACGTTATTGAACATAAATTTAACTCCAAACCATCCAAGGCGCCGAATTTTTAATACACATTTCATCGAGTTTTATTTTATCCCTAAGGGTATCCATAGGTAACCAAAAACCATTGTGATGGTATGTATAAAGTTCTCCTTCTTGAGCTAATGACGCAAGTGGAGACTCTTCAAATACCACATTATCCCCACTGCCGATGTAGTCGAATATTCCTGGATTGCAAATAAAATATCCCGCATTGATCCACGACCCGTCACCTTTAGGCTTTTCAGTGAACTCGGCCACTCTTTTGTCCTCGCTAATGGAAAGAGCTCCAAATCGCCCTTCGGGTTGAGCTGAAGTCATCGTTACAGTCTTACCATGCTGGCGATGAAATTTAAGAGCAGCATCGAGATCAATATCTGCAACTCCATCACCATAAGTCAGCATAAAATCCTCATTGCCCAAGTGACTTTGGGCTTTCTTGATTCTGGACCCAGTCATTGTATTTAAACCTGTATCCAGTAGAGTTATTTTCCAGGGCTCACTATTATTGTTATGCACTTCCACACTCCCATCCGTTATATCGATGGTTACATCACTCTGATGCAAAAAGTAGTTCGCGAAATACTCTTTAATATAATATCCCTTGTAACCTAGTAGAATAACGAATTCGTTGAATCCGAAACTAGAATATGTCTTCATAATGTGCCAAAGAATGGGCTTTCCACCGATCTCCACCATCGGCTTAGGTCTGATGTCAGTTTCCTCACTTAATCGTGTTCCAAAACCACCTGCTAGGATAACTACTTTCATTTTTCAAACCTTCCAATAATTAATTTCATATTTACGTTAGGTCCCACTCCATAACAACTAATTTACAGCCCCTCTTACATATTGGGTACAAGTATGAAAATAAAAGAGTGTATCCATCTATCTGCAATAATTGATTTCTCATACATAATTTCTTCGCTAATACCAATAAACGTATATTGCCTTGTTCCACCATCTGTAAGGAAACTTTCAATTTGAAATTACTTTTTAGAAATCACTAACGTTTTGTTTCTACCTAATTGTCGGCCAGTAATACCCCGAAAAATTGGCCTCGCAATTTCGCTTATTACATTTGAAAACCGCGGTGACCTTACGAATTTGCCTATTTGTCTTATTGGCATCGAGTGCAGTTCAAAATTTAGTTTAGGGAAAGAGCTTACTAACTCTTCATAGTTGACTGATAGACTTTCTGGATTATCCCAAAGTTGGAAAATAACTAGTTTACCTTCTTCCGTTAGGTTATCTGTTAAATGAATTAAATATAGTCTTTGATCACTTAAGTTACTTGTTCGAGTAAACGGATAAAATTCAAACGCACAAATTAAGTCCGCAGGAAAAACCTGTTTTTTGTTTTCCGGGTCGACCGCTTCGGAAAAAAATTGACAGTCAGGAAAGTATTTTTTTCCATAAGCTATTGCATCATCAGATATATCCATACCAACAACTTCAGCACGAGGATATTCCTTACTAATCTCGTTTGTTGTAAAGCCTAATCCACAACCGACATCGTAAATTTTTTGAGGATCAAAATCACCTAGGATTTTCTTTATAGCTTTAACTCGATAACTTGGAGTTGTTTCATTATGACTGCTTATTTTCGACTTAGCACGATCATTTAAGGCTAACATTAGCTTATAAGAACCAAAATCATTGTGAGCATCTAATTGCCCCAAATCATTCTGTTCTACAAAGTTCTTCTCAGAATTTTTGAGATTATTTGGCTTCCACCAGTCATTTTTTTTCACATCTAACTCCTAAATCATACCTAAAAATAACAGTGATTTTATTACAGAGTAACAAACTTCCTAATACTCAATGTTGTAAAAAATCAAAGACCTTTCCGCTCAGCCAACTTAACTACATTAGTTATAGATAGAGTCGATACCTAGATTAAACTTTAATGTCCGGGATTCCCCAAAATGCTAGCGGTTCATAATCAGGGTAAGGATAATAGCCGAGGTTAAGTTTTATGTTTGCTCCTCTTTGCTTAATCCGCTCATCGACTAACCGTCTAACCGTTATTGGCTTCCCGCTGCATATATTAAAAGTCCCTTTTGACTCACTCTCAAAAAGCTCGAGGATTGACTTGGCCACATCATCAACAGACAAGTAGTCCCTAATTTGCTCTCCACCGCTCATATCAAACCCTGCTCTACCACTATCGATAGCAGAATCTAGCTGAGGCAGAACCGATCTTGAATTTTGTCCCTCTCCATACATATAAAATAGGCGCGCCCACTGCAGAGTAAAGGGAGATTCATTTGAGAGAAGCTCAAGAAATTTTCGTAAACAGTCCTTTGCTAAAGCATAGGCAGTATTAGGACTTGTTTGAGTTGTCGATGCTAAAGGTCCATTTTGCATACCATATTCAGCACATGTACCCGTGACTAAAACCTGAGCTACTCCTTGGCCAACCAATTTCTTAATGAATTCATAGTCTTTTTTAAGATTTACCTCGAAATGGAAATTTGCTTTGTAGTTTGGAAGTCCGCCCCAAGCGAGATGAATAAGCTTAAAATCATAGCAATTTGGCAAATTTAATTGCTCTTTATATAAGTCTATTGCAACAAATTGCACCTTAGCAAACCAATCAAATTTTTTAGCTTTGTTAGAATCTCTCGCTACTGCGATTACTATATAGCCTTTTTCCAACAATAGAGGAATCAGATGCCGTCCAACAAAACCTGTGGCCCCAGTTACAATTACTTTTCTATCATTCCGTTCTTTTTTTGTTTCTGCTTTCACTAAATTATTTTCTCCTCAACATGCCTTAGATATTTACAATGACTCCAGAAAATAAAAGAGCCTTTTTGATAATTTCCATCGCCGCCCAGCTACTTTTGGGGAACACTCTCTTAAACCAACTTTAGTCCCTAAATACACGCAAATTAGGTGTCATCGCCTCCCAAACGTATTCTTCAGTCGGCGTTCTCCAATTTTCTCCATATTGCTCTCTCAAGTACTCATCACTGTCTAAAGGAACTATAATCTCCTGGTCTCTAAATAATATTTTTTTAAATCTCAATAACTTGGCCGGATATACGCAGCCGAGATAAAGATATTTAGCTCTGGCGAAACTATACATTTTTTCCTTTATATTATTAGTTAATATGTACGATAACGCCCCAAAGATAGAACTGAATATATTCCTAACTGAGTATTTGCTCTTTATATAAAAATTAATAGTTTTCTTATTATTTTCAAATATCAACGCGATCATTCTTACTAACAAGCGATCAATCGTCTTTTTGGGATTAGTTGCCCACTTGATCGAAACTTCTCTATCATCTTTCGAGTAAAGGCCGATATCGATTTGCGTATTTTGAAAGAAAAAATAGAGGCAATCCATATCGGGTAAAGTCTCAGCGTAGCGAAATCCTTCCTTTTCGAACATATTAATTATTTCGAGACTAGAAACCTCTGACTTCCAAACACCTATATCAATATCTGAATCCCAGGGTAACAGTCTATTTTCTCGTATAATCCCCAAAAGTGTGCCGTCAGTGATCCAGTAATTTATTTTATGCGACTCCAAGATCTTAATTATGGAAAATAGGATTGACTCTTTTGATATATCACTCAACATTGTTAGGCCTTCCGTCTTTTTTCGTGTAAATCACATTGAAGCTTAATTTAGCGTTCTCATAAGCCTTATAGGTCTGATCTTTAATACATACTCAGCGTAGAGCAAAGACTCAAAGTAAAAGAATACCCCATGGCTTAGAACTTCACCATATTGCTTGTCTTGTCTAAACCCAACTACATCGCCTATCGTAATATCAGCATCTGGCATAATTCTGTTTGCGAGCTCTACCAGCGTGGGAGAGTAGTCAATTACTGACACCGAGAGTTTTCTCAAATAAAGCATAAACAAGAAAGTTCCAGAGCCGCAGCCTATCTCAAAAATCTCGTCAGAATCTCTAATACCAATTTTTTTATAATGTTCTTCGCAATGCAGAATTCAATCAGCAACATCAAGCTTTCCAGATGCAGTGTCAAATCCATTTGCCTTAACCAAACAGTCTAAAATGATACTGTTAATTCTTTCTTCTTTAGACCAAATTTCTTTCCAATTAATCATCGTAACTTCCGCTACGATACCAAATAAAATTATTTAAGTAATTCGATTAATTCCGGATTCTTGATGTTTACATCACTACTGAACAATATTCGTCGACCCATTCACGATTAACTTTTGCATACCTTTGAACGAAAGAAGTTACCGCGGCCTGTCTCGAGCTGTCCATCCACCAGTCTGAGATATTACTATTTAAAACTAAGTCGTTTAAACAGTTTGCAGCTTTTTTCGGTGATGTATAAAAAACTCCTTCCTTAGCAAGCTCCTCAAAATATGGAAAAGCGTCCTCACTAATTTTCGTATACTCGTCGTTCCAAAAAATAATAGTAGGCTTGTTATTGCTTAAGCTTTCTAAGAAGCTAGTTTGGTTGTGGTCACAAATTACCAAAGCTGCATGCTGTAATTCGTCATAAAAATTACCATTAGAAAACGGTACCCTACCATTTAAGTATGTTTCAACTCCGAGTCCATACTCGCCATTTGAAGGCGACAAGCGCAAGCGGACCTTGCGGGTTACTAACGGATCCAGGGTTTGTATAAACTCCAACATATTTTCATAATAATTAAGAAATGAATTCCCAGCGGTTGGGTGCGACCAGTTTCTATTGAAGTACCTAGAAGACCCATTAGTTACGTATAAAATTTTTCCATTGTTTACAATCCCTTTTTGTATGGGCGGTATAAGCTTGGGATGAGAGATAGCTGAGATATTAGAATTTTCTCCGGCAGACCATCCAAATGAGATAAATATGTCAGCTGTATCCAGCTCCCAAAATTGTTGCGAAGACCACTGTGCAATTCCGTAGGATCCACCATGTTGCGCAATAATTAATTTATCAAGAGACGTCATCTGGTTTGCAACAGAAAACTGTATCATTTGATTACTTAACACAGCATTAGAAGATAAATAGTTTTTATTTTTAAAAATAGTACGACCAGATTCCTTCAAGCAGCGATTAAAGCCTTCAACAAAGCACATAGGGAGATCATAAATCAGATTCTCCACCAAGAACTCTTCAAATTTATTCTCAGGACAGTATTCTTTTTTAAACTTACACGCCAAATCCCTTCTAACCGAGAGTTCTTGCTGAACGTTGTCAAAGGACAATTTCGGAAAGTATATAATGGGTGTTATTTGTGGAAACTTCCGCAGAATAAGCCTAGCGAAGTCTGGTACTGAGAAATATGATCGATCAATTACTGCTGATGAATTTTTTGTAACAGCGTTAATTAAAGTTTGTACACTTTTTAAAAGGAAATTTTGGAGTCCAAATTTAAACCATTTAGAGAAAAATGAGTGTTGGTAAGTTTCTTTTTCATCTTTAGGTAAAAAATAACTATCCCTATATATGTCCCGAGAAATAAACTTAACTATTGATGTATACAAATAATGATTATAATCATCTTCAGTTATTTTTTTTTTAAAGTCTGTGGAGGTCTGTGTCTGTATAATATCAGAGGTTAAAATGAAAGAGTGTGAAGGATATCTTTTTATGGCTGAGTCAACTGTTTGATATCTCTCCCTTAAAACAGGCAAATAGTCATGTAACCACATACCATAGAAAATTTTAAATGACCGACTATTCCAATTTATCGAGTGATAATCATTAAGCAAGTTTCCAACTATCGGTAATATTTTAGTATATAACTCTTTAATGTACAAAAAGTCATGATATAACACTTTATAGTCATCGTAGCAGTAATCTAATACATCCACCTTTTTTGCATTAGCCAAATCTTCTTGGTCTAAAACCCAAGTACCTAACAACCGAATATTTGAATTCCGTGGAATGTGTTGTTTTCCGATTCTCACGGGTAAGAAATAACTTTTAGCCACTTTTTTACCTAACCACATATGGATTTAAAATACATTTAGATCTAGAAATATTCTCGTAATTCGGAAGCAAACAATGAGGTCATTTAAATCCGATGCTAGTAGGGAAACGACTTAGCTCCAATCTAGTGATACCCAGCATCAGGGAAGGGAAAAAATAAATCAAAAAACCCATAACCAAAGAATAAACCATAAAAGATAGACCGATACTCAAGTAAACAGAAGAGAACATCCCTAGGAATAAACTCTTCATTAAATAACCTACTAAAATTGCAATCCCCAAAGTATAAAATTGATAGAACCAGTGATACTTCCAATTAAATTCTCAATCAATAACATAGCTAACAGCGTTCACCATAACGAAATTAATTATAAACATTTTCCGTCCCAATCCCTCAGAGCCCATATTAAGTCCAGGTATTAAGGCCCCTGCCGGCGCACGTGTATAATAGGTAGCCGCAAGACCGGCTATAACAGCAACAGAGGCTATGATGGTATGAATTTTTACCCTTTCCATTGCTAACAGTATAAATCAGCATTAGCATAAAAGTTTTTTTACCCGCCGAATAGTCACTGCCATTGTTTTATATTTTGCGAATAAATTTTGTTTAGTTCAGTTGCTATACAAATCATGATCGTATGAAGGCAACCTTGGATAGATAACCGTTTAATTCTTGCTTTGTTATTCCTGAAATCTGAGATGGAAACATATATAAGAGCAAAGCGACTATTAAGAAATAAAACATAAAACATAAAACAAAGCTTATATATAGAGATGGAATAAACAAAGACATCAGAAATTTGGACGAATATCCAATAAAAATGGCTCCTCCAAGAATATAAAACTGATAAACCCATTTATACTTCCAGTTAAATATTCGAGCCACAACATAACCGACGACATTGACTTGAATAAATTGCATAACGAGCATTTTCCACGCCAAACCTTCTGAGCCCAAGCTCAGCCCCGGAATAACAGCGTCACTTGGCGCTAAAACATAATAGGCCACGAACATACTTATAATCATAAAACCTGACCCTAAAATCGTTTGCACTTTACTTTTTTCTGTTGCAAATAATACGACCCCAGAAACATGCCCCAAAGACTGATGCACTGGAAAAAGTAGCATCAGCATAAAGGTGATATTACCGTCAACATACTCGTCACCAACGGCTATAGCTAGTATTTCTGAAGACCACGGAATACATGAACCTGCAAGAAATGCACCTATAAAATAAAGAAGTCGTGTGGTTTTTTGATAAAGACGATACATCTTATCCATGTTGCCTTGGTGATAATCTTCTGCACTTTCTTTCCAAAATACCCTTATTACTGACGTAGTTGCTAATAGAATTATAACCATAAAATTCGAGGCTACTGCATAGTATGCTTGTTCTTTACTCCCCCCCCATAATTGCAACATCCATCTATCGAGGAATTCATATAAAAATGCTAACCAAGCTAAGGGGATCAGTGGCTTGCAGTAAACCCAAAACTCACCAAGGACACTAGATAAGCTATCATTTTTATCACCACTTGCTTGATACATACTAGCGGCAAAGTAAGTCCCAATTCCCCACTCTATTGTTACACCTATAAAAATTATAGTTAAAGTCAATTGATCAAAATAATTTAAGAATAAGATAAACAACAAGTGGCTCAAAACAATACAAAAACCAAGTTTTTGCATCGCAATTGTGCTTCTATTAGCCTCTGCCATTTGGCATGCAACCTGCCAAGCGCTTTGCTGGAAAAATGTAGCACTTAACGCCAAAATCACGAGAAGCCGATTCTCATTATGCCAAATATTAGCCACAAAGCTGCTTGGCAATAAAAGGCTGACTAAAATCAGAGAAAATATTAACTGGAATGCCATCCAGCACCAATAAATACTTACAAAATTTCTGCTTCGCGTTTCTTTGGACAAGAAAGTAAAAAACGCATGAGAGCTATACATGTCCATTACAGATTTGAAAGCAGTAAAAGAAGCTAACAGAAATGCCATTCTCCCAAAATCGTCAGGACCTAATGAACGAGCAAGCACTATGCTTGTAGTTAGAGTCAGAACACCACGCAAGATGTTAAAGACTAAGCTTATTGAAAAACGCTTGGAAACACTGTCACTATCTATCGAGAGCTTATGCATCAGTTTAGTACAGAAGACCTAGAGGGATTTTTATCTCTTTAATAGACGGATTAAATATATGTCTAGTAGTCTTCATCGGATACTTTCTCGAACGTTTAATCATGCTACGAATGCTCTCAACACTACAGATAATATCATCACGCCATGAATTAACCGAAACACCACCAGTCTCATAGCTCATCAGGAGACAAGGGACCCTAGTCAGCCCAATAAATTTAGCCGCATTTAGCCTATGGTGCCCGTCCATCACCGCCAAGGTTGCCGAGTCAATTGCAATTGGGACCATCCAGAGTCCAGATTTTCTAATAGATTCCGCGAGGCTCAGCGCATGGTCATGGCAATGCTCTTCTGTTTCAACTATGTCACTGACCGTTACCAGCTTTAGCTCTCTCTTCGACAAGTCAACCAAACCTCATAAACTCTTCAGACTCTTCACCAAATATTCATTATCATAGGTATCACGAACCGCCACTCTTATAAACTGATCATTGATGCTATTCTTCCCTGAGCAGTCTTTGATCAAGATAGAGTATTTACTGCAAAGCTCTGAAGCTATTTGATGAGACTTTTTACCAACTACCTTGCAAAAAATATAGTTTGCTTGCGATTCATAGGGCTGAAGATAGTCTATTCCACACAAGCCCTGAAAAAGTACTCTGCGCGCCCTAATCAACTGATCACAGCTTTCTCTATATTCAGACTTGTACTTACCAATAATTTGCATGTAGAACTCTGCCACTGAATTAATATTCCAAATCGGGACGCTCTTCTTTATACTATTAATAAGATCAACGTTCGAAGATGCGAGAACACCCAGCCTTAGGCCACCAACTCCGTAACTTTTACCGATGCTTTTGATCACGATAAGGTTAGGAAATTTGTTAAGATCATGCTGATTTAAGACAGACGATTCAAAACCGTTCTCAGCAAAATCCAAAAACGATTCATCTACTACCAAATATTTTTCTTCAGATCTCATAGTTTCTAAGATTTCAATGATGTCTTCATATGGGATAAAGTTTCCCGATGGGTTGTCAGGATTAATCAATATTACTCCATCGTTACTTGCCGCCAAACGCAGGATATCGCTCTTGCCATATGTAAATCCTTCTTGATCTGAAACCTGCAGATCAGTTCTTTGAAATCGAGCAGGATACTCTTCAAAGGTGGGTCCATAGATGCCAAATTTTCCCTTCAAACTTTCAGTAACTTGATCGATTAGTTCAGCAGCGCCATTACCTACAACGATACAGGACTCAGGCACACTAAAGAGCTTTGCACCCAAAAGCGCTTGCACGTTTTGGCTCGAGGGATACGACTGCATCAATTTAGGCAGACTAAACTTGATCTCATCATTTAAAGCCTTCGGGGGGAAAAATGGATTTACCAGATAACAAAAATCTTTAAGCGCGTCATAGCGCCAATAACCTCCGTATCTTTTTGATAGTATATCGTACTGCTTATCGGGCTCAGCAAATAATACATTGGCATTATCTAAGTCTTGTTTGTCATCAATTTCATACCAAGTGTCATTATCCAGAGGTAGCGCAAACAGTTGACGAGTATCGAGATTAACAATGACCTTTAACACTTGCTCATAATACTCGTTATCACCCAGCGCGGTAGCGTACGCCTCCAAAAAAGGTAGATACAAATTATTTAGAAAGCTTTTTGAAAATTTGTAAATATTTACCGTCTTATAATATTCATTGACATGCTCATAATCAAAACTAGTCTTAGGGATAAAGTGACTTATCGAAAAATCATTATTCATCTTAACGACAGTGCCATCCATCCACGCTTTATATTTATCGACTACCGCCAAATTTTCTAATTTGTTTTTAATGACCATATCTAAAATTTTTGGATCAAATATTAGATCACTCTCAATCAAAATAGTGTCGTCTTCTGCCAAATAGTCTTTAGCAAGATAGACAGAATAAATATTATTCGTGGTGGCATAGTCATTATTCTCTACATAAACAATGTCTACTCCCTTGTAACTATCCCCCAAAAAATTCATAAGACGTGTTTTCTGATACCCAACAATTAGTATTATTCTAGTTATTGGGTGTGCAACTGCAGCATCAAGGCAACGCTCAATCAATGTTTTCCCTGCAACTACAACCATCGCCTTAGTCTTATTTTCGGTCTCACTGTCGAGCCTTTTTCCCATTCCGGCCGCAGGTATTAAAATTTGCATCTACTACTCCAATCGTTTTTTACCGAATTACTTATTTTTCTAACGGCGACCATAAAAAAATGGGACCACTTAGGATGTTTACTCGCCTCACCAAAGTCTGATGATCAAGCAAGTTTTTGATAATTATGAAGTCAAGCCGGCCATCACCGTCAAAAAGTGCATGCTATCCTCTGGCCATTACCCAAACATCAATTAAATGAGAGAACAGCTTTTTTCATTTAAAGATCTGAGTAAATATAAAAACCGTTTATCACCTAACTTTACTGGGTTATAACTTAAGTTGTTTGCTTACATACAAAAATAGAGGAGACTGTAATCTAAGAAGTTCTCAGATTACCAAACAGACCGACCACCATCTATTACCAAATTCTGACCATTCATGTACATCGATGCATCAGAACAGAGAAATTGAATAGCGGATTGATATTCGTCGTGGGCAGCCATTCTACCCATAGGAATTCTTGAAATTAGCTGATTTGTAAAATCAGCGCCTTGACCATTTTCTACACCCCCAGGAGACAGAGCATTACATCGAACACCTTGATCGATCCAATATGTCGAAAGATAACGAGTCATTCCAACCAGCCCCGATTTTATGACTGAGTAGGTAATCGGTTTAACCGGCTGAGACTCTCGATCTAAGTCAGGCTTGGAATACAATCTTTGGTCAGGAGATATTACAGACAGATCTGAAGCTATATTTAAAATAACACCCGGCTCTAGGCTATTAGCCATAACTGCACCAAATATCTTGCTGCATAAAAAAGCCCCTGTTAGGCCTACGGCAAGCTCAACGTTCCACTGTTGAAGATTATAGTTTTCAAGCCTAGATGCGTCACATAGAGAGCCGTGTTCTGATACTTTTGGATCAATGGCAGCATTATTAATAAGGATAGAAATATGTATACCACTAGAATTAAGAACATCTAGCGTATCTTTGATGCTATCTTCAGATGTCACATCCATTTGATACGCCAATACATGATCATTACTATAGGCACTCGCCAAATAATCTCTTGCAGACTCAAGGGCCGCCTGATTCACGTCAGTGAGCACAACAACGGCACCTTGCTCCAATAAGGCTTTTGCATGCTCCTTGCCCAACAATCCAGCAGCACCAGTTATAAGGGCATTCCTACCTACCAAACAAAACTTATTACCCATCATTATCCCTTAATATCCAAATTCATCGAGTTTGGCCTCCATCAACTATCCATACATCACCTGTAGAATAATTGGATTTCGGCGATGCAAGAAATAAAGCTAATGATGCAACTTCGGCTGGCGTACCTAACTTATGAAGCGGCACTTCCTGATCTAACATTTGACTGACACTATCAGGATTTTCAGAAAGTTTGGCATCCCAAACCGATCCTTCAAAAAGAATATTTCCAGGAGCAATACCACAAATACGAATACCATCGTCCCCCAGGGGTCGGGCAATACCCTTGACATAAGCATTGAGCGCAGCTTTAGCGACAGAGTATGTTACAGGAGCGGCAGGGATAACCTGACATCCGCATATCGAAGAAATAGTGATTATCACGCCCTGACTAACCTT
>TARA_B110001450_G_scaffold13437_1_pt1 | contig 27729 bp, 26 predicted proteins | sample TARA_B110001450 | Tara Oceans TARA_B110001450 (sample SAMEA4396538) | marine metagenome | biome: Polar Biome; feature: [SRF] surface water layer (ENVO:00010504); material: water (ENVO:00002006), including particulate matter (ENVO:01000060) such as... | depth 5 m | reverse complement strand
ATATTGGTAATGGATTTTTTTGACCCCATATCTAAAACTGGACCATCATGTAAAATTATTTTCCTTATTTCAATAATTTGCATTATTCGTAAAATAGAATACTTTTTAAAAATTAAAGTATGAATAAACAAAAAATTTTTAATATTTGAAAATATCATTAAGTAGAACTGAGTATGTAGCAAAAAAACTTGATAAACTCAATGGGGATAAGATACTTGATATTGGCTGCAGAGAGATGATCCCAAAAAACATCTGCAGGATAATTTTGATTATTAAGGACTGGACCATCTAAGTAAAAAATTAAATGATCATAGCTTTATTTATCACAACCTTGAAAGGGAAATACCAGATAATGCTGATATAATTGCAGCTTTGAATGCATTGAGCACATAGAGCATATACACAATTTCTCCTAGGGATTTTTTCTATCAGTAAGAAAACTATCACAATTGTTTATCCAAATATAGGGTATTATAAATTTTTTCCTTCCTTATTCTTATATGAAAGAGTTTTTTTTATAATAAAAGAAAATTAGCGATTAATTATTTTTGCGATATTTTTAGAAAATCTAAATTTAGTATAATTTATTATAGTTTTTTTCATATTTATAAGTAATTTATTTTTTTCTATTTGATTTAAATTACTAATCATTTTAATTTTTTCTAAAAAATCTATTTCATTATTAAGCTCATACTTTAGACCATTAAAGTTATTTTTTATGATTTCATCTGGGCCATTTGGACAATTGCTAGTCAATATTGGTACATTTAAATATCCAGCCTCTATAAGTGTATGGCCTGGCTCTTCCCACAATGAAGAACAAATATAAACATCTGATTTTGCTAAATATTTATATGGGTTACCTTTAAATCCTAACAAATAAATATTCTTAATATTATTTTTTTTTATAAAATCTTGTAATTCGTTTCTTTTTTCACCTTCTCCTAAAATAATCAAATTAAAATCATCATTAGTTTGATCTGAATATTTTTTAACTAAACTTAATAATTGCATAAAGTTTTTTTGATGAGTCAATCTTCCAATTGCACAAAATACCCTTTTGTTATAAATAAATTTATCATCATTATCAATTTCTTCTAAAGACATAATTTTTATATTTCTATTTAATATTGGATTTTCGATTATAAAAATTTTTTCCGGATCAATACCAATATTTTTCACTAAATCTTTTTTGGTTTTTTTAGTCATGGTGATTAAGTAATCAGATTTTTTATAAAATACTTTCCAGACAAATTTTCTAAGAAAGTTAAGTTTTGGGTATCCTTGAATGCTATTAATAACAATCAAATCTTTAAAAAAATATTTTAATATGCATGGCACAAACCCAGCAAGTCCTGTTATTATGATATTTGGTTTATGTTTTAAAATTTGTCTTATTAAAAATGGTATACTTAAGATTGAAAAAAAAAGTATTAAATATTTCGAAATTTTTCCAGTTTTAGGAATCAAATTATTGATCATAAAAAAATCTATAAAATTAAATTTTTCTGATTTATATTTTGTAAATTCTCCTAAGACATTTATTAGATATATTTTGGCATTGGAGTATTTTTTCAAAGATTGTGCCATTCCTATCATGGCACCATTCGTGCCAACATTACTTAACATTGGAGACCATAAAAATATTTTTAATGAATTGGTTTTATTCATATTTTGAAAATATATAATTAAAATTATACTACCTAACTAGGATTTTTTTCTACTTATTTTAAATTTTTGCCTAATTTTTTTCTGCTGGAATAGAAGTTTTACGGTTTTTTAATTCATCACTGTCATTAGAATATAGACCTAAAAACCATCTTTTAGCATTTGATCCTTCTTCATCCTTAATTTTTTTAACCCCATGCTGAATAGTTGCGCAACCAAAGCCTAAATCTCCTTCATCAATAAAGGGCTCTATATCAATCTCTTGATTATTTTTACCCATCGCATAAAAACCTCCAGCCTTATAATCCTTTCCTCTTTTGCTCATATAAATAGATATAAACATTCGTTGGTTATGATAAGGATCTGAATGTAGTTCAAGTTCTCCTCCAACAGGATAATTTAAAATTTGTACTCGATCTATTACTCCATCTTTAGGTGTATTTTTTTCAAATTCATCAAATTTTCTTCCTCCTAATAGCTTAATAAGCCTCCATCTTTCATTAATTTCTTTAAACATCTCATATGAATCTTCATTCCACGGAAAAAAATAAGCAGAATGTTTAATAGCTTTAATTGAATAATTAGATGAGGTTTTTTCGTCAATAATTCTATGAAAGTTTGGACATCCTTCTTTCAATTTATAAAAGTCAGTTTCATTGTTTTTTGTAAAATCATTAAATATAAATTTTAATCTTTCAATAAATTCAAAATCAAAAGCTTTTTTTATTATAAAAATTTCTCCTTTAAATAAACAATTTATTATCTCCTCTATTTTTTTAAGGTCTAAAAAAATATTTTTAAAATTATAATAATCCAATGTATTAATCTTACTTGATGTTACTGGATAGGATTGTTTTTCTAAATTTAACCAAATATTTTTGGTAAATTTATTAATTTCATTATTTTTATCTATCATAAACTTTAAAAACTAATTCTCTTGTTTATACTAAAATATTTTTTCTTTAAAAGCTTTTATTTAAACCGATATTTAATATTCTAGGTGTGCCAGAATATTCAAAAGAATTTTCATAATTTTCATCAAATAAATTTTTAAGTGATAAATTTAGCTTATAGTTTTTGTTGAGTTTGAAAGAGCCATTCAAATCTACTAAAAAGTATTCATCAAGAATTTGATCATAATAATCAACATTTTTGCTACCATAATCTCTTGTTCTCCCTTTATATGTAAATAATAGAGAGCCATTTAAATTTTTGTTAAATTCATAATCAATTTTTGAACTAAAGGCATGTAAAGGTACACGAACCATTGCATAATCAATAGGACCATTATTTTGTTCACGACAACTTGTGTGTCCGTATGCATCTCTTAATGGCTTATCACAATCCATACCTGAATAAGATTTTGTATATGTATAATTAAAACTAATATTTAATTTCTTATTATCATTCCAGTTTGTAGCTAACTCAATACCTTTGCTTGTATTTTTTCCACCAGAATAATTTTGCTGTATGAAGTCAACATTTGAACCCATCAATGGGTCTTCAATTTCAATATCAAAGTAAGTAATATTAAGCCCTAAATCTAGATTATCAAAATAAGTTTCGTAACCGATGTCAAAGCTAGAAGTTCTTTCAGCGTTAATATTGTCTGAAGATGTTCTTGAATATGCGTAACCGTCACTTTCATATAACGATGGAAATAGAAAGCCAATTCCATATGAAGATCTAACCTTGCTATTGCCACCTAAATCATATGCCCCTGTAGCTCTGTATGATTGCTCATCTCCTGCACTTGTATGTTTGTCATTTCTGCCTCCAATAGTTGCGTAGATATTTCCATATGGTCTAAACTGATAATCTACATATTGAGAGTAAATTTCAGTCCCAGATGTTAGTTTAGATTTTGCTCCAGCATGTTCATGGTCAAATTCTGCCCTAAGAAACTCTACGTCTGTACCATAGATTATTTTACTATCTAAGTTAAAATTATATTCACCTAAATAAGTATATATGTCTTTAGATCCTGCAAAATCATTTTCCTTACCAGTATATTTTGTGGCTTTTCTTGTTGAACCAGATTTACTAAACCCAAAAGTATTCTTGAAATTATTATTTATGTTCTTAAATTTAAAACTATAGTGAGCCTCAATATCATCTGTTTGAGGCTTTAAATCATCCTGTCCATTTGTAGGGCTATCATATTTTAAAAAGCTATCAGTGACCCTTAATGCATTTTCAATTGAATTATTCTCTGAAATTTTATAACCATAATTTGCTGTTACGCTGTTATTTTGATAAGGATCCTTTTCGGTATTATCATTATCCATTGCTGAAATACCATCGGTTAAATAGTAATTAAAACCAGCATAATAATTATGTTTTTCATCCGCTCCATCTATTGAATAAAAAACATCCTTGGTATTATTTTCGCCTGCTCTTACATCAGCATTTTGATGCTTTCCTAATCTACCTTTTTTAGTAAAAATATTGATTGTTCCACCAACTGCTCCATTTCCATAAAGTGAGCTTTGACTCCCTTTTAAAATTTCAATTCTATCTATAGAGTCTTTAAATAAACCTTGTGAATAAAATCCATTATCACTTGCTGAGGGATCATTCATTTTTACACCATCTATATAAATAGTTGAATAACGCTTAGGTAAACCTCTCAACTGAATTCCTGTATTAGTTCCTTTCCCACCTAGCTGGAAAATATTTAATCCTTGAGCTTCACTACTTAAAAGATCAGTTAAAAAAGAATCTGGATAAGCTTCAATTGTTTCTGAATCAATAATAGTGACTTGACTACCAACCGAACTATACGATTGAGGAGTTTTACCTGCAGAAATTACAATTATAGGAATTTCTTTTGAAAAAATAGAAGTTGAAAATAAAATAAAATATAAAATTACAATTAACCTTAACATAACTTGACATACCTTTCTTTAGACCTCTCATAATTAATTATAAGAAGTGTTTAAAATTATGCCGATGTTAATTTAAATTGTAGAACTAGACTTTTCCTGGCCTTCATTCAACAGCGGACTATACTGGGTGGCACTCGGTCTCAACTATAAGTTTTACCGTTGCAGGAACAGATAATGATTTACACATTATTCCCCACCAATTCAGTACGATTGTAATTTAATTAATTTTACACTCTAAATCAAGTAGAATTTTATTAGTTTAAAGTCTTATTATTGCTGATATTATAAAAGTATGAGTTATGTAAAAATATCATTAGGTGTGTTTCTAACTTTAAGTTTAAGTAGGTTTTTCCCCCATCCTCCAAACTTTACAAGTTTGTTAGCATTAAGCTTTTATGTGCCAGCTTTATTGGGAATAAGATACATTCCTGTGCTAATAATAGCCTATATTATAACTGATTTTTTTATTGGATTTCATAATGTCCAAGTTTTTACATGGGGAAGTATAATTTTAATTGGTCTTTTGTCGAAGAAATTTATAAAAAATACTCTTACAAGAATTGCTGGATCATTATTTGGTGCTTGTTTATTTTTTTTAATAACTAATTTTGGTGTATGGACTATGGGTTCTTATGGTTATAGTTTTAATGGCTTTATATTATGTTTTACACTTGCAATTCCATTTTTTGCTTACAATTTAATTTCAACACTAATGTTCTCAACTTTGATAGAGGCTCTGATAAAGATTAAAAATATCAACCTTTTAAAAACATACTTAAAATAAACTTAATAAAGTATTTAACTTAAATAATTAAATGATTGTTTGAGTTGGAAATAGAAATCTATCTACACTTCCCTCATAATGAGTTGGCATTCCTCCTGACTTAACAAATGCAGGAAATTTTTCATTTATTACATCGTCTTGACTTAGCCCAAAATTATCAAATCTTTCTATCCAATATTCTGATTTACTTACACGTTCTTTAATTCTTATTTTTAAATCATTAGATACTTTACCTTTAAATTTTTTTTGAATTAATGCAAAAAAATAAATAATCATTGCATTATCGGGTGCAGTTCTTGTGCAAACATGTTCTAAAAATTTATATTGCTGTTCAATTTTCACAGGCCTAGTTTCTCTTAATAATTTTGAAAAATTTATTCTAAAATTCATATAAAACCACAAATCATCTAATTCTTTTGCAGTTGGTATAATATCTAAACTTTTTGCTTTTATTTTATGTAAAAAACCTTCCTTAAATTCAGATAAAGTATCTGTTTTAATTTTGCCACTTTCTAAAGCTCTTTGTCTTGAGTATGTTCCAAGTTGATACCCAGCAACAAGATCGGCTTCTGCTTTTTCATCGTCATCAGTTTTTAATGTACCCTCAGTGTCACCTACTAATCCATCACTAGCCATATCTTCATAAATAGGCGTACCTTTCCAGGGTTGCAAAATTGATATATTGCTCCAGTCAAAGTTAATTTTTTCAGCTAATTCGATTGTGTCAAATAACATACTAAGAGTTTCATTTGGAAATCCGAGCATCAGCAATGCCCTAGTATTTATTGATGGAAATTTTTTCAAAACTTCTGATGCTTCAATAAAAGTGTCAACTGTTCCAGGTTTTCTAATTTCTTTTAATATTTGAGGGTTTCCAGACTCAATTCCCACATGTAAGCCTATGCATCCACTTTGATGTGCGGCTTCTACAACATCAAATTTTTTTAATGAATGAGCAATAACTCCATTAGTTGCATCCCAAGTTAATTTTACGTTTCTTCTAACCATTTCATTAAACATCTCTATAGTTCTTTTTTCATCTTTTAATAAATCATCATCAAGCCAAACTATATGTTGAACACCATGATCGTTTTGAAGATATAATAATTCATCAACAACTGAGTCTACCGTTCTATGTCTTACTGTTTTTCCATGATAGGTTCTAACATTGCAAAATGTGCAAGCAGCTCTACATCCTCTATTAGATTGAGCTGTAGATACTACCGTTCCACTTGGCAACAAACCATGCCAAGAACCAATTGTGCCATACTTTGAGTGAGCTTTAATATCCATTAAATCATATGCTGGCATAACGCTCATTGTATGACCATCTGGTATTAATCTACTTTTAAATGTTACAACCCTATCTGCACTTTTAAAAGCAAATTGAGCAATTTTTTCTATACTTTTTTTTCCATTTATAATTTCAAATAAATTAGGAAGTGCTAGATCTGCCTCATACATACAAACAAAATCAACACCCTCAAGATCTTTGAACACCTCTTCATCATGTGAAACATGAACTCCTCCAACTATTAAGGGTGTATCTGGGTACTTTGATTTAATAAAACTACATACATTTTTAAAAGAATTATGTGTAACAGAAAACAAACAACTTACTCCAATGATATCTGGTTTAAAATTGTTAATTTTATCTATTATGGATGATTGCCAAGCATCATTGTAATTAAAATCAGATTCAGTTTTATTGTTGTATACTTTTTTTAAAATTTCATGATTTAAATTAATTATTCCTGTATTATATTGCAACTTTCTTAACTGAGCAGCTAAAATACCAATCCCATATGAAGGATAATTATTTCCTCTACCTCTTTTAGCAATATCATAATCAAAGACTGAATCATCTACGTCTGGTGGGTTAACAAATAAAACTTTTTTTATTTTTCTACCTTGCATAACATTATCTATGTGTTCTCTAGCAAGATCATGATCACTTTTTATATTTGCTGCATTTTTAGTTAAATTTTGAGACAGATCAGTCATTTTTATTTAAGTTCCATGTATTTCATATTTTTTACTATAATCAAAGAAGGTATCAAAAATTTGACAAATTTGTCTAACAAAATATCTGCCATAAGTTGTTATTTCAATGGAATTTTTGTTAAGTTTTAACATTCCTTCTTTTTCTTTTTCTTTAAATTCTAACAATTCTTTTTTGAAATAATCATCAAAGTTAATATTATATTTTAAAGATATATTCTTAGTATCAAGTATCTGATTGCATTGTAATGAAAAATTACATTCCCTTCTAATTAAGTCATCTTTGTTTAAAACATAGCCCCTATCTATGGGAAATTTTCCTGAATTAACTATACTTGTATACTCTTTAAGCTCAGCACTTTGAAAATAATAATTGCCAAAACCACTAGTAGATGTCGGTCCCAGTGAAATCATATCTTTCGTGTAACCAGGAGTTTCTCCACCAAAGTTTCTATAAACCTCACCTTTTTTTTTTGCTAATGAGAGTTGGTCTGTTTTTTTTGCAAAATGATCTATACCAACCCATTCATAACCAGCTTCTATCAATTTCATTGTTGAGTCCATAAAAATAACAGGCAAATCATTAACATCTGGCAAATCTTCTTCTTTAATCATTTTCATATGCTTTACCTTGTTTGGAATGTGAGCATATTTTATTAAAGTAATTCTTTCTGGAGACAATTGTTTCGTAAGCTCTATTGTTTTACTAAATGTATCTTTAGTTTGTCCTGGCAAACCATATAATAAATCAAAGTTTACACCTTTGAAATATTTATTTAAATTATCTTTCATTAGTGACTCTATTAATTCAAAAGGCTGTTCGCGATTAATTTTTTTTTGAACCACTGGATCAAAATCTTGTACACCAAATGAAATCCTGTCGATTCCAAGTTTTGAATAAGTTTCAAAATTTTTTGGCTCTACAACTCTAGGATCTATTTCCATAGAAAATTCACTAAGATTCTCTAAAGAAACAAATTTTTTTAAATTTTCAATTATTTCTTCTATTTCAAAAACTGTTAAATGAGACGGAGTTCCACCTCCAAAATGAATATCTTTTATATTTGGAAAAATTTGATTTGTTTTGAGAATAGCATTAAACATATTAATCTCCTTAACAAGAACCTTAACAAAACTATTTATCGTCTCACGATTATTTGAAATGTGTAACCTGCAACAACAATAATAACAAAGCTTTGCACAGTATGGAATATGAACATAAAGTGAGATAGGTTTATCAGGATTTTTTTTGAAAAAATCTATAATAGACTTAGTGTAATCTACTTTTACTTCAGCATAGCTTTTCCACTGTCCAAGAATTGGATAACAATTATAATAAGGCCCAGGTTTATTAAACAAATTTTTAAATTTTTGATCAACTGTTGAAGGATTTAAAAATTTCTGCTCTTCAAAACTAACAATTTGGGAAGGCATTTTTTAATATTTTTTTCTATGTTTTTAAAATTAAGCTAATTATTCATCTTACTACTAGTTTGAACATAAATTACTATATAATAATAGTCTATATTTATTAAAAAATTGAGTTTAATATATAAATATAAAGAAAATCAAAGAATCATAAATAACAATGTCATATAAAAACGTAACTGGAGTTTCAAAAAAAAATAACACTCAAGGTGTTAGTGAGGCTGAACTAATTGATGATATATCAGAGCTTCATTATGAAAGTATTGTGAGAAATGGTTTTTCTATAATTAAAGATGTTTTTTCTGAAAACATTTGTCAAACAGCTAAGCAAAAAATAGATCAAATTTATTCAAAACAAATTAAAGAGTGTGGTGATGAAAATTATCTTTCTTCAATTAATGAAAATGATCTTTGTAGAGCACCCATTGTTTACGACGAATTTTTTTCTCAATTTATCATAAATCAAAAAATTAAAGATATACTAAATGTTGCATTTGGAGATAAATATATTTTAAACTTACAAAATTGCCCAATTAATAGAGCAAAAAATAAACATTTTGGTTCTACTTGGCATAGAGACTTATCATATCAGCACTTTATACCCTCAAGGCCTATAGCAATTACAGCTTTAGTTTGTTTGGATGAATTTACTGAGGATAATGGTGGGACTAGTATTATTCCCTATTCACATAAGTTTGAAAAATTTCCCTCAGAAATTTACGTAAAAGAAAATGAAAAAAAAATTAACGCAAAATCAGGTGACGTAGTTATGTTTGATGCATTAACATTTCATAGGGCTGGTGAAAATAATACTAATGAAGATAGAAACCTAATTGTACAGGTTTTTACACTTCCATTTATAAAACAACAAATTAGTCTTCCTAAGGCTCTTAATGGAAAATTTTCTGAAAATGGTGATTTGTCATATGTTCTGGGGTATGAAACTGAAGTAGAAGAGTCTATTTTAAGCTGGAGAAGAAGAAGAAAAAAAAGATATCAAAAAATCGAAAAATAGTACTCATAATTAATATTCTACTCTTAACTCAAAAAAGTTTACTATTTTTTTTTATAAAATATTTTGAAATATTGCTTCCACTCCACTTTATATCCATATGATTTGGCATTAGTCTATTAAAATTTTTTTGCTCTTTTGATGTGGGAGATTTAGAATTTTCAATTAACTTAATAAATTCCTTAATACCTTCTAATATTTCTTTTGATGTATTGTTTATCAATTTAAATCCTAAGTCATTCCACTTTTTTGAATAAATCACTCCTTGAAAATAATTATCAATTTTAAATAATTCTTTATATGGCATTATTTTATTTTTTAGTTTTACCTTTTTTAAAATATATATACTTTTTTTATTCAAACCATGAACATTAGAAAGTGGTAAATTAGACTCGAAACAAGGTAGGTCAAAAACTGGTCCTAAACTTCCTGGTCCAGAAGGGCTACATACAAAACCCTTACACTTTGACAAAACATAAAATTGTAATAATTGATTTTCTCTAAGGTCAGTATTTATTTCAACATATTTTTTGCTCTTAAATAAAAATTTTTTTCCATTTGAATGTGATAAACGGATAACACTATAATTTTTACTTAATAAATACTTAATTGCATTGCGATAAGTTTCTAAATGTGAGCCTCTCATTCCACCAGTTCTTCCATAAAATTGCTCTCTATGATGAAATATTATTAACCTAGAAATATTCAGGTTTGAATGGTTTTTTTTAAAATATAATCTCATTTCTTCAGTAAATTTTTTATTAAATGTATGTATATTTTTATTCTTATATTTTTTTCGATATCTAATTATTGTACTCACCCATGGATTGGGTACTCGCTGCTTTAACTTTGAGTTAAAATTTATATTAGTCTCTTCAAATTTACATGATATTAAGCTTGTATGTTTCATAGGAAGCAAAATAATATTTAAAAAAATATTATCTATTATTATTAATTCTTTAAAAATTTTTTTTACAAATGAAAATTTACTTAATTTTGGAATTAAAATTATTGATTTATAACCTCTATTATAATTATTTTTAACTTGACGATGTAAATCTTCGCACACGGTGCCTATTTGATAGTGGTTTATTTGAATAAATCTATATTTAGAAAAATAAAAGATTAATATCAAAGGAATGTACAATAATTTTAATACATTAATTATAATAAAGCTGAACAATATTAATAATGAATTTATTGTCTGCTTAATATTATAAAGAAAGCCATCTGACCTATAAACTGATAAAAAAGTGTTTAAAAAATAATATAAGAAATTTTTTCCTAAATTTAAAAAAGTAACTTTGGTCGGGTAATTTAAAGGAAAAACTCTTACATAAATTTGACTTAAGTCAAAAAGAAAAAAAAACCTTGTATATAAAAAATTCATATACGTTTAATACATATTATATGCTTTGGCTTCTCCACCATCCATAGGAACGACACACCCACTCATCATTCCAGATTTACTAGAGCATAAAAATTCTATCAAAGGAATTATCTCATCAGCTTTGCCCATTACACCTCTTGGTAATCTGTATTTCAGAAACTTTTCATATTCTTTTGGTTTGTTGATCTTAAGTCTTTGCATTGCATTACCTTTTGCAATAAATCCTCCTAGTGCTATTCCTGTAAGTATAACGTTATTTTTTGCGAGATCATTACCCAGAGTTCTAACATATGTATGTAAAATTGACTTTGCTATATTGTAAGATAATGAGCCAATTGCTTCACCAGAAGCAATAGAGCCAATATGAACAATATTTCCCTTTTTCCTTTTTTTCATTATTGGAAATATTTGTCGGTTAAATTCAATTGCAGATAAAATATTTAAATTCATAACTTTTAAAAGGTCTGCATGATTTATGTCTATTTCTCTCATGCCCAACCCACCTCCTGCTACATGCACTATTGCATCTATCCTATCTTTAAAAAAAAATTTTGCTTCATTTGTTACTAATGAAATTTTATTTAAATCACTTAAATCATGTTGAAATATCTTGTGCTTAGATTTTGAATAACAGGAATCTTTTAAATTTTTTAAATTTTTTAAATTTCTTGAGGTTAAAAATAATTTAGCACCATTTTTAGAAAAAATCTTAGCAAGTTCGTATCCGAGTCCTTGTGATGCTCCAGTAATAATAATATTTTTATTTTTCATTAAAAATTAGAGAAAATAATATTTTTTAGTAATCTTTTAAAATGTTTCAAAATTTATAAATCTTATTTTTTACTATTTAGTCTATTGATTGTAGCTTTCATCCAAGGACCCATATCTTTATAATGCGCTGTTGTTATAATGTTGTCATCAATTACAGCTGGCAGATCAGTATACTTAGCTCCAGCATTAATTAGATCATCTTTCATACTATAATACCCTGATATTTTTCTTCCTTTAACAATTTTTGCTGAAATCAATAATTGAGCACCACTGCAAATACATGCTATTGTTTTATTAGTTGAATTAAAATCTGTGATAAAATTTATTATATCTTGATTCTGTCTAACTTTTTCCATTGCTTTAACTCCACCTGGTAAAACTAAAATATCATAATCGTTATAAGAAACTTCTGAAATTTTTTTTACTGATTGTTCTTTGTTAGGTGGTAAAGTAGTTCCCAAAAAACCCTTGACAGGCTGTCCTTCTAATAAACAAACGTCAAGATCAACTCCCTCTTCTAAAAGTCTATAATATGGATAAATAAACTCATGATCTTGAGCTAAACTTCCTGAAATAATAATTCCTTTTTTCATTAATCTAAATTGCTAGCACTTAATTCATCTTTTGACAAGAAGGGGTACATATCCTCTAGTTTTGCTGGCATACTTTTTCCATTCGCATCTCTTCTGTTTACTGCCTTTGGTATTTGCTCCTCGTTGGGGCTCATTATAAGTTCGCATATCACTGCTTTTTTTAAATTGAGAACTTTGCTTATTTCATTTTTTAAATTTTTATGATTAGTAATTTTTTTATAAAGCATATTATGTGCATCTGCGATGGACTTATAATTTGGAAAAGAAAGACCACTATTTTTATCTGAGCCCATTATCCTGCCGTTAAAACCTAAAATTTGTGTTTGTTTGATTGTTAAATAGCCACCATTATTAAAGATAAATATTTTCATTGGGATTTTATTGTGCATGATAGTTGCCAATTCTTGAATGTTCATTTGAAATCCACCCTCACCTGATAGGCAGATTATATTTGAACTTGTTTTTTTTTTTGCATAGTAAGATCCAATAGCAGCTGGTAACCCCCAGCCCATAGGAGCATGACCAGAATTAGTAAAAAATTTTTGATTTCCTTTGACCCTGAGTGCTTGATGTGTTGTGGTAAAAGAAAACCCCATATCAGTAATGATTGAATCATTTTTTTTAGTTAATTTTGATAGTTCATCAACAAAAAAATAAGAGTTAACATATTTTTTTTCATTAATCATTTTATTGATTATTATAGGATGTTTTTTTCTAATTTTTGAACAATATTTTATCCAATCTGAGTCTGAATTATATTTTTTTAACTTGTAAAGCAATTTTTCTAAAAAATAGTTAGCATCACTTTCTACTTTTAAATTTAATTTTATGTCATTCTTTTTTAGTTCATTTTTATCAATATCTACCATTGCTTTAAACTTAGCTTTAGATGCAAAATCACTGGGATTATATCCAGTTACCATGTATGGGAGCCTTGTTCCTATAGATAAATAAAAATCACAGTTTTGAACAATAAAATTTGAACCTCTTTCTCCAAATTGACCTGGTTTTCCAAAATACATTTTATGGTTTGAGGACATTACATCATCAGCATTCCATGTAACTACAAAAGGTATTTTACATTTACTAAAAAAACTCTTTAATATATTTTGTGATTTTGATAATTTAACACCATGACCCAAATGTATTAAAGGTCTTTTCGATTGTTTAATCTTCTTAACAATTGTGTTGATCTTTTTTTCAATTGGAAAGAAAGTTTTTGATTCTATGTAAGAATATTTAAAAACTTTTTTTTCATCAATTTGTGCATTTTGCATGTCGGCGGGAATATCCAAAAATACAGGACCTGGTCTACCAGATTTGCTTATATGATAAGCTTTTTCTAAATAAAAGTTTATAGAATTGGGGTCTGTTATCATTTGTGAAAACTTAGTTATGGGTCTAACAATATCAATTATATTAATTTCTTGAACACCAATTTGTCTTTTTTTAGTTTTTTTGATTGTTTGATTGAAAAATGCTTGTCCAGCAATAAATATAACTGGCACAGAGTCTATCCACGCAGAACTAATACCTGTGACTGCATTTGTTCCACCCGGCCCTGTTGTTACAAAACAACAGCCAACATCATTTTTTTCCCTAGCATAACCTTCTGCTGCAAAGGATGCTGCTTGTTCATGATGGTGCGCTATATACTTAATTTTTTTGGCTTTATAAAGTGCGTCACCTAAAAAAATAGAACCACCTCCACTGACTTGAAAGATAGTATCAATTTTTTTTTTTTCCAAAAATTTAATTACATAGTCAGATAATCTTATCATATTTTAATTTAGATGCTTAAGCTCTTAGAATAAATTCTAAGTTTTCATTTTCAAAATTATTCATATTCTGTTTTACCCAATCTACGGTTTCTTTAATTCCTTCTTCTATAGATATTTCTGGTTTCCAGCCCGTATCATTAAATAATTTTTTACTACTAAGCCAGTATTGAGAATCTTCACCAACTCTACCCTTTGTTATATCAACTACTTCATCAAAATTTTTATCTAAACACTTGGCAACTATTTCAACAATTTCTCTCATGGAAATGGGCTTATCCACCCCTGCATTATATATTTCTCCCATTTTTCCTTTATGTATAATCATATAAATTGCTCTTGCTATATCCCTACAATGCATAAATGATTTTTTTACTTTTCCACCACCTTCTAATGGGAATTTTTCTCCTTTTAAAATCAAATAAGCAGACTTAGGAACTATTCTATATAAAAGTTGGCCAGACCCATAACCATTACTGGGCCTTATTATATTCATTGGAAAATTTCTAACCTTAAACATTGTTTCTAAATGCATATCTGCAGCCAATTTTGATATTGAGTAAGGACTAGTCGGATTAATTGGATAGTTTTCATCAACAGGTTCACTAACTGGTCCATATAGTTCAGAGGTACCTACTTGCAGGAATTTTTTTAAATAACTTTTATTAGACAGAAATTCACATATTTGTGAAACAGCTGTAACGTTTGTGTCATAGTATCTAAATGATTTATCCCAAGATGTTGCGTATGCAAGAGCTGCAAAATTTATGACATAATCTGGTTTGTACTTATCAAGGTATTCAAATAAAAAATCTTGTTCATAAACTATATGACATGGTTTGAAGATATATCTTTTATCATTTTTACCCAAACTTAAATTAAAAGCTGGGTTTTTAACTGCATTTCTTCCTAAGCAAAGAACTAATTCTGTATCTTTTTGTTCCAATAAATACTTTGCTGTATGAAGAGCAAATACTCCCGCTCCACCTAATAAACAATATTTCATAATTTACATAAAACTTATAATAAATAAAACTATAGTAAAGATAAATTTAGTTAACTTTAATATCTTTATTTTTTTGAAATAAGATTCAAATTCTTAGCATTAACAAATTCATAATCTCCCGTATACTTTACGTGTCGCAACACTTCTCTCCATTCTTTTTCTTTTAGCAATGTCACGCCCAAAAGCGTCCACTGTCTTAATTGCCAAAACTCTTTTTTGGTTCTGTATGAACCTAAAGTGATAAAACTGTTGCCTTTTGATACTCTTTGAATTTCTTTCAAACATGCGATTGCACCGTCTAACCCATACTCATATGGGACTCCTAAGGCTATAACCAAATCAAAAGAATTATTTTTAAAATTTAATTTTGTATATGTGTCTACTTTTTTTATATCCTTTTTGGTTTTTTTTAATGTTTTTCGTATTGCATAATCTGAGGTTTCTAATCCACAAACATTAATTTTAGAGAATTTCACTTTAAAATCATGGAGCAAAAAACCTTTTTTACTACTTAATTGTAATATTGACGAACCATTTTTTAATTTATATCTTTTAGAAAATTTTTCTGCAACATCCTTCCATCTTCCATCATATTTAAACCCACCATATCCATATATTCTTTCGCCATCATAAAACTCTTTATCTCTATATGAGGCAACTATTCTATGCTTGATAGTTCTAAGATTATCATCAACATATCTTTTATTTTTTGGGTTCGGATAACTTGCCAAAAGGCTTACTTTTTTCATTTGCTTCATTTTAATATCCAATGAATTCTTAAAAAATTATTAATTATTTATAAACTTTTACTACACTTAATTTTTTTTTAATTTTAAAAACATCTGATAATATTTTTAAATCATCTGTTTTTACAATATCTCCATACGAGAGGATATTCCTACCTTTTTTATCAGATATAGAGCCTTCTAAAATTCCAAAAATTGTGCTATTTTTATTTTTTAATATTGTTTTGAAATCTTTATGAACCTCAAGACTTAAATTCATCTCACCTATTTTATAAATCTGCTCTTTTCCAAATTTTGGTTTTTTAAATTTAATATATTTAGATTCTATTGCTTTTGTGAATTTTTTTCCTTCATAGGGTTTTTGTGTTCGACCATAGCTATCTTTATATCTGACTAAATCATTTTTATTAACAGGTGTTTCGAATTCTAAAGCTAAAAGTCCATTTTTTGATACAGATTTTATAGAATGAAATAAGCCCCTTGCTATCATGCGTTTAGAAGGTGAGGCATGGAGTTCAGTGTTTTTTTTTCTAAGACCCAGCTGAAAAGAAGCTTTACCACCAAGAAGAATGAAGCCACTTTTTTTTAGCGGATGACAGTGTAATGAAGTTTTTTTACTATAGTTAATGCTTAAAAGTGTTACAGAAAGGTTGTTTAAATTTCTATAGACAACGTATTCATAACCCCATGGTTTTAATACAATTTTGTTATCATAAAAACTACTTTTTTTTCTTTTTTTTAGCATTTATTTATCAAATTTTTTATTTCACTTATCATAAAATTTATTAATTTTATTAGCCATGTAGACAATTTGCTTTTTACTTAAATATTGGTGTATTGGCAATGTTATAATTTTTTTTGCTTGGTCATTTGCTGTCTTAAAATTTTTTTGATTCAATCGCAAATTTTTTGCTGCTTGTTGTTTATTAAGTGGTATTGGATAATGAATTTTAGCCTCTATTTTATTTTTAATTAAAAACTTTATAAGTTTATCTCTTTTTTTTACAAGGCACATGTACAAAGCAAATGTTTCTAGATAACCTTTCGGCCTTCTTGGTACTATAACGTTAGGTGATAAATGAGATAATAGTTGATCCATTATCTTAGCATTTTCATTTCTCTTCTTAATTACATTATCAATTTTTTTTAATCCCTCCAGCGCTACTATAGCCTGCAAAGGTTGTAAACGCATATTTACTCCCCAAAATTTAATATGATTTCTATCAATCATTCCATGGTTTCTAAATTTTTTAATCCAATCAAATATTTTTTTATTATTCGTTGCAACCATTCCTCCATCGCCCATTACATTTAACGATTTTAGTGGATGCATACTAAATGCATTTATAATTCCAAAAGTTCCTGGGGACTTACCTTTTATTTTTGCACCAATGCCCATGCATGAGTCTTCAATAACGTGGATTTTATATTTTTTTGCCATTTTAATCATTGAAAACATATCAGGAGAAGCGCCTCCCCAGTGTACTGGCATTATAGCTCTTGTTTTTTTGTTAATCTTTTTTTCTATTTCATTAATATTTATTTGGTACCTTTCATCACAATCAACAAGAATTGGTTTTGCTCCACAAGCAACAATTGCCCCAACACTGGCATAAAAAGTATTACATACAGTTATGACCTCATCTCCTTTTTTTATTCCAATTGCTTTTAAGGATAAAATCAAAGCATCCGTTCCATTATTAGTAGAAACAATGTATTTTGCACCAATATATTTTGAAAATTTTTTTTCAAATTTGACCATATACTTACCAAGCGTAAAGTCTGATGATTTAATAAGTTTTTTCCAATTGTTTAAAATAGCACTACTACTACTAAATTCCATTGGCAAATAATTATAAGGTACTTTCATAAAATTAATTGTAGAAACTATTTATTCTTTCACAGACATATAAAATTTGTTTTTTTGATAAATTTTGATGATGAGGTAGGGCTAAAACTTTTTTTGCTAGTTTTTCTGCTATTGGTAACGACCCTTTTTTATAACCTAATTTTTTTGTAGCCTTATGCAAATGTAGAGGAGTACCATAATAAACTAAAGATTGTATATTATGCTTATTCAAATGTTTTTGCAGCTCGTCTCTTTTTTCTGCTTGAGACAACAACATTACATAGGAATTAATTTCATTTTTTTTATCCTCTGAAATTTTAATAAATTTACTGTTTAAATTTTTTCTGTAAATGTTTACATTTGATCTTCTTTTATCATTTATTGACTTTAATTTTTTAAGTCTTATTTTTAAAACTTCTGCATTGATAACATCTAACCTTGAATTCACTCCATAGGATTCTACATAATCTCGCTTTCTCATTCCATGATTTCTAAAAAGCTTTATCTTGTTGTAAATTTTTTTACTATTAGTAGTTACAAATCCTCCATCGCCAAGAGCATTTAAGTTTTTAAGAGGATGTGTCGAAAATGCAGCTACATCACTAAAAGAACCTGCGTGAAGTTTATTATGGTAAGCACCCATTCCTTGGGCAGCATCTTCAATTACCCTTAAATTATATTTTTTTGCAATAGATTTTATCTTTCTCATATTGCATACTCTACCTGTCCAATGTACTGGCATAATTGCTTTTGTGCGTTTAGTAATTTTTTTTACAATCTTATCTTCATCTATATTAAAATCTTCTTTTACATCTACAAAAACTGGTTTTGCTCCAACATGCGTTATGGCTCCAACTGTAGCAATAAATGATGTTGGAGATGTTATAACCTCGTCCCCTTTACCAATACCTAGGGCCCATAGTGACATCATCAAAGCATCTGTGCCAGAGTTTAAACCTAGACAATATTTTCTTTTTGTATATTGACAAATTTTTTTTTCAAATTCTTCTAATTCATCAGTTAAAACTAAGTGACCTTTTTTTAAAACTTTGTCTAAAGTTTTAAGAATCTCTTGTCTCTCTATTTTATATCTAGATTTTAAATCAATAAATTCTACTTTCATTTTTTTTTATACTTTTCCTTTAAGTCAATCCATTCAGAAAGATTGGTTATATTTGGCATCATCTTTTTTAACAGACTATTATCAAATGCCCTATATCCATTATGAGGCATTGGCCCTTTTCTTTTTAAATATTTTAATTTTATCTTATATAGATTTTTTACTTTTTTAGCTATTTTGAAAAATGAATTTAACTTACCAGAAACTAAATTAACTGTCCCTACATGTTTTTTTTTAATCAAAAAGTAAATTGCCTCACCCACATCATTGACATTAATATGATCTCTTTTTTCTTCACCTTTGCCAAATAAAGATATTTCTTTCCTGGCCTGTGCAAGTCTAATGAATTGGTTTGGTCCATATCCATTATGAGAGTCTTCAGAGCCATAAACTAGTGTTGGTCTTACAATGCATAATTTAATATTTAATAATTTCAAAATATTTTCTCTCATTAAATGCATAAAGCCATGGAGGTTATCAGGCTCAGTCTTAGATTTTTCTGTAAGAGGTTTTTTACTATCACTGTATACTGCATCTGAACTTACATACAAAAGATAATCGATTTTTTTATTTTGAATAACTTGGAATACATTTTTACACATTTCTAGATTTTGAATAAGCATTTGAAAATTTTTAACTGGTGCCATTGCTGATATAAAAACTAAATTATCATTTTTTTTTAATACTCTAGAAAGTTTTTTTACAGAATTTATATTTGTTAAATCAATATTTTTTTTAAAAATAAGTAAAAATTTTCTTTTATCTTTCTTTAATAGTTTAATAAGATTAGAGGCAACAAAACTATTACCTCCCAATACAACAATTCTATTATTATTTTTCAATTTACTTACCCATTCCTATATGTTGGATTTTTTTATTTTTATTTTTATGTAAATTTACAAGATTATATGGATCAATAACAACTTTAATATTTTTGAATTTATTTAAATTAATATTTTTAAAGATTTTCCATGGAGTTGCTATTACTAAAATATCACAATTCCTAATTAAACTACCGACGCTTTTACAAATATTAATATTAATGTTTTTTGACAATTTTTTAATTTTAGGATCATATGCTTCTATCTCTAATTTTTTATTTAATAAAATTTTTTTAATAAAAGCTATCGAGGGTGAGTTTTTAATAGAATTTGTATTTTCCTTATAAGCCAAACCTAAAATACCTATTTTTTTTATGTTTTTAAAATCTTTAACGATTTTCTCAAACTTATTATAAATCCAATCTTTTCGATAATTAGATATTTGTTTAATATTTTGAGAGTAATTTACATAAATTTTTTTAAACTTTAAAAAATTTTTAAATGTTTCAAGATCTCTTTCTAAATTACCTCCTGAAATTCCCAATCCAGGCTTTAGATAAGCATGTTTTCCTATCCTTTTATCCAACTTAAGGGCATTTGAAATATCTACCCAATTAGCACCAATATTTTCTGAAACTTCAGAAAGCAAATTGGTAGAGGTGACACTGGAAATAAGAAAAATATTAATACTAATTTTTGCTAATTCAGCACTTTCATAATTCATTTCTAAAATTGGGGATTTAAATTTTTTTAAGTAATAAAAATATTTTTTATCTAATTTATTATTTTCTTTTCCAACAATAATTCTTTCAGGAAACAAGGCTCTTTCAAGTGCATTTGCAAAGATTAATGTTTCGACTTGATAATATAATTTTTTTTTATGCCAATTTATTGATCTAGTAAAGCCTGGTGGTACTTGACATAAAACTATCAAATTACAATTTTTATTTATAGATTTTATGGTGCTTTTTATTGACGCGTTAATTGGAGATAAGTTACTTTTTCCTTTAGAGTCTGTTGGTACATCTTGTGATATAAAAACTATGTCACAAATTAAAAGATCATCTAAATTATTAGTGAATTTAAATTGTGTAAATTTTTTTCTGAGATTTATTTCAGTACCTTTTTCATAAAATGGAATTTTTTTTTTCTTTAATGAGTCAATAATATCTGATCTTTTATCGTAACATATAACATTAAATCCTTTCATTGCAGATGCTACAGCATAATTAATACCTAAATGTGATAATCCAACATATCCTATAGTTAATTTCATTAGGTGATATTTTTTAAATTTCTCATAATCCAAACATCCTTATTTAGATCTGTTTTTTTTTTTAATTTAATCATTTTTATAAAATATTTATGTTCTAATTCCCAAGTTGGGTCTTTTTTACTTATAATAATTTTCTTTTCTTTTGGATAGCCTGCAGGAAATTTTCTTATATTGTGTGTTAGGGTTGATGGTCCCCACTTGCAGAGAGAATCTAAGGTAATAGATCCCTTTGATCCAATTACATCACACCTAAGAGTATTTTTCCACATGCACATAGTCATTTCTAATTTAATGAAAATATCTTTTGTTTTTGAAAATAAAATTGCATGATCTGGGGCTTTGTTTTCAAATTTATTTTTAATAGATTTTTCAAATTTAAAATCTTTATTAAACCAAAATTTAATTGTATCCATTAAATGTGGTGCAAGATCTTGAATGACGCCTAAGCCTTTATCTCTCCATTTGTTCTTTTTCACAAGTTTTGCTGTTCCATTTCCATAAAAAATATTACAGTAATATATTTTTCCGAGCACTCCTGAATCTAATATTTTTTTTATATTTATAAAATGTGGCTCAAATCTATGATTATAAGCAGAATAAAATAATAAATTTAATTTTTTAGCTTTTTTTTCCAGTATTCTTATTTTATTTTCTAAATTTACTATTAATGGTTTTTCAATAAGGGCATGTTTATTATGTTTTATACAATAATTAAGAATTTTTAATTTTGCAGAGTCTGGCGTACAAATAAACACAGAATCATATTTGTCTACAGGTACATCTCCAATTGATTTAAAGTCTGCATTTTTATTCTTGCTGTCTACAGAAGCAAAAAAATTATTTTTATTTAATAGTTTTTTTCTTTTTTGACCCTGTATACCAAATCCAACTATCAAGATTTTCATTTATTAATGAGTATAATTAATTTTTTTTTGAATTTCTTTTATCTTGTTATTAATTGTTTCAATTTTTATTGGTATATTTCCTTCAATTTCACAGGCACATGATGCTGCTATTGACCCTAAAATTGATGCTATTATTAAAGAATTAGAAACTTTTAGAGACAGGGTGGCATAGGCTAATAAAGCATCTCCTGAGCCAACTGCATCTACAACATTATCTGTAAAAACACCTATTGCAAAAGGAGACATTTTTTTACCTCTAATTCCATTACAAAAAACACCTCTAGAACCAAGTTTTAAAATTAAGTTTTTATACCTTGATTTTTCCAATATTAATCCTGCTAAACTGCTAACCGTGGAATCTTGATCTCCTAAAGAAAATCTTGCCTCTTTTTCATTGGGTGTCAACAAATCAAAGTTTTTGAATTCTGTTATATTTCCCCATCTACTAGCAACTTGACTATCAGCTGCTTTAAAATTTTTTTTAGGAATAGCGCTTATCAATTTTTTAATACTACTAGGGTTAAATATACCGTGCCTAAAATCACTAAATACAGTTACCTGCGTTTTTTCATTTTTTACTTTATGTAATATTTTAGATAGTGTGTCTTCATTTATAGGAGCATTACTCAACGTATCAACTTTTAACAATCTATAGGTGGTTGATATAAATGAATTTTTATCAGTAGTTGGTCTTCCAACCTCACTAAAAAAATTACATTTAATTTTATTTTTTTTTAAAATATTTTTTACAAATTTACCTTTTTTATCATCTGAAATCATAGTGGTAAATACTACATTGGCTCCTGCCGCTTTCATGTGCAAGGCAACTATCGCTGCACCACCAACAAAACTATCTTCTTTTTCATACAGAACACTAAAAGTTGGAGTTTTTGTTTGGCCACCTATAAAATTTGTTCTAGTATAGGTGTCTACAATAGTATCACCAACAATATGTACAGAGGTTTTTTTAATTTTTTTTATGGTATTCATCAAATCATCAAACGATATTTGATGATTTTGCATCATTAAATCTAATTTTTCTAAATCTAAATTTGGAGGGCTAGAATTTAAAAACTTAGTTGATGAATATACTATGTCCCCAGGTGTAAAAATAATTTTACCTCCAAATTTATCAAGTTCTTTTTTTTCTTCTTGCGTTGCAGCTGGCAACCCTTTTGAAGTGTATTCAAAGCCCTTAGCAAAAAAATCTGGCTTTAATTTCTTTAAAAGTTTTAAGGGTCTTTTGTTGTCATCAACTAAAACATAGTCTACCATTTCAAAAGCTGCAAGATTTGAGGCTCGCATATTTTCAGGTATATGGGGCCTATATATTCCTTTGTCTATAAACTTATCACTTGTACAACTAACAATTAGTATATCGGCCTGTGATTTTGCATAATGTAAATGTCTTACGTGGCCAGGATGAACAACATCAAATACGCCATGACACAATATCGCTTTTTTTCTTCTTTGAGGTTTTCCGATAATCTTGATTAAATTTTCAAGTGTAATTAATTTATGAGAATATTTATTTAGTAAATCCATTTTAAGTTATGATAAGTGTTTAAACCAAAGTTTTGTTGCTTGTTTTATCTTCTTTTGATCCCAAAGAGGAGCATCTTTCCAGTTATTGATATTATCTAACATTTCTTTAACTCCATTTTCAAATGATATAGTTGGTTTCCATTTAATTTCTTTTTTAAACTTATTAATATTTGCCCATGTGCATTTTGGTTCACCTGGTCGTTTGGGGATAAATGTGAATGGACCTTTCAAAATTTTTACTAAATCAATTATTTTTTTTGGAGCTCCGGCACCCAAGTTATAAACTCTATCTTTATATCTACTTATAGCAGCCATGTAAAAGGCATTTGCTACATCCTTTACATGCAAAAAATCTCTTTTTTGATTGCCGTCCCCTACTACTGTGTAAGGTTTATTTTTAAGTTTTTGTTTAAGAAATACTCCAAAAGCTGCCCCATACACTCCTGTTGTTTTTACTCTAAGGCCATATGCGTTAAATATTCTAATGGAAATTACAGGAATTGAATAAACTCTAGACCAATGCAGACATGTCTGTTCTCCAAAGTATTTACTTAATGCATAAGGGTATTGTGTTGAAATTTTGTGGTTTTCTTTTGTAGGAGTTTTTGCTAACCCATAACAAGAAGATGATGCCGCATAAACAAACTTAATAATTTTTTTATTTCTACAGTTTTCTAAAACTTTTGTGGTTCCAAGAATGTTTGTTTCCATATATGATAAAGGTTTTTCTATTGAAGGTACAATATCTCCTTTGCCAGCAAAGTGAAAAACATAAGAGACGTTATTGAATATTCTTTCGTTTGTAGACATCTTATTAATATCCATATTTTTAAATATCAATTTTTTATTTTTTCTATGTTGTTTTAAATTATCTAACCTTCCGCCACTCAAATTGTCTATAACCCTAACTTGAAAATTTTTTTTTATTAATAGATCTACTAGATGACTTCCGATGAATCCTGCTCCACCTGTTACTATTGCAATATTTTTTTTAATCACGATGCTTTTAAATTTTTAAGTCTTTTAACGTTAAAATAAAAATCATCCTCAAAGGTATTTTGAAATAAATTTTTTTTAAAACAAGAGCATAATTCTGTCACAGCATCTTCTACACTTTTTACTGGTTCAAATCCTAAAACCTCTTTTACTTTGTCTGAGTTAATATGATATGACCTATTATCATCACTCTTAGTTGTTATGATTGGTATTTCTCCAAACTCTGGAAATTCTTTTTGAACCACTCTCTGAACAACTTGAGAAATCTCTTTAATAGACATGTTTTGGTAACCAACATTGAATATCTGGTTACAAATTTTATCACTTTTTGCTAAAATTAATTTTTCAATCAAATCACAATAATCCTGAATATGAAGATTTGGCCTCAACTGATCACCTCCAAAAACTGTTATCTTTTTATTGTTAACTGCATGGTTCGTTAAGATGTTAACCGAAAGATCAAATCTTTGTCTTGGGGCATACCCACATACAGTTGCCGGCCTAAAAACAACACCTTCAAAGTTTTTATCTGTATGCTTGAACAACAAAGGTTCACATAAACCTTTATATTTGTTATAAAGTGTTAATGGTACTAATGGATGATCTTCCTTAACATCTTTTTTATCAGAGACTCCATAAACTGAACTGGAGGAAGCATATATAAATCTTTTAATCTTTGCTCTTTTTGCAGCTAAAACCATTGGTTCAAAAGCATCCAAATTTATACTTGTGGATAGTTTTTCATCAATCTCAAAACTTGTATCATTAGATATGCAGGCTAAATTTAAAAAAATATCATGATCCTTACATGCATTCTCTAACTTCAGTGTATCTCTTATATCACCTTCTATTATGTTTAGATTTTTGGATTTTGGTAAAAAATCACTTCCAAAATACATTATATCGTAAACTGTAACCTTATAACCTTTGTCGATTAACTGTGGTACCAGTCTGCTACCTGCGTAACCTGCTCCACCAGTAATAAAGATAGATTTATTTGTCATTTATTTGAATTTTGTATCCTGCTTGTTTCGCGTCTTCATAAAACATTTTTACTGTTTCTAATGAAAGTTGGTCTAAGTCTTTTCCTAAGCCTTCAAATTTTTTAATAATATCGTGAGGAACAGTTATAATGTGACAGCCTGTACTTTCAGCATCAAAAATGCTGTAAATCTGTCTTGTGCTAGCCCATAGTATACTTGCTAGCGGCTTAGAATTTGCAATTTTTACTGCTTCACTCATAGTTTTCATTGGATCTATACCTGTATCTGCTATTCTTCCTGCAAATATTGATAATATTGCTGGAGTTTCAGGATTTAATATATCTACAACACTTTTTAACTGATCAATAGTGAGTATTGCTGTTACATTACAAATAATTTTTTTATTTGAAAGTTTTTTTATCAACTCATTAGTTTTTTCTCCTTTAGTATTTGTAATAGGAATTTTGACATTTATATTTTTCCCCCAACTAGCAATCTCATTGGCTTGCTCTTCCATCTCATTGAGGTCATCAGCAAAGATTTCAAACGAGACTGGTTTGTCGCCTACAATTTTTAAAACATCCACGGCAAATTTTTTATAGTCTAAGATACCCTTTTTTTTCATTAATGAAGGGTTTGTCGTAAACCCTTTAATTAATGGATTTTTACACAAATCCTCAATATTTTTAATATCTGCACCGTCTGCAAAAATTTTTATTTTTAGTTTATTAATCATAGTTTTTTACCATTTTGTTTTTCTTGTTTGTAATAAGGGATGAGAAACTAAACAGTGCCATACAACAGACTGAAAAGCTTCAGAGTGCGGGGTTATAAGTTTATCATTTACATTGGGAACTAGAACGGAAACATTTGCGTGCGATCTAGTGTATCCATTATTTTTCCCAACAATACCAAAAACCTTTGATTTTTTAATTTTAGCATACTTGATGGCATTAACTAAATTAACACTAACTTTTTTTTTTAGATTACCACCGCCTACAGACATTATAAATAAAGCATCATTTTTCTTAAGGTTACTAACTTTAAGCCATTCAGAAAAAGATGAGTCCCAACCTTCGTCATTTATTCTAGCTGTTAGTTCAGATACATTGTCAGTGGGTGAATAACTTTCTATGTTGCATAATTTTCTAAAATCATTAACTGCATGCGAACAATTTCCAGCACTTCCACCAACACCCAAAAAAAATAAACGACCCTTTTTTTTTCTTACATCATTGATGTTTTGAGCTAGTTTTTGTATTTCATCTTTATCAATTTTTTCAGCAATACTTTTTACTTCATTAAAAAAGTTATGAATGTGAGGTGTCTTCATGCTCATTTATTATTATAAATATTTATCTATGTCCATATGCCATTTTTTTTTAAAATACATGGACTTGTCATCAATAAATAAATCAAAAGAAGTTTTTCCAAAAACTAACTTGTGATACTTGATTTTCCATCTTTTTAACTGGTTTTCAGTCATTTTGTATCCTTGTTTTTTTGCTTTTGAAATATTATCATTATTTCTACCCATAAACCTAGCTGTATATAATTTAATTACGTACCCTTTTTCAAATAACATATTAATTTTTTTAATACCAATTTTATTTGGTTTAGCATTTTTATAATCTTTGCCCTTTGTTTGACAAATAACATTGTCAACATCGAAACAAATTATTTTTATAGGATTTTTATTTTTCAATTTCATTTTTTAATTCATCATATTCCATCATTTTTCTTTTCATAAAATTTAGGGTGAGTTTTGTTTTGATTGAAATGCCTTTTGGGGTGAGTACATAAATATAATTAATTTTATTTGGGTTTTTTTTAAAGTTCTCAATTTTAATCAAACCTTTGTTTTTTAAAGCAGTTATACAATAATTAAGTTTCCCCAGGCTAAAACCTAACTCATTTGCAAGCTCCCTCTGTGTTGACTTTGGGTTGTTCTGTATTTTTCTTAATACATTAAAGTGGTCTTGATTATCATTCATGTTTGTTCAATTTTTGAACATTTTATCGTTCAATAGTTGAACAGTCAATTGAAAAACTAAAAAAACCCCAGCTCATTTTTAGAGTGGGGTTTATAAAATAATAAAGTATCAACTATCTTAAAAATAAATTTTTAAAATTTTTTTCAGTGCATAAATCAAGCCAATTGAGCTATTA
>TARA_B110001450_G_scaffold98240_1_pt1 | contig 27828 bp, 33 predicted proteins | sample TARA_B110001450 | Tara Oceans TARA_B110001450 (sample SAMEA4396538) | marine metagenome | biome: Polar Biome; feature: [SRF] surface water layer (ENVO:00010504); material: water (ENVO:00002006), including particulate matter (ENVO:01000060) such as... | depth 5 m | reverse complement strand
TAGGAACAACTACGGTGTCTTACAATAATAGTACAGCAAATATAGACCTTTATTAAATTTATATACAAGGTACAAATATCCAATTCAAATCTTTACACATTTTCTTCCATATGTTTTCCTGTTCAAACAATTTTTCCCTGCTTTTAAGCAGAGGGAAATATACAAGATACTCATCTTTATTTAATAATTGAAAAAATTTATATAATGTGTAAGAATAACTCAAGAAATTTTTTCTATTCTTCGGGCAATTGTTATCAAATGGTTCTTGTATATCATTGAACATGTTAATTAATTTAACTTGTAGTTCGCTGTTAATTATTAACTGCTTATTACCAGTTATTTTATGAATTATGTTTGGAATATGCTCATAATATTTGTTAAATTTAAGTTTTTTAAGAAATTCTTTAATTTTAGAATATGTAATGAGAGACTTGTCTTTTAATCTTTCTTTTTTGATTTCAACGATTAGTAAGTTTATAACTTCGTCTGGTATAATAGTTCCTTCGCGGCCCTGTATTTGATTAATCCATTCCTTGAAATGATTTGTTCGTTTATAACTATAGGGTTTAATATATTCATGTGTTTCTGCATGATTCCACTCTGGGAGGTATGAAATATTATATTTTTCTGTTAGACCGCAATTAAAGCAAATTATGAGACCAGATGAAACATCAACGGTGGTTTTAAAACTACAATCTTTGCATATAAATGCATTATTTAGATTATACTCTACCCTTTTACTTACTTCAGATGGAAAACATTGTTCCATATACATCTTATACATTTCGCCTTTATTATTTTTCGAATCTAGAGAAATATACTTAAATATGCCATCGTCGCCAACATTTGACACTGACATACATTCATCGTTATTCATCTCTTTTATAAAAGTTATAGAATTAAATAAATAATCAGATAATTCCGTATCATTTTCAATTCTATGAATTTTATCTTTTAAGTCGTCTATTTTTTTACTCGCACTAAAAGCGTCAGAAAAATTATTTCTTAATTCAAAATTCTTTTTAGTTTTTTCTAATAAAAATAATTCTGAACGATATTTGTCGATGTTTTTTTTATCGTATTCTATTTTTTTAATGGTTTCAACGTGTTTATCTATTATAGATGTTCTAGAATCTGTATGGACTGTTTTTTTAGATATTTTAAAAGAGGTCATTTCCTTTTAATGTATTATCTTTTTATATATTTTATTAAATAATTTAAAAAGATAATACATTAAATAGATGATTCAGTATTCTAATATATTAACAATTAACTGTTTAAAAAAAATATGTAGAATTTATAAAATTAAATTTAATGGATATACCCCAAAAAAATGTATTTTAGACATTCTAAATAAATACTCGGCCGCGAAAGTGGTACAAAGAAAGATAAGGAAAAAATTAAATTTTAATAATACGTGTCCAATTTCTCACGAAGAACTTAAATATCCGTGGATATGTATTAAAAATAACCACGTTTACATTTATTATGATTTTAATACATTTGTTATGTATTTGAATAAAATGTCTGACTTCAGGGATCCATGTACTAGAATTAGTTTGTCGCGTAAAAAAATAGAAGAAATTAATAAACTTATTACCTATTATCATCGAAAATCGACCAATAAATTGATTATATCAGATGATATGATTAAAGATGTAGATCTTAATATATTAACATATTGTTTACATGATATCATTAAAGACGTTAATAATAAAGTTTTGAATCTAGAAGAAACATATAAAGTTTATCTTCCACGATTTATGTTTTATTTTACTCGTCTCGTAAATAATCACTCTAAAGAAATGGTCTCAATGCTATTAAAAGCGTGTAGAGAAACAGTAAATAAACAAATAATAATCGATTACATTGATGTAGTGAATAATGTAAATGAAATTAGAGATATATAATTGCAAAAAACAACTATATAAAGAAACAACTTAGTATATAAAGAACACGGAAACATAATGACAACGTGCTCAATCTGCGATCCGCGTTCTCAATATACAGATTGTATTTGCAATCCCCAGTTCAAAAATTTTAATGAAGTCTATAAACGAATGCGCGGCCCTGAAATATACACATCTTTTAAAATTGTCAAAAAATGGGACATATCTACGATGACGGTTTGTTGTTGTTTTAATAGTCTCATAGAAACCTCGAAGTATATTTCAGAGTACAGTAATGAAAACGGTAAAAAACAATTCTATAATTGTGCCAATATTTATATAACAGTAAAGTATCAGGCTAAACCCAGTGTTTCTGCTAAAATATTTTCAAATGGAAATGTTCAGTTGGCGGGAATTCTTAACCCGCATTCAGCGACATACGCTATAAGAAAGATTTTTAAAAGGCTAAAAACATTAAATGCTTTTAAGAGCGAATCTGCGAAAATATCTGATATTAGAATATGCATGATAAATTCTGATTTTAAGATTGATAAATTCATAAAACAGACAGAGTTATGTAAAATTCTAGATAAAGGATCATTAGATTACCTTAAAACTTATTCGTTTAACCCGAATAAATATCCAGGTGTTAATATTAAAATGCAAGAGCCCGATTTTAATAAAGTCATGTCATGTATTATATTTAGACCCGGCAGTGTTATAATTACAGGCGGAAATGACATAGCTTCATATGAAAAAATATACAGTTGCGTGATTGATGCGTTTGTGAGGAACGAAAATATTCTTTTATGCCCTGTATAAAATTTACTCTTTAATCGTGTCTAGATCCTGGGATAAGTCAACACCGGATAAATCTACATTAGACTCTTTATCTTTCTCAGAAATGTCTTCGATGGCATCTTTTTGTAAATCGGTTATTTCGACGGGTTTAACGGTATCTATTAAAAAAGAATCTAATTTATTATTTATTTCCTTCATTTTAGAAAATAAATTATACATGAAATATATAATTATAATGAATATACATGCAACCCCAATTTTAAAGAGCAAATCACCGTTGGCAATTAATTCAGGTGGTTCTTTAGACATTTACTTTTAATAAATAAATTAAATTAAATCTTTTAACGTATAATTTATTCCGGGTTATCTTCTAGAATTTCGTTATCATCGCTCGAGATATCAATACCAATTAAAAATGTAGTGCGTTTAAGTATGATACCGGAATTAATAGGATATTCTTTTGAACCCTGTTGCACCACTTTAATGTCATTATTAGTGAATATACCCATATAGAAATCTTTTGTAAATTGTTCGCGCGGCAGATTATTTTCCCTACAGTGCTCATTGAACATTTGAGAAAATACCTTTAGTGGTACATATAACTTCTTTCCGAATATAATATTGCCTGATTTCAAAAAATGTTGAAGAGAATTAGTAGTTTGCTCCATCTCTTCTTTATTTTCTTTGAAATATTGTGGGAGAATATTCCAGATGCCTTTTTTGCCGTGAATTTTCAGTATGCGATAATAACCGCGAATACACATTTTCATAATATTTGGTATCTCTTTTGTAAGTTTTTTATCTATTTCAGTGTCTGTATTTACTACCTTTTTCCAAAAATTAACAACCACGGTTCTCCTGGATACACTTTCAGAATTGTTTTTGTATCTCATAATTTTATTACCACCCATCATCATGGGAACTTCCCAGTTAATGGTTTCGTCTGATTTATACTTTTCCGAGTAAGTATTTCTTCCTCCCTCAACCAACAACTGCCAATCTGTTTGCTCCATTTTAAAATTTTCTGCTATTTCTGGCGCCAAAACCATGAATTTGTTGACGTGTGGTTTGATACCGTATTTAGCATCTATATTATTTGCTATGATGCCTACATCTTCTTCTTCATAAAACTTTTGAATAATCTTCATTACAATTGTGCTTTTTCCTGCGCCTGCCTGACCAAGTAGATACAACAAAACCTGCCAGTTATCCATATCGCCTAAATTAAAACACATCTTACCTATAAGAACACAAAACCATTCTTGTACTTCAGTTGTAAATTCTTGATAATCTAAAAGACTTTTGAATGTTGGGCAATGATCCATAATTTTAAACCACTCTTCTTCTGAGTATTGATCAAAATTGTTAAATTTAACATCGTGATATTTTGCGGCAACAGATAAGTTGTTTAGATATGGATGTGTTTTGCCATATGGTACAAATATATCTTTATAAACAGGGGTTTCTCCTGGCTCTGAAATGTTGTATCGAGTAATGTAATTTCCATTTTTGAAAGCAAATAAATGACGATCTTTATTGAGAGCCGGAAGTTCTGGACCAATAAGTTCTTTGAAATATTTTTCGGCATTATTTATATTACTTGTCCCGTTTGCTGTAGCATTTTTCCATTGATTGAAATTTATCTTGTGATCTGTTTTTTGGTAAATGTAATCCTTGATTGTACATTGTTTTTTCCACGCGTGAGTATTATAACCTTTGTATAGAACTGGTTTGTATAAATTATCGCCGGACTTGGTAAAACCTTCCTCTGAAAACATCTCGAGAAGATATAGAAGGAGGCATTGATAAGGCGTTTTCTTAGAATCATCGGTAAAACGGGCATACTTGAAAAGTACATCTGGATCTTCATTGCAGAGTGAATTTCTATTTGGATCAGTTGTGCAGTAAAGTATATGAGTATCACGTACAAGTCTTTCCGAATAGAAAATAACTTCATAAATTCTATTCCAACGATCTTTATAGTCTTCAAAATCTGGTACATTTTTTTTAAATTTGAAATAAAGCAATGTAGTTTCAAAAATGGCTTTTTCCATTTCAATAGCTAAGATACTTGAATCGATCGCCTCTAAATCACTAATACAAAGTTTACTGCATGCAATATTTATTAAATTTTCGTCTTTATTAATAGACCATTTTTTATCTAAAATTTGGAAGTATTCTAATAGTTTTTCATTGTCTGCCTGGTCAATTTTTTCTTTGATATCATTGGTCCAGTTAATAGGTGCCCGAGCCATTACTGAATATAATTCATTATAAAATATTTTTTTATATAATTTTATTTTTGCAATATTTGGGGTCAAAAAAGTTTTTTAAAATGTAATGTTTACGAGTATAGAATGAAGGCATATCTGGTTTTTCTTAAAAATGGAGAAATTCAAGAAAAAAAGACAAATGTAAATGTATTTGATATAATACACTTTAAACAATTTAAATTTTATAAGATATACCAAGACTTTATTATCATGTATAATGAACATGAACATGAACATGAATTGAACTTAACAGTTTTAAATTTTACAACTGATAGGTATAATTCAGATATAGGTTTAATTAAAATAAATAATGACTTAATTATTAAGTCAATTACATTAAACAATTACATGAAACTTTTAGAAAAAGAAAAATATGAAATATGCGACAATGATGTAAATTTAGACATATTAGACATTACAAAACGATATAAGGATATTATTACCTTTTAAGATGTTTTAGAAACTAACTTTTGTGTAGGTACTTTTTCGCGGCCTTCTACATAGATGTAATCGTGTAAAAACTTTGCCTTTTCTTGAACATTCATATGGTTAGTTTTTACAGTTTCCTCGGAGAAATATTTGTATATTCTGTCATAAACATCTCCCTTTGTAACAGGCTTACTAACCTCCGTGTTTTTAAGCTCAAGTTTAGAATCATCTCCAACATGACACACATCAAGTTTATTACTTGACATAAAGTTTAAAACTTCTTCCTGTTTCTTTTTCTTTTTCTCTGTAAGTTCCTTAAGTTTTTCCTGATAAGGCTTCATTTTTTTCTTAATGTCTTTAATTTGAACATCTATATCATTATAGTCTCCCACGTCTTTTTTAAAAAATTCAATTTCTTGATCTGTAACAGGTAGTTCCGACATTTAATATTAAATCTGCCATTTTTTTAAATTGGTTAAGTTTTCAGAAATTTTATGTAAATAATATGAATTCAATGAAAGAATTATGAGTAATATAATAGCATAACACTTTATAGGAAAAATAATTTTATTAAATAACTCGCCTATTTTAGCTTGACTTTTTTCATCTAGAATATTTGATAACATATAATATCATATTATAATATACATTTAATTAATTTTATTTAATCGCTAAATGCCTCCGTGTCATCACGATCTTCTTGATCGGAGTCGCATTTATCAATGTCAAATGTATTGTCTTCATCTTCATTGTCTTCATCTTCGTCATCTTTGTCTTTATCTTCATCTTCGTCGTCTTTGTCTTCATCTTCCGATAAATCGCTTTCACTATCGCCGCATACCAATTTGTTATCAATAGGCTGTATCTTTCCTTCTTTTCCAATAAAAGATTTAATATTGGGTGTATCGAGTCTACTTCCAATTTTAGTCTTTCTGTTCTTATTTTTATTTTTTTTAGCATCTATTGGGGCGGCTATTTCTAAAGGATAATCTATAAGTTTAATTGGATATACACTGTTCTGTTTAACATGTTTTACATATACATTCATGTTGACCCTCTTTTCGAGTGATTCTATAGTTTCGTCTTTTTCAAAATATAGGGGCATGTTTAATCTTTTAAGGATGTAATTGATATTCGATGTATAACCATAAGAGTATGTTTTTTGTAAGTGTTTTACATTTTTAAATAATTTAATATAATGAAATAATTCTCGTGTATAAATTTCGGTTTCATTTAAACCCGATGGCATTGATTCGTGGTATGGGTTATTGTTTTGGACGGTTATAATATTCGCGACATTAATGTCTTTAATGTCTTTAATTTTTTCGGTGTAAAAAAAATTGCATTTTCCTTTTTTTTTAGATTCTTGTGCATCGCATCTAAATATAATAAAAATCCCATCATTTGTAAATTTTTCAAAGAAAAGTGCCTTAGTTCCACAATCACAATTCATTATGTAATGTGTAATGTGTAATGTGTAATGTATAATGTATAATGTATAATGTATATCACTTTTAAATTGTTAAATATGTATTTTTTTTGTAATAAATGTTTAAAGAAACAGTAGATTATTTTTATATAATCTATAATGATTACAAATGTTTACCCAAGTTATGAACCAAAAACAGACTGGGAAAATCAAAAAAAAATAGATATGAACATTAGGGACCTCCAAGGGAAATTTCCAAATGGTTGCCAGTGCTGTGGAAACATATATACCAGGGATAAATTCTCAATCCTCGTTAGTAGCCACTTCAAAACTAAAAAACATAAAAAGTTGTGTCTCGAACCCTCAAATATGTCATTTGAAACAGATTTTAGAGAGGTTAATGACATAAATGTAGCATACGAAGAATCGTGCAAAGAAAATAGGCAACTAAAACGTCTTAATTATGAATTGTTTGAAAAAATTAAAAACCTGGAAAAACAATTGAATATTTATACGGGGTCGGGAAGTATAAATATTATTGATTTAATTTAGAGAGATAATTTATGTATATTTAATGGACCGACCAGGCCAGTTAGAATGTATTCAGAAAGAATGTCTAGAACTCTTCACTAAAAAAAATAAAGATTATGGCGATGCTTTTGCTACGTATGGCACTGTTGGTGTGCTAGTACGGATCGGCGATAAACTTCAAAGATACTCTAAAATTACATCAAAGGATATTAGCATTGAAGTATCAAATGAAACTCTGAGAGATACTCTCATGGACCTTCATAATTATGCAGCGATGGCTATTATGACCCTAAATGATGATAATAAATAATTTTACAAAAAAATATAAAGTATAGGTACATTCATAATTAATAAATCGACAATTAATTATGACTGAATCTCTTGAAGGACTTCGTAAATTTCACAACTGGATTAAACTACAAATCATTCTTGACGCGCAAAGAAATACAGATGGAACTTCTTTACTAGATGTTGCAGTGGGGCGCGGCGGCGACATTATGAAATGGACGCTTGCTAAACTTAAATTTGTAACAGGCTTTGACATTGATGCAAAAAGTATATATGAAAAACATTTGTTCGATGGAGCAATTAAAAGATATAATAATTTAAAACATCGCTCAAATACGCCTAAATGTTATTTCTGGAATATTTCGGCTATAGACCCAGATGCTTTAAGTAAGATAAACGGTAAAGACAAATGTAAAATTTATGATATCGTTTCATGTCAATTCTCTATGCATTACTTTGTAAATGATATAGATACAACACTTGATATTATTTGCAAAAAATTAAAGACAGGGGGGCATTTCATCGGAACTGCTGCCGACGGGGATGAAATACATAGACTTCTCAAGGACGGGAATTCATTTGAAAATGAAAACATATGTATTAAAAACATGGCAGATGAAAGAATGTATTCATTTGAACTTAAGAATAGTAAAACATCCCAAGAGACCTATTTTGAGTATCGCGGGGCTTCAATTGAATATTTTCTTTATAAAGACCATTTAATTGAAAAATGTAAAGAACGTGGTCTTGAACTATTAAACATTAGCAGTTTCTACCATTGGTACAATTTGTATCATAAAGATCTAACTAATAATGAACGAGTGTGCAGTTTTTTAAACTTTTCTTTTGTGTTTAAAAAAATTTAACCCGTTGTTTTTTATTTTCCTTTTTTAGTTTTTTCAATACCTAATACATTGGGACTAACCTGTGTCATGTTGTTCTGAAAAGGCATAATCTGGTTTATATTAATAATCGTACCATTTCCATTTGTTTGAATGGGATTTCTTCCATCGCGTCCAAGATCTTCAACCATCTGAATACCGGCGTCAACTTCGTCTTCGTCGGCATCTGCATGATCATATTTTAAAACTATAATCCCGCCTGCCGCCATTAGAGGGTCGGCATTAAGTTTCTTTGTAATTTTAATATTTTTAATATTGTATACCCGAGTTAAAACCTGTGCCATATCAGTATAATAATTAGCCAATTGAGTTAAATTGTGACCCCGATTGCGTCCCTCGAGATTTATAAATTCGTCTACGCCCTCTGGGGCCATGCTTATTTGAACTTTATAACCATTAAATTTAGTAGATGCCCTCGGAGCACTTGGGGTCTTCGGGTCCGAATTTTTAACACACCTTCCTGTAGACGGGTTTCTAGTGCTCCCGGGGGCGCATTTTTTAACTAATCTTCCAGTTAGAGGATTTATTTCTTTGTCATCTGGTATGTTATTATTTACGATTTTGACGCTCTTGGTCTTAACACTCTTGGTCTTATCGGAAATGCATCGTCCAGTATCCGGATTTCTTATCTTACCTGCTGTACATTTTTTAATGTAACGACCTGTTTTTGGATTCCATTCGTAGTCCGCGAGGGCAGGAGGGGCTCCAAATCTTACTCTTTTCCACGCCTCTTTTAGAGAAATCTTGTCGCGATGATGAAGTTTCATGGCCTTGGATGCAAGGTCATTTCCGGTTCCGGAACTAGGCTTATTTTTTCTTCCAATGCAACGACCATTTGTATTCCGAACCTGATACATTTTACACTTCTTCATGTACCTATCATATTCTGGATTATAATCATAACCCTCCAAAGAGGGTGGATAATAACCCGGTTTCTTTTTTCCGTAACCAGATCTAATTTTAGATCGAGATCTTACATTAATATTAATTCCTTTATTTACCATATTTAATATTATTAAATATTTTTTTTTAAAACTCATAAAACGTTTATATTACACCAGTGGGTGTTTTTTAATATAATTCTTTAGGTTACTTGTTTCGCGCCAATCCTTGGTTATTCCTGGACTTGTCTGAGATCCAAACATGTTCGACACTTTAATAAAGGATTGGTTAATATAATTTTTAAATTTAAGACATTCTGTTAAAATTTTTGAATACATCTCTTTATTTTGCTGTTCATTTGTATATACAACGAAAAGTTCGAAATTAGATTCTAAAACAGATAATGTAAGTCTCCAGATATTTTCATACATAACATTTTTTTTATTTTGTTTATCTATTTTCTGAATTTCGCATTTCCATTGTTCTCTACCAATGTCCTTTAGTAGATATTTTACTCTTAAATTTAAAAGATTTTTCTCTACAGCTATTGCTCGATCTGGAAATGTAGTAACAAGCCATTCCGTGTGCCTATAAAATCTATACATTTCGCAAAAAGAATCTCTCGTAGCCGAATCTCTAGGGTATAAATTTATTACAGTTCGGATGATATAAACAGCGTCAACTTGAACACCGCAGATATTTGGGCCTCTCACATTTGCATTAGGATTTCTCTCTATATGCTGCCCTGTTTCACGAAGCCATCGGAAATATTCTGGATTATGATTATATCCTTGCATCTGCTGCCCAGTTCTCCAGGAAAACTGGATATGACATTTAATACACCACATTTGATCACATCCGTCAATTTTTGATATCATCTCACCACATCCAGGACATGGCTTCGAATCTTTTTTAATAGCCTGAACGGTAGCCTTGGTATCTTCATTGCAAATGTGCCCGTTTTGTTTAATTTCCATGCACATCTTACAGTAATGTGTTTCGCACATGCTGCAGTAATAATTATCGTCTAAAAATCCATTGCATTTTTCATTGCAACATTTAACGGTGAAATTTGTAGATGACGTGTCTTCAGTAGATGAACCATATTGAAGTCTAGTTAATTGTAATACATATGACCGACTTATGTCATCCTGTTCCTTGACCAGTTTTTTAAGTCTTTCTCTCTCCTTTTTAACGTCTTCAATACATTTAAGCACTTCATTTATTTTTTTTTGTTTAATGGCTTCTTTTTGAGTTTCAGGTAAAAGAGATATTTGTCTTTCAACAAAAAGATTTTCATTGTATTTTTTAAGATCTGTATCAACAAATTTTTTAGTTAAATTTGTAATCATAAATTCGCGATCCCACGGAGTTTTGCAAAACATGCACATTGCATCATCATTCGAAGTTAAAATATAAGTTTTGCAACAAGATCTACATGCCGCGTCTGAAGTATAACAACTCTTGCAGTCTACCCTAAGATGATTAGAGTTATTGAACTTTTCGCAGCAAATAGAACAATCCATATTCATCGTACTTAAATATTATTGTGATTTTTTAAGTTTATTTTAAAAATGTAATAATTCTATGGAGACGGCGGGGCTTGAACCCACGACATTCGGCTCATAAGACCGACGCTCTGACCAACTGAGCTACGCCTCCATAGAATTATCTGAGATATGTATTTAATGTCCTCCTCGTAGTCTAAGTACTAAATGAAGAGTATTTTCTTTTTGAATATTATAATCCGCTAGTGTTCTGCCGTCTTCTAATTGCTTTCCAGAAAAAATAAGCCTTTGCTGATCTGGTGGAATACCTTCTTTGTCTTGAATTTTTGCCTTGATATTATCTATTGTATCCGAAGATTCGACTTCAAGTGTTATTGTCTTACCGGTTAATGTCTTAACGAATATCTGCATAATATATTATAAACTTTTTCTTTATATATATTTACATTTTAGTTTCTTCTTTAATTTCACTATCTTCATTTTTAAGTCTTTCATATTTTGTCACATTTTCATTATAAACACCTGCCAGATTTTCATATTTTTCATTAGCCTTTTTGAGTTTATCTTCTGTTTCTTGTAGAGAATTTCTACATGTAGTTAAATCGTTAATGAGAATCATATATTTTTTATACAAATCGGTATACGTACTATAAATCCATCTATTAAACCCATTTGTTCGAGACAATAAATTATAATATTGTCGATTATTTTCTATACACATGTGCATCTCATTGGTTTTTTTCTTTATTAGATTATTCAATTCAGAAATTTGTTTATTATTAGATCTAACATTGTAGCGAAATGTTCTATCTGTTGTAATATACAGTTTTACCATTTAAAAATGTATAAAATATTTCTTTAAATAAATATAAGTATTTAAATAATTTAAAAATATAATTATGCCATTTGGGAGACGCCACCATCTTTCAAAAACTAATCTTAAAAAAGACCTGACTGTAACACCTTTTATGCCCGGTGCGCCGGTACCAATCAATTATACATTATATAAACTTACAAATAAATTTATATATACTCCAAGATATTTCAACGATGAAGGGGAACTAATTCTAAATGATATATGCAATGTAGACATATCTACTAATTTTGAACCAAGAGAGTATCAAAAATTAGCAATATCTGAAATTCATACAGAATTGCTGAGAAACGGTTCATGTATTGCATGTTTATATACCGGGTGGGGTAAAACATTTGCCAGTCTTTATATAGCAAGTCTACTTGGCGTTAAAACAATTATTTTAGTAAATAAAGAATCTCTTATGGAACAATGGAGAGAACAAATACAAAAATTTTTAAATATTTCGCCCGGTATAATCCAAGGTAAGAATATAGAAATAGATAAATGTATCTGTATAGGAATGATTCAGAGTATTTCAATGAAAGACTATCCCGAAGACACGTTCAAAGAATTTTCATTTGCTATTTACGATGAAACCCATCATTATTGCTCTAAAGTTTTTTCAAATGTATTCTATAAGATAGGGGCAAAATTTAATCTTGGGCTAACTGCCACTTTAAAAAGAGCTGATCGTTTGGAATATACTATAGAATGGTTTCTTGGAAAAGTCGCTGTAAATGTACAATTACTCATTATAGAACCAGAAATTCACGTACATACATTCGATAATCACCCCATGGACACTATTAAATTTTTACCAAATGGAAAGGTTAATTCTCCGGCCAGTATCACTGCTATAACAGAAATTGAATCTAGAAATAATTATATAATAACGTTAATCAAAGAGTGTTATGCATCCAACCGAAAAATTCTCGTGTTATCAGATCGCAAAGCTCACTGTGATATCTTATTTAATTCTTTAAGTGATTATTCAGTTGGACTATATTATGGAGGAATGAAAACCGAGAATTTGAAAAAATCAAACGCATGTAGAATTATAATAGCGACATATCAAATGGCCTCAGAAGGCTATGATAATCCAGGACTGGATACACTAGTGTTGGCCTCTCCAAAATGTAATGTTGAACAGGCCGTAGGAAGGATCTTACGAAAAAAAAATGAAAATCTACCACTTGTAATAGATGTCAATGATACAATAAGCGTCTTTAATAATTGGCACCGCAAAAGACTATCATTGTATAAAAGTAAAAATTTTAAAGTTAATCGCAAAACAAGTAAAGATTATATTGACCGTGATTCTGAGTCCATTAATGAGTTTATTATTAGATAGCGGACGTGTGTACAGTAGTTCTGTTTGGAAACTCGGACAGTTTTTGTCTAGTGCTCACTGTTGCGTACGCCTTTCTAGTAGGATATTTATTCATCGAGTATACCTGTCCAAATTGGGCGTCTCCGGCTAATCTATTTTCCAATGTACTCCCTGAAATAGGCTCAGGGGCTTCTATTTCAATTCCATCTGATGCAGCCGGAACACCAATCTGTGGAGCGCCTGCAGGCGGAGCAACAACAGATTTTACCGTTGCTAGAGGCTTAGTTTCAGACGCTTTTACTACTACAACTGCATCTGGTTTTACCTTCTCCGCATTTACAACAACCTTCTTATCAGACGAAAGAGACTTACCCTGGGTAACAACACTCTTATTGGGTTTTACTTGAGAAGCAATGACAACAACCTCTTCTTCAGGATTTAACTGGCTAGAATCGGCAATTACATCCTCATTAATGTCTGCGTCTTCTTTATTGACCATCTCAGAATTTCCTGATACGATACTCTTTTTAAGGACTTGCTGGTTTGGTTTAATTTGTACAGGTTTCACGATGACTCTCTCTCCGGGTTTAACATCCTTTGCTTTTACAACTACTTTCTCTGTCGAGATTACATCCTCTTTTTTAACAACTACTTTCTGCTCAGGTTTGACTTGGGATGAATCTACTTCAACTGGTATATCAGGTTCTACATCTTTTACAGAGGCAATAACAGGTTCCTCATCATTCGCCGCAGATCTGGTAGAAACACCGTAAGGTCCTCTATACATGCTATCACCCTCAACATACCGCTCATCCAGGCGTAGACCATTGTTTAATACATTGTCAGTAATTCTATCATCATAATGAAATTTATTAGACGCCTGGTTATTAATTTCATCTTTATTTATATCTATTAAATTATTCTGGATATTGTGGTTCGAAAAACTGTTTTTATTTCTATATTGTTTTCTCGCTGAAAATGTACCAACAGACCATAATATTATGATAAATACGGAAATTGCCACGCAGCCCATAATTATATTACGCATTTGCGGCGATAAATTTGTGAACATCATTTATTATAAATAAATATATTTTTTTTAAATAAATAAAACAGAATGAACCCAGAAAATATTTTATCTACAGATATAATAATTGTTTTTTTAATTACTGCTGTGTGGGACGTAATTCTCAGACTTTTTGCAGAGGATAAAATAAAATTTTTTGGTCTTGAAAAAATGAAATGGATTACAGTTCTTGAAGATTATTTTCAAAAACATACAATTTTATCCGCTGCCCTTATAGCCGGTTTCGTAGGAGCGTTGACTTATTATGTCATAGTGAAATCTTTAGATTTCTTAAATTTATCTGGTGTTAATATATATACAATTACACTAGTTATATTTATTTCGGGGGTAATAGGTATACCGATGAGATATTCGGGAATCTTTCCATATCTTAAAATGCATTATTACGACCCCCTCGGTTTCACTTATTCTTTGGCAACGGACGCGTTTTCGGGTATAGTTGTGGCGGCGTCTTATCAATTTATTAAACAATTAAATTAAATTTAATTTATTTGCAATTGTTAAAATGAACAGCAAGGAAATATTACCCGTGATAAGAAATAAAGACTATTACATTAAATTATTAACGAATTTAAGAAATAATGGTCTTTATGACATAATATCAGACAAAGAGTTTGATTATTCAATGTTATTGTTTAAATTATTAGATTTCTTAAATAAAAATAAAAAATACATTAAAAATTTTCAATCTAAGGATTTTGAAAAAATAATTATATTATGTGTAGACGAAATCCTGACCAATAAATTTTCTATTGAAGTAGATTATGAAAAACTTGACATTGTATTAAATTTATTAAAGAATACTTATTTGTTTAAAACCACGTTTTTAGCAGTAAAAGACTTTACTTTAAAAATGTACTATAAATACAGATGTAATTTTTGTTTAAGTCATAATGATACGGATATAATTGAATCAGAATACAATTAATTTAATTTAATTTAATTTTGGGGCTAGACAATATTTAAGTTGTCCCAAATTTGCAACGTTGTATAAAATAGTAAGTGGGTAACCAGACTTTAGATAAATTTCAACTGTACTGCATAAATTAGTAGACTTCGTAAATAACAAAATATATTTAGTATTATAAACACCAGATTGTTCTTCTGTATCTGAATTATCATTTGTTTCGTTGATCACAATAGTTTGGTCGGCAAAATCTCCAATTGCTCTTAATGTAAGTGCTTTATTATAAGTAAAATGTATTTCATTTGAGATATTAGAAAGATCTGATATATATGTTTGAAAATCCGCGCTTGGCATTGTTATATAACTAGTAAATCGAATATCTGGAATTTTGTAAATTTTTTCGTCCATATCAAGAAGTTTAATCTTAGTAAAAATTCTAGCCTGTTTATCACTGTTTTCACATTCAATGAACATATGCCCATCATCATTATCATATATAGTAAATGATATAGTATCGGCGTGTTTAATTCCTTTTAATATTTTAAAAACAGAAAGTAAATTTACACCAATATTAGTTATTCTAGTAGAAATATATTCTTCAAATTTTTCCTTTTGTAAAAATAAATGTACAATAGCGCTATTAGTTCCATCTATAGTTGTCAACTTTAAACCTGTGCTGTCGGCTTTCAAATTAACGTCCGAAAGAATATTTTTAAGAGACTCAAAAAGAATTCTTATAGCATTTGTCTGAACAGTTTTAAATCTAAATAATACAGGGCTGTTATTTTTGTCTGTCATTATTTAGATTTAAATACATTTGTTTTTTTAAATACATTTATTATTAGTTTTCTAGAAGATAATCATCCCGTGGATCTACGGCGGCGTGCCTTTTCCAAATAAGTTTAGACGGTAGAGGTTTAATAATACATTTTCTACCATTAATTGGGGTTTCATTTGAAAGCATGAAAAGATTTCCATTGTTAAAATCAATATTTTCATATTCAGGATGGTCCATCAATGCGTCTTCTAACTTAATAGGTTCTTCACGATCCGTGTAAAAATTGCAATAAGGACCTAACCAGGGTCTAATGTATTTAGTGATATCCATTTCATTGAGAATTATAAATTCTGGGTAATATGCATACTTTGTCGGGGAAATGTCAAATGGATAAATAGGAAATCTTATATCTTTTATATATGTAATATATTTCATAAACTCGCCATTATACATATACTCAATGACAATATATTTAATTTTTAATGACGCATCTGCCTCAATTTTCTCCACCTGTTCATCGGTAAGTTCTGATTCAACTGTTTCAGAACCATCTTCAAAGAAGATACGATAACACAATAATTTATATTCGTCATTAATATACTTGTCTTCAAATGTTTTATAAGGATTAAAATATACATATGCCCTGTTTAATACATATGTGAGTAGACCCATAAAAGTAAAGGTATATAAAGCAAACATCTATTACTTTTTTAATATAAGGTTTCTTTAAATTAATTAATGGATGAAACTGTCAAGAGAAGAGGTCGTAAGAAAAAGGAAGTATGCGCAGTAGTAACAGAATCAGTGGCCCCAGAAGAACCAATTAGGAAAAAACGTGGCAGGAAAAAGAAATGGGAGACAACTACTTTCAAAAATAATTACATTCAAGATAAAGATTACGACGAATTGGTCCAAGATGCTGAAACAATTCAAGACGATTATTCTACTAATGCTCTATCTTTTGGAAATCTATGCATTCAAGTACATGATAAAGAAAAAGAAGAAAATGTAAATATAACAGATTTTTTTACAGAAGATCCTAAAGACTGTAATATAATCTTATCAAGTGATGAAGAAGATACATGTGATTATGTAAAAGAAAATATTAAATCAATAAAACATTACTATAAGGGAATAAATGTTACTAAAAATATGCAAAATATTAATGAAATAAGATGCTACAATTGTCATCATGTATTTAATTGTATACCTTTTTATTTACCTATCAACTATTGTCCAACATTACAGCGTTATAAATTATTCGGTAATTTTTGTTCTCCCAGTTGTGTTAAATCTTTTTGTTTGAATAATAAAATTTTTGCAAATAAAATTTATCTTGTGGGGCAATTTTATCGGGCACTCTTTGGACAAGACTTTAAAATTAAATGTGCTCCCAGTATATTTACATTAAAAGAATACGGAGGGAATAAAACTATAGAAGAGTTTAGGCAATTATTCTATACTAATTCCAGATACACAATGAATAATGTAAATACTAAGATTATAACAATAGACTAAGAATATAATTTAATTATTATTAGTAATAAAAAGAATAACATGATTCGTAAATATTTTGAGGTTGTTTTATTTTGTATAACACTGGTTTTAAACATATAATTTATTTTTTCATCCGTTGATAAGTTTAAAAAATTCTCTTCAAGTAGCCTTGTCTGCAATTCAAGACTTTCGCCAAATAAAGAATCGGATAAATTTTCTAATAAACCTTTATTTTCTGGATAAACTTCTACTTGCGGGGTATCGCGGGTATAAAGTTTACCGGGAAATCCTAATACATCGTTATTCGTTAATAAATTTGGATCTTGATTTTCTACCAGCGGAACAGCGCTTTTATTTCTATCGTTTGCAGGTAATGAAGATGTTCCTTGATTTTTTTCTACAGAAACATTACTGCTATTATAATATAATACCATTTATAACTATATAATATTATTTTTTTTTACAAATTTAAATATTAATAGCTCTTTTGCCCTTTTCATTAATTTTCACTTCTTTAGATGTTTCTACAGTACTATTAGAAATGCTGTCATCATCTCTCAACATATTTGATAAATTCATACTCGGTCCAGATATTTCATTTGATGTTGGTTTTGGTGGAGGTCCTGAATTACCCATGGCTGCTGCTATATTCTTTATAATTTCTGAATTTTGAAGTCCATTATCACCCGATGGTAGAGCATTACTGAATAAAGATTTAGTTACATGAAACATGAATGCACTTCCCGCTAATGTTACCAATAACTGTAACTCTGGGGGGAGTTCGGCTCTTGTTTTATATTTTTCATGTAATCTTTCGAAAACCGATTCATAATCATCTAAATTGTCCATTACGGATTCTGACCATCCCTCTAATTTTGCTCCAACTGGATCAAATTTTTTATTGGCAAATTCAAGCCCTGTAACTGCTGCCATTAACATTTTTTGTTGAAATTTCACACTCATTTCTATCTCCGTATTAGACTGATGAAGTTCTAATTCAAATTGCAGGTCTGAAAGTTTAGAAGACATGGAATACTTCTTTGTTAATTCTACTCCTTTCTTTTCTAATGCAAGCAATTTAAGAAGTATCCCTTGTTTTTCTTGTTTTGGATCTTTCTTTTCATGCTGTTTAGAACCGCTGCTAGAATCAGAATAATCAGAATATTCTGATCCGGAATCGGAATCAGAACCAGAATCAGAACCAGAATCGGAACCGGATTCGGAATCTTTATTCGATTCATTCTTTTTCTTAGAATTATTAACAAAACTTTGATAATCGTCAGCATTAAATTTATTTTTAGATTTCGTGGATTTGATACTTGTTTTCCTTTGACGCGTTTCCGGTGCCGCTTCTATTGTGCTACCTGAAATATCTGACGCGGAATCATCTGAATCTCGAATAACATCTATTCCTTTTATGTTTATTGGATTTTTAATTTGTACAGTAGGTCTAGATGAATTCTCGGTCTCGACCTGTATTTTTGGCATAAAACCACTCATTTTATATTCATTAACATTTATTTTTTTGCTATCATTGGAACGAATAAATAACAATTTTAACGGTAGATCAACATTGTATTTATTTACAAATGAACACATCCATGATATTGTCTATTTTCTTATATATTTATTTTTTAATTCATTTTAAAGATAATGTTTAATATTTATTTAAATGATAACAAATAATATAATTTACGGAGCAGGAATACTGTTTTATTCTAAAAGTATTGAACAAGCGCCTTACTTTTTCTTAGGGAAAGATTGGGACAATAAATGGTCAAATTTCGGAGGATCATGTGAAGTAATAGATAGATCAGACCCAGAAATAACGGCAGCGAGAGAATCGTGGGAAGAAACTCTTGGGTGTATAGAAGAACAAGATCTCATTAAAAATACTCTCAGTAGATATAACACTCAATGTATAAGATGTAAAACACAATCAGGAAATCCTTATTACATGTATTTAGTTAAAGTACCATTTAACACTAATTACAGGCACAGATTTTTGTCTACTAAAAAATTTTTATCAAAGGTAAACATAGATAAAAAGTTTTTAGAAATAAATGATGTGAAATGGGTTTCATATGAAACCATAAAGCATAGTATTGGCTCCAAAAAACCACTGATTAAATTGAGAAATATTTTTGAACAATCTCTTATAGAAAATAAAGATGCAATCGATAAAATTATATTGTAGTTATCATCTTTTCTTTTAAAGTTGTAACAGGTTGTACAACAGGTGGTAAAGGTGTGCTATCCGGATTACGATATACATTCATGGGTTTCACACTGTTTTTTGGCGTAACCAAGCCTACCAAAGAACTTGGTACAATTAAGTGCGACATTAAGTTTTTGTCTACAATTCCAGACACTTGATTTTTAGGTTTCACCTTTTCAATAATTCTTCTTTTAAAATTAGTATCAATAAGTGCTCCTGATGCAACAGTACCAGTTAATAAATCATGAGTATTATCGTTAATACCCTGTGTTTTAAGACTAAAAGAGTTTATAAGGTCATCACTGTAGCTGTTTATATTCACTGTATTATTTTTTCTTGCATATTCGTTGTCATATGGAATATTTTTTTTATACGAGATAGTATTTTGTTTGGGAATATGGTCTATTATTCTGGACTTTTTAGGATAACTCGCATTTGAAGACAGATCATTATTGAAATTGTTGGTCACATCTTGTATTTGCTTATTGGATCTACCAACATTACGATCAGTGATGTTCATTATGATTTAATTAATATTAAATATTTTATTTTAGATTGTAATTACGACTTATATTTTTCATATCAGCGTCTATTTTATCGATTGGGTATAATATTTCATGTGTTTTCATGTGTTCAACATTGTTCTTAAACCCCGTCATATCCGGTCGTGTCTTAATTTCAATGCCATCAGATATTTCATTAAGTGCACTCAATTTGAGATTATCTCTTTCTTTTAATAAACCAATGTCAACGCGTTGAACATCGGGTAAAACCTTGTTTGTATAACTTATTCTTGTTTTATAGATACTTGTCGCTCTTTTTGTATATGAATTATCAATATCAAATGCGTCCGTATTTTTTGGTAATATCATAGCACCAATGGTACCATCCTGTTTAGATAATCTGTCTGTTAAATTTGTATAGCTTTCGATTATCTTAGAGTCTCCAGATTTCATTCTTAATTCATCGTTTTTGTACGGGTAATTATTTTTGTACGTTATATTTTCCTTTGTGAGTGAACTATTGCCATCTATTTTATCTACACTCGATGGGCGCGACCATCCATATAATCTGGTAGATACTCCTCCTTTTGTATTTTTTCCTAAATTTAATATCTTGGGCGTAGTTTCACTAGTTCTTTTTTCACCGATTTCGTTATATTTTTTATATTCATCTGGTGAAACATGTTTTTTAGCGACTTGAATCATGCTGTCTATTTCCCCAGGAGAAATATTTTTTGCCTGTTCTGTAATTTTAGGATCTAATTCAAGTTCATCTATTAGTTTTCCTATTGTATTCGGCATTTCATTATTTTCTTTTTTAGGGATCTGCTGTAATTTAGCTAACCAAGATGTGTCCATAAGCTCGGGATCTAATAAGTTAGTATTACCGTACATATTAATGTATAAACCAAATACGGACAAAACTATGATCAGTGTAGATATCGTATTCATAATTATTATAATTAAATATTTTAAATTATTATATTAAAATTAAGATATTTAATTAAACTTCGGCTCTACACGTTGGACATGTATTAGATTTTTCTACAAGCCATTTTTTAATACATAATTTACAGAACGTATGCTTGCACGGTAATTGTATATTCAATTTTTTATTTTCCATACAAATACAACAGTTTGAAAGTTCTTGGTTACATTTTAATTCTTTAAATTGATCATCTGTTAAAGTTCTCTGAGATTCTTCCGTATTAATACCTGTAATATCCTCTCCTAATATTAGGCTGTGCGAAATGGCTAATAAAAGTGGATGTAAAGCAACATCGTCTATAACCGCTATTTCAAAATCATAAAATGATTCATTTTCATCTACCTGATATATACCTTCACTTGAAGAATATGCTACAGAACCCACAGATGAGGACATGTACATTAGTTTATTATTATTATTATTATTATATATATAATAAATTCTTTATAATGTTTTATTTGTTCTATTATATCTCCCCGAATCAATTACTACAGCCTTATTCAATATTTTTGAATTGCCAATTGATTCATCCAAACGTTTATAATTAAACAATGTTTTAAATGGAATTTTTTTCGCAGTTTTATTGGTATAACCGTCAGCTGAAAATTTGTCGTCTTCAGAATTTATAACCTCGTCATCATAAAGCATATAATGCCGATTATTGTAAGAAACTAGTTTTTCTGTATATCTTTGATTTATACCACCTGGAGTAGAAGCAAGATCTATATTCTTATTTCTAGTTCTTACAACAACGGGTCTTAATTTTTTAGTCATCTCTTTGCCTTCTATTTGTTGTTTATTATATTTAACTAGAGCCTTAACAGCCCTATCTTCTACTCTCGCAGAATGTAATACGTTGTAATCCATCGACTGGTTATATCTACCTTCTGCATTATAATCTATGATTTTGGATTTTGCGGCTTCCCCTGTATATCCCATTATTATATAATGTTATATAATAAATTTAAATTTAAATTTAAATATTTCTATTTAAACTGTTAATACTTTTCGTGACAGCATTGAAAACTTTTGGACCGGTGGATAAAAATTCGGCTGGGTCTATACTTGTATCTGTAATTTTCGACTTTGACATATCTCCATCTAGAAAATATATGTGTTTTCGCATTTCATCTGTATCAGGAGGGGAATAATTAAGAGAGATTTGATTAATTTGATTTTGTAAATCATCTTTTTCTATAATTTTATCGGCGGGAGTTTTCTGTTCTATTTTATAATTTTCAATAGAATTTTCTACACTTCTTGAATTAAATGTAACAAAGTAAAATACGACTGTAAGTATTAAAGATATAATCCCGGAAAATATTATATTTATATCTTCGGTATAAATGTATCCTAGAATAGTTACTAAAATTATGAGTCTTGTTAATGAATTGTATTGATAGTTCTTATCATTTCCTGTGTATGGAATTATATTGAATGATGAAAACAGAGCGCAAAAATTACTTAGCCAATAAGATGTCATTTAATATTACATAACTATTTTATTTTCTCTAGGAATTCTAACGAAAAATTTTCAGTGTGTAAATTGTTTATTTCGCTTTTATAATCATCGGCATACATATCGTTATACTTGTTGAATAATACCTTGTTTTTATTCACAATAATTTCTCCAAGTACAAAAAGAGACTGAATGTAATCCCATATGGCGCGCTTTGTGGGTTCCTCGAGTTCATTCCAATACATGTCGAGACCACAATCTTCCGTAAAATTTCCAAAGTTTTTGGCTTTGTCATTTATATTTTTATTTTTTAAAAAGAACATATCATCTCTTCGCTTGATTTGCATTTTATAATCCATGCAACCAGCCATAAATAAATTGGCAGGAGTACTAGGTGAAGTGGTTTTCAAAATTTTAAATCCTCTGTAGTAAGTTTTAAGCTTTGCATATGGAAACTTTGAAATTATTTTTTCGAGAAATTCGTCAAACAATTTATTGAAATTTTCTACCTCTTTACTAGACATTTTATTATTAATAATGTATACATTTTTTATATACATTTTAAATTTCCTAAATACAATCCTTAAAAAATAATGTTATACATATATTATAATGTAATGTCGACTGAGATAAAAATCAACGGTATTAACGTTTTTGTTAATAGATTTAATACATCCGAAGAAATTATAGACCTTGATAAATTAAAAACCGATTTTCATCTGGATGAAGATGAGGAAGGTTTTTACAGGATTAGTTTAGCCCAGAAAAAATTCTTAGGAAATGAAACAGTAAATGTTAATTACAACCGCCCGCCGATAGGACCAATAGAAAAAGGTTTATATTGTAGTGTTTGTGATTCTATAGGCCCCAGTGATCACAGAGACGACTGTGATGCTCCAGAAAAAGAAAGTTTATATCTTACAATAAAAGGTTTAAAAAAATATATATTGGTACCTAGCTATAATGGAGAATTTGTCAATATTAAAAATAAAATTAATAATAATACCATTACACAAGAAGAGTTGAATGATGAAGTTTTGCTATTAGAAGATGATATTTCTCCCATGGAAATATTAAATGAAGAAAATGAAGACATCTTAACAAAAATTTCTTTTGATTCTCATGGTGTAATTAAAAAAAGAGGCCCTAAAAAATTAGCGGCGAAGACGTCTACCACACAATTCTTAAATAATGCTATAATTTCTTACGAAAAATCTGGTAATAAAACGTCAATTAGAATAAGCAAAAACGGTCTTATAAATTTAATAAATGTCCCGGAGGATGAAAATGATTATAATAATATGATAATAGAATTGATTGAGCGTCTTAGAAAATCCCAGGCAATTAATACAGATGCATTAAAAGAAATAACAGGTGAACAAGAATATAGATTATTTCCACAATATTCTTATACACATTCAATGTCTGCGCAGTTTACGATTAGCGACTTCAGCGGAAAACAGGTTAATTTTGAAAACTTAGACAGTCTAATAAGTCCTTACAATTCAAGGGGAGAATTGATCTCCGGTCGAATAACTGAAATTGAAACCATGCCATCTGGGAAAAAAATAATAATTTTCGGCGATATTCGTATAATAGATTGGGAGTATTCTCTTGGTAGATTGACCCGCACAGGTGTAATGTCAAAAGAATATATCAGGTTTGTAACTACACCCGCGCCCGGGTTAAAAATGACCTGTATAATAAATAAATATGGAACTATCACCATGAATATGTCTAGATGTAGCGAAAAAAATATAATACAAGGTTTGTGTATGGCAGGAGAAACAGAGATAAATTTGGAGTTATTTAGAAATGTAGTTAACGCTTTTGACACATTGTTTATAAATCAGAGTGATATACTTACAAATAAAATAATTGATAAAATATCGAAAGATCTCAAGACTTACAATACTGTCTCCGGAAATGCCGTTCCATCTTCTGTATGCAGAAATACACAGACTAGAGTAGACGATGATGGAAACACGTGGAAAGAAGGAAAAAGACCAGATCCGTATTCTTGGACGGGAACGTGTCCAGATCCTAATTATCAGTATCTAAGTCCTGAAGGTGTACAAGGGAAAGATGGGCTTTGGTATCCTTGTTGTAAAGCAAAAAGTGAAAAATCGGTAAAACTTATGAGAGATTATCTTATAAAAGGGTTTCCTATCAACCAGTCAGATGCTGAAAAATATAATATTATAGATGGGGAAGATAAGGGTTCGGGTATTTTAATACCAGATAGTAATAGCCCAGGTTCAACCGCCGAAGTAATTATAAATGGACGCGCCGAAACTGTAACGGTCATTAAGAAAAAAAATAAAAAATCCAATGAATACACCGTTAGAACTCAAGACGGGGCAATAATAAATATTCTAGGAGAGACATTTAAAAAAGACTCCAGAGTCTTTCCAGGTTTAAATACATTCGATAAATCTCAATTGGTAAACTGTGTTAAATCTAATCTCAAAAGATTAGACCTTATTGTGAGTCAGTCTGGAAATATATCGAAAAACACCGTTTCTGAATTAAATGAAAAAAAAATACCTGAGAATACAGCAATTTTCCAAGGATTAATATCAAATGTATCTCTTATCACTAAAAAAAACCTGACCTTATCCAGTATAGATTTATTTAAAATGTATCCATTTGTAGTAAAATCTGCGCCAGATAACAGTTATCCATTTTTCCTATGTCTCGGACCCGGTGGAAATTTTTATATCAATTTAAATTTAATGAGTATAGATTCTGAAATTCCTGATAAATTTGACACGGACATTATTTTATTTGGATATCTAAAGAAAAACGAAATAATGAATGAAAACGAATTTCATGTAATGGATTTAATTTATTATGATGAACCATATATTTCAAATTTATTTACGAGGAGAAACCAAACTATAATAGAATTACAAAATTATGTACTAAACACTATTTCAGGCGAAATTATCACGTTTCCAAATTCTTTTAATGACATAATAGATGGTAGTAATTATTTTATAAATGAAAATAGATTAAATACATTAGTATTTATAAATTCGCAAATGTGTGATTATATTACATGGGGTGAAAAAGACACCACTGAGGACATTATCGAACTTCAGGTTCTAGAACTTACTAAAGGTTCGGTTATCAAATTTGGTCACAGCGACAAGACTTTTCCCGAAGAATTAAATTTCCTAAATAAATATGAGTTTACAAAAAAAGAAATCCCAGATAAATTATATCGGTATGATTATATAAATGTTAAAATTAACAGGGATTTTTCTGGAAATATTGTTCCTAAACGCAAGTTAAGTATATTAAATAAAACAGAGCGAATGCATAATTATGATAAGATTTTGAATGATTTATATACTAAATTCAAACCTATAGATGACTCGTTATTTGAAGACCCTGATGAGTGGTATATTTCTGGCGATAAGCGCCTAATATATTCTGGTGACATTTTATCAAATGCTTAAAAGATGGGTTAAAAATTTAAAAAATTCTCTAACATTTATATCATCTCTAATGAATTCAATTTCTATTTGAAATTTTTCATCGGGGTTGTTAGCGGTTTTAAAGGTTCTGGTTTCCGGAAAGTACTCGCCCGATGTAATGGCTGTTAGATCTAACCTGAACAAACCATTCGGTTCATTATAAGAAATCCGGTATTTTCTTTTTGTGTCTCCAGATGTATTAGATTTCATAACAGGGGTCTCAGTAGACAATGCAAATCGCGTATCAAAGTTTAATACGCTTGAGACGTCTATATCCACATTTGATATTCTGTTTTTAATCACACTTTCGTACTGTATAAATTTTGAAAAATCATGGGAATAAATATATCTTGTTCGAATACCTTGGTCGTAAATATCTATAAAATCAAAAATTTCTTTCTTAAACCCAAAACTCTCGATTTTGAATATTATTTTCTCGAAATCGTTTCTAGATATAATAGGATTAAAAAAAGACTTACCAGTTTTATTTATTTTTCCCAGTCTCATTTCTACTTCAATGTCTTTTGTTGTATTTACATTTTTAATCATGGCTTCTATTTTAGAAATTTCATCTTGTTTTAATAATTGCATGTTTTCCGTTGCTGCTATACACTTGAATAATTTTGCCTTTGAAGAATGTTCAAGAATGATGCGATATGCTTTCTCATTATCTGGTTTAAGAAAATAAATGAGATTATCAATGATAACTGGATTTTTAAAGCTGCGCATAACATTTAACACGGTTCTTATAGCATTTGGTCTAGTTTTATCAGTTCTAGCGTTTTTCCACTTGAAATCCGCGGAAAATTCATGGATAGTCCCATTTTTAACAGAATCTGGAACATTCACTACAATTGGTCTTCCGTGGTCTTGAAAAAAATCTAACGCATTCGATTTTAAAACTTGAATATTGGCCGTTGTTTCTGTAATTTTACTAATCTGTAAATCAATAGTCTGTTCTGTTGCAGGTTTCCATTTATATTGACCTGTAAGTAGAGTATTCCAATTTCCAATTGTATAAAGCGTATCTGATGCGGTAAAAATTAGGCCGTCTAACTCTAATTTTCCTTTAAATTTATCGGCATTTTTTTTAATCGTGGAAATATATTCATAATATTTATCGCGATGTTGTTTGAGTTGAATTTGGAGCCATCCAGAGCCGATTGAATTATATAGTGTTTGACCCTGGGCCGACAATAGCGTATCAAGGAAATAAATCGGTTTGAGTTCAATGTTAAAAAAATCTGTTTCTCTAAATGCGTTAGGCAGCAACGGTTCGCCGTTATTAAATTGTGTCAGTTCTGGATTTATCATTTTAGCAAGTATATCATATCGAGAAATATAAGGCCAAGGGGTACTGCGCAGCTTATTATCCTCTGGAACCATCATGGAAAATGATTGGCCTACGACTTTATTACCGTCGGAATTTACGGCAATATTTTCTGGACCAAAAAGAATGTCGAACACCATAAATGAAACACCTTTTGTTTTAACTGGGTCTAATTCTTTATGAGGTTTACCCTTAAAGTCAAAAAATACTAATTCTCCGTCCAACAACATTTCAGGCGTATTAACATTGGGTAATTTAAACCCCGACAAGACTTTTAACTTCATATCCCGATCTACAAAGCATACATGACGTTGTTTTACGTTTGCCACCCCCGTATCGGGACCTATGTACAACAGGTATCTTGTTCCGTCTACTTTCTGTGTAACAGTGTATTTTGATTTACCATTCGAGCCCTTTAACATTAAATTTGGCATGTCTGTTTTTTCTAAAGTAACAGGCAT
>TARA_B110001450_G_scaffold88916_1_pt1 | contig 27869 bp, 26 predicted proteins | sample TARA_B110001450 | Tara Oceans TARA_B110001450 (sample SAMEA4396538) | marine metagenome | biome: Polar Biome; feature: [SRF] surface water layer (ENVO:00010504); material: water (ENVO:00002006), including particulate matter (ENVO:01000060) such as... | depth 5 m | reverse complement strand
TTATTAGTAATGCTTTTTTAAATGAAATTTTAGAAATAATTCCCTTTTATTTTACAGTTAACTTATGTCTTAGTCTTCTAATATTTGTGTTTATGTTAATTGTTTTAACGACTAAAATAGTTTTTAAAAAAAGTGTTATTAATCGTTATGTTTTTATTGTCATATTTGCAATTTGGGTTGTTCTATTAATAGTTAATATATTATCTCTCCCTGCTATAATTATAGATTTTCAGGAAAATGATATATTTAAAAATTTAATTCTGAATAATTTTGAGTATAAATACCAGCTTTTTTATTGATAACATGAAAAAAACAACCTATCTATTTTTATTATTATTTACTTGTAATATTAATGCACAATCTACTATAGTTAAGGTTTTAGACTCTATAACTTTATCTCCAATACCATTTGCGACCGTTTATTTTTCAAATAGTAGTGGAATTATATCCGATGAAAATGGAGATTTCGAATTAATAAAGAAAGAATTAAAAAATGAAGATTCTCTTTTTATTTCCTCTATGGGTTACGATAAAGTTTCTTTTTCTTTAAACCAGTTCAACGATAGCGTAGTTTTTTTAAGTCCCAAGCCGATACAATTAAGCAATGTAATATTGACCAATAGAAAATTAAGCTCCAAAGAAATTATTGAAAAAGTTAAGTCAGGAATCTCACAAAACTATCAAACTGAAATAACTGAAAAAAGAATATTTTATAGGAGAGAGTATAAAAGTAACATTGATAAGTTTGAAATAAATAAGTTTAAATCCTCTATTAAAGAAGTTAATTCCTCTTTAATGGACAGTTTGCTTATTAACATTCCAAAAGAAAATAAAAATGCTACTGAAACTTTATGCTATTACTATGGGAATTTTCAGGAAAACAATCAGAAAATAAATTTAATTAAGTCAAGGGAAACCTATAAAAAAGACGAAGAAATTTTAAATTCATTGAATTCAAAACTAGAAAAGGCTTTAAAAGAAAACCTTAAATCTAGTTCGTATTTTAAAATCAGGTCCGGTCTATTACCATTTTCTGGAGATTTAAACTTTAATGGTCTTTGGGATATTGATAGCACTAACCAGGAAGTTTTGAAAAAAGCTAAAGATGCGGAGCTTAAAAGAAAGCAAAACTTCGCTGTATTTCAAAAAAGAGGAATAGCGAGCCTTTATTCTAATCTTTTTTTTAATAAAGGAACCAAATTAGATTTTATTTTAAACTCAAACAGGTATAGATTCAGTGAACCAGAGCTAACTTATTTAGGAACTCAGTTGGTATATATTATTTCTTGCGAACCAAAAGGATCTAAAGATTTTAAGGGAACTCTCTATATTAATTCAGATGATTTTGCAGTTGTAAGAATTGATTTTGAAAATGTAAAATCTCTATTTAAATTCAAGCTTCTGGGCGTTTCTGCTAATACTTATTTAAATGAGGGTCAAATGATTTTTTCAAAATTAAATAAAGAAAAATATTCTTTGAGTTATTTTCAAGTATCTAATGGAAGAAAATTTGGGATTGATAGACCTCTAAAGATTGTTGAAAAAAACAAGTTTGTGAAAGGAAGGAATAAGCAAAATCAAATTTCATTTAAGTTAGATTTAGTAGTTAATTCAATAAGAAAAATACAACTACAAATCTTTGAATCTAAAAATATTGACATTAAATATTTTGATAAAATAGAAGAAAAAAATGAAATTTTACCAGAATATTTAGACGAGTTCACAACTAATTTCTGGGAAGAGTTTTAATTATTTAGGTTTATAAAATAAACTAGTTTATCTTTGTGTAATATTTAATAAATTTTATGACTAAAGAAGAACAACTAAGCATTATTAACGATGCTATTAGGCAAACAAAAAATAATTTAAAACCTCTTGGATTCAACCTTGTTTTCTGGGGAGTTTTAATAAATTTCATGAGTTTATTTCATTATTTTTTTCCTTCCATAGTTCAGTTCAGTTACTATTCATCAACAATTTATTGGGTTTCAATCCCTTTACTCGGCATGATTTACACTACTTATTACAATATAAATTCAGGAAATAAAATTGGATATGAGACACAACTTTCAAGAGTCATCAGAATTATTTGGGGAGTATTTGGAATTGCTTGGATTTCCATAGTTGGTATTTCTGTTTATTCTAGAATTAATCCAGTTCAAGATGTTTTATTTCTTTTGGCACTAGTTTTAATCATGTCTGGTTCCATAATAAAATTCAAGCAAGTTACATTAGGAGGTGTTGGATTATTAATTTTCACTCTTTACAACTATTACAGCCCAGAAATCCATCTTCTTTTAGTTAATGTTATTGGAATTACTTTTGGGATGTTAATACCAGGTCTTGCTCTTTATTTTCAAAACAAGAATGAATAAGGAAATAGAAAAATTATTATTTAACCCAATAAGGCTTAAAACAGTATCATTTTTAATGACTGTCGAGACTTGTAATTTTAAAGCATTACTAGATGTGACAGAGTCAACTAAAGGTAATTTAAGTATCCAGCTGAAGAAATTAAATGAGGCTGACCTAATTAACATTGAAAAATATTTTCAAAAAAGTTATCCAACAACTGACTATTCGATAACAAAAAAAGGAAGAACCTCTTTTGAAGATTTTTTTAAACAATTACAATCTTATAAAAACGAATAAATAAATGTTAGTTTTGGGCATTATTGTTGATATGAATAATATAATATTTAATAGGTTATGATTAAAATAAAAGATTTACATAAGTCCTATAAAATGGGATCTAATTCTCTACATGTTTTAAAAGGTATTAATTTTAATGTAGAAGAAGGAGAATTGGTAGCAATAATGGGATCCTCAGGCTCTGGAAAATCTACTTTATTAAATATTTTAGGAATGTTAGATCTTTTGGATGAAGGATCTTATGATTTAGATGGAGTTCCTATTAAGAATTTAGACGAAACCAAAGCAGCTAATTATAGAAATAAATTTTTAGGATTTGTTTTTCAATCTTTTAATTTGATTAATTATAAAACTGCATTAGAAAATGTAACCCTGCCTCTTTATTATCAAGGTGTAAAAAGAAAAGAAAGAGAGGAGGAGGCTTTAAGGTATTTGGATCAAGTAGGTCTAAAGGAATGGGCAACTCATTTACCAAGTGAATTATCGGGAGGTCAGAAACAAAGAGTAGCTATTGCTAGAGCTCTTGTTTCTAAACCTAAGGTTCTTCTTGCTGATGAACCGACTGGAGCTTTAGATTCTAAAACTTCTAAGGAAGTAATGGCTCTAATTCAAGATATAAATAAGAATGGTAAAACAATTTTAATTGTTACCCACGAGGAGGATATTGCTAAAATGTGTTCTAGAATTGTAAGGCTAAAGGACGGAGTAATAATGGAAGACAAAAAAAATAAAATGATAAAAGCTATTTAATGTTTAGTAGAGACCGCTGGCTAGAAATATTTGATTCAATTAAAAAGAATAAGCTCAGAACTTTTCTTTCAGGTTTTACTGTGGCTTTGGGTATTCTAATATTTGTGGTTCTCTTTGGTTTTGGAAATGGATTAGACAATACTTTTGATAAATTTTTTAAGGACGACGCTTTAAATACCATGTGGGTAAGATCTGGAAGAACTTCCAAAGCTTACATGGGTTATAAAGCTAATCGCAGAATAGAATTTGATAATAAAGATTTAAAGGATATTACTTCTAGGTTCGCATTTTATATTGATGGTATAACCCCTAGAATGACAGAAAGCGGTAACGTTGGATACAAATTAGAATCAAATAATTATTCTATTAGAGGAGTCGCACCTTCCCATCAAAAAAATGAAATGACCATAATGATGAAAGGAAGATATATTAATGGTCTGGATGTTGAAAATAAAGAGAGAAATGTAGTAATAGGAAGGTTAGTAGAATTGGATTTATTTAATGGGGAAGATGCTATTGGTAAGTTTGTTTCTGGTGGAGGAAGATCTTGGAAAGTTGTAGGAGTTTTTCAAGATGATGGTGGAGACAATGAGGAGAGAATAGTATATACACCTTATACTACTCTTCAACTTATTCAAAAAAATACAGACAAATTGGGTCAAATTATCATTTCATACAAGCCAGAACTGGGTTATGCTGGAGCAGTTGCTTTTGAAAATCAATTAAAAAAATATTTAAAACAAAAGAAATTCATTGATCCAACAGATCCAAGAGGAATATTTATTAGAAGCGCAGCATCTAATTTAAGAGAAAACGACCAATTTAAAAGTGCACTTTCCTCCATTATTTTATTTGTTGGTATAGGTACTTTATTGGCAGGTATAATAGGAATTTCCAACATAATGGTTTTTGTGGTAAAAGAAAGAACTAAAGAATTAGGAATTAGAAAGGCTATTGGGGCAACCCCTAGTTCAATTATAGGGATGATTCTTCAAGAAGCAATTTTTATTACTTCTATTTCAGGTTATGCTGGATTATTAGCAGGAATAGGCGTACTAAAATTAGTTGGTAATACCCTAGAAGAGGATTATTATATTACTGATCCATATGTAGATTTGAATACGGCTTTGGCTGCAACTATATTATTAATTGGTTTTGGAGCTTTTGCAGGATATCTTCCTGCCAAAAGAGCTGCAAGTATAAAACCTATAGAAGCTTTAAGAGACGATTAATATGAAAAGATTATTTGACAAAGACACTTGGCAAGAAATTTTTGGATCTATCCAAAAAAACAAGGTTAGAACTGTTATCACTATGATAGGAGTATTATGGGGTATTTTTATATATATTACCTTGGCTGGTTCTTCCAAAGGACTAGATAATGGGTTTGAAAGAGCTTTTCAGTCTATAGCATCTAATAGTATTTTTGTCTGGGCTCAGTACACGAGTATTCCATATGCAGGATATAAATCTGAAAGGGCAATTCAATTAAAATTAGGAGATGCCGAAATTATTAAAAAAAGAGTAAAAGGGATTAAGTTTATTGCACCTAGACAAGTAGCTGGTGTTTTTGGTTCTGCTGGAGGAAATATAGTGAGAGGAAATAAAACCGGAACCTATGCTATTTATGGTGAATTTCCTGAATATATAAAAATAGCTACTGCAAAAATTTTCGATGGAGGGAGATTTATAAATAATTCAGATATTGAAAAAGAAAGAAAAGTATGTGTTATTGGTGAAAGAACCTTAGCAGAACTTTTTGAGAAAGGTGAAGATCCTATTGGTAAATTTATAAGTATTAATAAATTAAACTTTGTAGTGGTGGGAGTACATAAGTTTGTTCAAGGTGGTGGTTTTGGAGATGATGGAGATATTTACATTCCCTTTGCAACTTTTAAAAAGATATTCAATACTGGAGACGATGTTAGTTTTTTTATGGTATCTGCAGATGAAAATATTAGTGGATTGGAAGTGGAAAAAAATATAAAAGCAACTTTAAAGCAAATACATAAAATTCATCCAGATGATGATCGTGCTATTGGGGGATTTAACTTAGGGGAAATTTTTAGAAAAACCATGAATTTTGCCAATGGCCTTACTTTTTTATCTCTTGTAGTTGGAATTGCAACCATATTAGCTGGGGTCATTGGAATTGGAAATATATTATTAATATCAGTTAAAGAAAGAACAAAAGAAATTGGAATTAGGAGAGCGTTAGGGGCAACTCCATCTGAAGTAAGGTCTCAAATTATTTTAGAATCTGTTTTCTTAACTATCCTAGCAGGAGTTATAGGTATTATTTTAGGTGCATTAGTTCTTTATGGTATTAATGCTGCAACTGAAGACATGACAGATTTTCCATACACTAACCCAACAGTGCCTATACCTTATGTTTTAGGAGCATTAGCACTTATGATAACACTTGGAACATTAATAGGTATAATACCTGCTCAAAAAGCGGTTAGCGTTAAACCAATTGACGCATTAAGAGAAGAATAATTAAATAATTAATTAATATGAAATATTTAAAATACATCGGAATTACATTGCTAATTGGAGGAATTTTATTTGCTAGTGCCTTTTTTATAAAATCTAACAGCAAATCCTCTATTGTGTATGACACACAAACTTTAATAACGACTACTGTTGAAGAGAAAATTGTGGCTACCGGAAAAGTTTTACCTGAAGATGAGGTTAACATAGTACCGCAAATAGCCGGTATTATTCAGGAAATATATGTTGAGGAAGGAGACGAAATTTTAGCAGGAGATTTGATTGCTAGAATAAAAGTTGTTCCAAACGAACAGACTCTTAACAGTGCAGAGGGAAGAGTAAAAAATGCTCAAATTGTAATGAAAAATTCAAAAATTGAATTCCAAAGAAATCAAGCTTTATTTAAAAAAGAAATTATTTCGGAACAAGAATTTAACTCTTCGGAATTAAGGTATAGTCAAGACATGCAAAATTTATCCAACGCAAAGAGTGACCTTCAAATAATAAAGTTAGGTTCCTCTGGAGGATCATCCATTACCAACACTAATGTTAGAGCGACTGTTTCAGGGACGGTATTAGAAATTCCCATTAAGGAAGGAGATCAAGTAATTCAAGCAAATACATTTAACGCAGGAAGTACAATAGCTACTATTGCGGATCTTAATAAAATGATATTTGAGGGACAAGTTGATGAGGGGGAAGTAGGTAAACTTTCTGTTAATATGCCGCTAATAGTAACTCTTGGCGCTATTGAGAATAAAGAATACAAAGCTAAACTGAGGTTAATTGCTCCTAAAGGAACAGAGGTTGCAGGCGCAATTCAATTTAAAATTGAAGGAGAAGTCTATTTAGATGACGAGTATGTGGTTAGAGCTGGATACAGTGCCAATGCTTCTATTGTCACTGATAAAAAAGAAGGTATTTTGGCAATTAGTGAAGCTCTTCTCCAATATGATTCAAAAACTAAAATTCCTTTCGTAGAGATAGAAACTACAAGTCAGAAATTTATTAGAAAAAACGTTAAACTTGGTATTTCAGATGGAGTTAATGCAGAATTAATAAGTGGAGTTAAAAAAACAGACAAGATTAAAGTTTGGAATAAAACAGAACCAATAAAAAGAGGCGAAGTAGAAAGTGAAGATGATGCAACTACTTCTTTTGATTAAACAGAAAGAAATTATGAAATTTTTAAAGTATTTATTTATAATAATTGTTCCCAATATTTTGTTAGCCCAAAAATCATGGACTCTTGAAGAGTGTGTTAATAGAGCCCTTGAAATGAATATTTCAATCAAACAGTCTCAATTAGATTATGCTGGTTCAGAAATTAATAAACAAGGAGCAATTGGAAGTTTTCTCCCAAATATTAATATAGGCAGTAATCACTCTTGGAATATTGGATTAAATCAAAATATTACAACTGGATTATTAGAAAATGTAACCACTCAGTTTACTTCCATGAACTTAAACATGAATATTAGTGTGTATGGTGGTCTTCAAAATGTAAAAAGGTTACATAGAGCAAACCTTTCTATTCTGGCTAGTCAATATCAGTTAGAGGACATGACCGAAAACGTAGCACTATTGGTCGCTAATTCATATCTCCAGATTTTATTTAGTAAAGAATCTCTTTCTGTTCAAAAATTACAATTAGACATTACTATTAAGGAACTGAAAAGGATAAAGGAGTTAGTTGATTCTGGGGTTGTTCCAAAAGGTGATTTATATGAAATTGAAGCAAATCTAGCTTCTCAAGAAAAAAACTTAGTAGATGCACAAAATAGCTATTACTTATCAAAAATTTCTTTGGCTCAATTGTTATTAATTGATGATTTTGAAAATTTTGAGATTGCTAATGAAACTTATGACATTCCAATTTCTGATGTAATGAGCAAAACGCCAGAAGAGATTTTTAGTTATGCTGTAAATAATAAAACAGAGATAAAAGTTTTTGAAACCAATTTAGAGATCGCTAAAAAAGATTTAGAAATATCAAAAGCTTTATTAAAGCCGAGTCTATCTGCATTTTACTCCTACAGCTCTAGGATAGGTTACTCTGATAGATTTGTACCAACCGATGAAATTGTGTTTACACCAATTGGAGTTGTTGAGGGGTCGGGGGAAAGAGTTTTGGCTCCTTATACAAAAATGGTAACTGCAAATCCACAATCTTTTTCAAAACAATTTGATTTAAATGCTGGGCAAAATTTTGGATTTAGCCTCTCTATACCCATTTTAAATAATTTATCTAGAAGGTCAAATGTGAATCAAACAAAGATTAATATTTTAAGAACCGAGAATTCTTTAGAACAAAAAAAATTAGATTTAGAAAACACAGTCAATCAATCATTTAATGATGCAAGGGGAGCATACAAAGCTTATATAGCATCCCTAAAACTAGTTGATGCGCGAGAACTAGCCTTTGAATATGCTCAGAATAAATTTCAAGTTGGAGCAATGAATTCTTTTGATTTTACTCAAGCTAAACAAAGATATGAGTTAGCACAATCTGAGCTTATAAGAACAAAATATGATTATATTTTTAAGTTAAAAGTTTTAGAATTTTATTTTGGAGTTCCAATTACTGTAAAGTAGTTTTAATATGTCTTATATTTTAAATATTGAATCTTCAACAACTAACTGTTCAATTTCACTTTCTTTAAATGGTAAGTTAATTTTTCTTAAAGAAAAAAATGACGAAAAATATTCTCATTCAACCAACCTGCATTCTTTTATTCAAGAATCTCTAAAAGAGTCTCATGTCTCTGTAAAAAAATTGTCAGCAATAGCAGTTAGTAAAGGGCCAGGATCCTACACAGGTCTAAGAATTGGTGTTGCAGCGGCTAAGGGATTGTGTTATGCCTTAGATATACCCCTAATATCTGTTTCTACTCTTCTCGTTTTAGGAAAACAATTAAAAATTAAAAAAGGATTAATTGTTCCAGTGATGGACGCAAGAAGAGATGAGGTGTATTCAGCAGTTTTTGATTCTAACTTTAATATGGTTAGAAAAGTTATTCCAGAAATTATAAAAAAGAACTCTTTTGATGAATATATTTCAGAAAATAAATTATTTTTTATAGGAAATGGTCAAGAAAAATGTGAGAGATTAATTAAAAAAAATTCTAATTTAATTTTCTCTATTAACAATACTTTTCCATCTGCTAAAGAAATGACTTTTTTATCTTATCAAAAATTCAATAGTTCAGATTTTGAAGATATTGCATATTTTGAACCTGATTATTTGAAAGAATTTGTCTCGGGATAGTTTTAATAATTATCCATTTATTGCATTTACATCAGATATCATTCCTGGAAGCATTTCTTTAAGCATATTTTCAATACCACTTTTTAGAGTAACTGTAGATGAGGGGCACCCACTACAAGCACCTTGTAAAATTACATTTACATTTTTAGTTTCTTGGTCATAAGATTGAAATACAATATTCCCCCCATCTGCTGCAACTGCTGGCTTGACATGTTTTTCAATAATATCAATAATTTCTTTAGAAACATCATCTATTTTTTCAAAGTCAACTTCAACTACATTAGAATTATCTTCAATAAGGTCTTCATGAATCAAGGTGTTATTGTCTTGTATATAAGATCGAATAAACTCTCTTACATCCATTGTGTTTTCCTCCCAATTTGAATCAGAGTTTTGGGTAACGGAAATAAAATTAAAATCTAAAAAAACTTCTTTTACAAAAGGAAAAGTAAATAAGGATTTTGCTATAGGAGCGTTTTGAGTTTCATTAACATTTTTAAATTCATAAACTCCTTTGACTATTTTTTTGTTGACAACAAATTTCATCACATTAGGATTGGGAGTACTTTCGGCATAAACTGTTGTAGGAGAATTTTTATTCTGATCTATTTGACTAACTAAACCTCCTTCATTAAGAAAATCCTGCATTTGTTTACAGAGTTCATTTTGAACATCTTTCCAATCAAGGATATTTAATTTTTCTATATAAACGGATCGTTTATTTAAAATCACTTTTTTAACAAACGGGAGGTAAAAAATTTGTTGAATTAGAGGAAATTGTTTTGTTTCTTCAATTTTTTCAAATTCAATTCTTTTTTCTGACAAAAAATTATTTGAATAAAACTCAAGTTCTTCCTCTCTACTAGTTTCTTTGAATTTAATAATATGTTTTTCCATTTATACTTTGTTGACTGTAAATTTATTATTTAAAATCTTATTGAGTGACATGGGCGATCCATTGCAATAAAATAAATATTTAAGTTCTAAAGAACTGTTTTCTATTTGATTTTTTTTTAATATTCTTTTGGTTTGTAATGCGACTGCTTCTCCATTGTCAATTATTTTAATGGTATTTGGAATTATGGATTTTATAGTATTTATTAAAATAGGATAATGCGTGCATCCTAGCACCAAATGATCTATTTTTTGTTCAATCATTGGTAGTAAACATTTTTTTAAAATTTCCTCAATTTTTTCACCATAAAAAATTCCTTTTTCAATTAACTCAACAAGACCTTCTGCATTTTTTTCAATAATATTAACATTTAAGGAATGATTACTAGACGTTTTGCCGAACAGTAGACTAGATAGTGTTCCCTCTGTCGCCAAAACCCCAATCAAACCACTTTTAGTTTTCATTGCTGCAGGCTTAATAGCTGGCTCAATACCTATGAATGGAATATTAAAGTTAGCTCTAAGTTTTTTTATACTGTTTGTAGTAGCAGTGTTGCAAGCAACTACTATAATTTTACAACCCTTATTTATTAAAAACTCTACGTTTTTGAAGCTTAATTTTTCAATTTCAATTTTAGATTTATTTCCGTAGGGCGAGTTTAGATTATCAGAATAATAAATTATGCTTTCGTAGGGTAACAGATTTTTTATTGAATTTAGAATAGTTATTCCTCCAATTCCTGAGTCAAATATTCCTATAGGGGAGTTATTCATTAAACAAAAGTAAAAAAAAACTACCTAAAAGTTTTAGGTAGTTTAAAATTTTAAAAGAGTTGGAAAAAGTATTATTAAAATCCTAATTCTACTTTTACTTCAGCCATCAAATCTTTACCGTTAGCTAAAATTAAGCTTCCTCCATCAGTTGCATCAATTACGTAGTCAAAACCTTGCTCCTTTGCAATTTTTTGAATTGCGGCTTTGGCTTTATCTACAAGTGGCTTTAACAAGTCTGCTTGTTTCTTTTGTATGTCTTGTTGAGCAGTTTGTTGATACTGTTGAATATTTTGTTCCATTCCTTGTAATTCTTTAGCTCGAGCTTGATTAGTAACTTCAGTTTGGTTTTGCTGATCTGCTCCATAAGTCTGAAGTTTAGTTTGGTATTCTTTCATTGAAGCTTCAATCTCTGTAGCATAAGTTTTTTGAAGTTTTTCAAGTTGAGCTTGGGCTTCTTTTACTTCTGGCATTTCACTAATTAATGCTTGAGAATTAATGTGAGCAACTTTACTTTGGGCAGTCATTGAAACTACAGTAAATAAAAATAAAATAGTACTTGATAATGTTTTAAAAGTTTTCATTTTTTAACTTTTTTTAGGGTTATTTTTCTTTTTTCTTAATTCTAAAAGACTATCTCTTCTTTTTTGATAGGCTTTCCTTTTTTCATCTCTTTGCTTTAAAAGTAACTCTCTTTTAGCTTTTACTTCTTTAGCTTTTTTGGCTTTAGTTTCTTCTATTAACTTCTTTTTAGCTTCATACTCGGGATTTGTTTTTTCATCTTCAAATTCGAGCTTAAGTTTTTCAAGTTTTTCAGTTTTTAAAATACTTTTTAAAACCAGCTCGCTAATATCGTATTTTTTTTCGGAATAAAACATAATTGCATCGGCAGATTGGTCAAAAATTTTGTCAAACTTTTTTTGCTTTGATATTGCTTCAACTACATTTAGTACTTGGTCTTGTATTGGTCTAATCAGCAATAATTCTTGTGTTACCCAATCTCCATTTACTCCAAAACGTTTTATTTGGTAGTCATTTAGTTGTTTCTCTTCAAATTTAATTTCGGATTCTCTGTCTTCAATTATATCAAACGTAAGTAAAGGTCTTTCAATTTCTAAGCTATCTCTGAGTACTTTTATTTCTGTTTTTATTAATTCAATTTCATTTTTCCATTTTCCTATTTTTTCTTCTAACTGTTGATTAGCAGTTTTATAATCTTCCATTTTAGATAAAATATATTCCATATTTATATATCCAATTCTTTCCGCTTTTTGAGAAAAGGAAATATTTATATTTAATAAGCTTATTATAATTAAATATGGAACAGCTAGTCTATTCATGTTTATTTACATTGTATAACGAAATAATTCTAAAATTGTTGTCCTATAACAAAGTGCGTTTCCCATCCGTGAGAGACAAGATCTCCATCGTATTGACTATCTAGTCCATAGCCAAAGTCAATTCCTAATAATCCGAATGCTGGCATGAATATTCTTACTCCAAGTCCAAGAGATCTTTTTCCATAAAACGGATTAAAATCTCTAAAACTGTCAAACCCGTCTCCAGATTCTAAAAATGTAAGAGCAAATATAGATGCTGATGGTTTAAGAGTGATAGGGTATCTCAGTTCTATTGAAAATTTATTGTAAATAGTAGATCCATCTTGACTTGATAAAGATTGATTTGGATATCCTCTCAGTGGAATAGTTTCTCTACCATCCATAGCATACTGCGACATTCCATCACCACCTAAGAAAAATCTGTCAAAAGGAATAATTCCTCTGTCATTATTGTAAGCTCCTAAGAAACCAAATTCAGCATGTGTTTTTAAAACAAATTTACCAATGATTTTAGTATACCAACTACCTTTAAATTTAACTTTGTAGAACTCCAGCCATTTATATTTTTCTTGATCAATTTTTGGCTGATCAGGGGTGCCATCATCATTTTGATATTCCGCTTGATTTTTTAAATCAGCATAATCTACATTGTTAAATAAAGAATATGGTAAAGTAAACTTCCCACTCAGTTCAAATGTAGATCCTCCAACAGGAAACACAGGATTTATAAATGTATTGTTTCTTGAAAGACTAGCAGTGTAGGCAATGTTATTAGACCTACCATCACCAAAAGTGAATAAACCAGTAAAATAATTGTTTAAGTTATAATACTGATAGCTAAGTGTTTGCGAGAAAGTGAAATAATCATCTGGCACTCTCAATCTCTTTGCTATACCAATAGAAGCTCCGGAGATTTCAAAAGACTGATTTTTATTAGCTAGGCCAGTCAAGTAGTCATACCTATACTGCTTAGTTTTAGAAATAGAAAAAGAAAATTGAGTAGGCTGTTTCCCTCCAAGCCAGGGTTCTGAAAAGGAGAAACTTTGCGTACTGTAAAATCTGTTAGCCTGTAAACGTAATGAAAGACTTTGTCCATCTCCCATAGGCACTGGTTTATATGCGGATTTATCTTTTAATCCTCTAACTGAAAAATTATTAAATGACAAACCTAGAGTTCCAATAAATCCACCCCCACCATATCCACCTTGTAGTTCAACTTGACTCGCTCCTTTTTCAACTAGGCCATATTGAATATCAACTGTTCCGTTATTGGGATCTACATTTTTAAAATCAGGGCTAATTTGTTCTGCATCGAAAAACCCCATTTGCCCCAGTTCTCTAACCGTTCTCACTACTTTATCCTTGCTGTAAAGTTCTCCTGGTTTAGTTCTTAATTCTCTATAAATAACATGGTCATTTGTACGGGTGTTACCAACTACACTAATTTTATTAAAATAGGCAGGTTTACCCTCTATAATTCTAATTTCAAAGTCAATTGTATCATTTTTTGCCGCAACCTCTACTGGATTTATACTTGAAAATAAATAACCATTATTTTGATACAAATTTGTTAAATCTTGTCCATCAGGTTTTGTATTGTCTGCAATTCTCTTTTTCAATAAAACTCCATTATACGTGTCTCCTTTAAATAAACCAAGGGCTCGAGACAATTGATTGTCAGAATAAACGGTATTACCTAAATAAGAAATTTTACCGAAGTAATATTTATTTCCTTCTTTAATATTTAAATCTAAAGTGATGTTTTTATTATCAATTATAACAGAATCTTTACTAATTCTGGCATCTCTATATCCTTTTTCTTTATAAAAATCTAAAATAGAAGTCAGATCTTCTTTGTAATCTTTTTCAATGTACTTAGATTTTTTCCAGAATCTTCCTAAGAGCTTGGTCTTAGTATTTTTCATTTTCTTTTTAAGTTTCTTTGAATTAAAAACTTCATTTCCTGTAAAGTTAATTTCACTCACCTTAACTCTATCTCCTAAATCTACACGTATTAACATTTTACTGTAATTTAATTCAGTAGAATCAGGTTTGACATCAATTTGAACCTTGGTATTTAAAAACCCATCTTTCTTGTATTTATTTACAATGTAGTTTTTGGTAGTTTTTATAAAGTTTTGAGTAATTTTTTTTCCTTTCTTAAGTTCAGTTTCAGAAACAATTGTTTCAACTTTCGATTTCTTTAAACCTGTAATTTTATATTCAGATAGTGTAGGTAATTCTTCAATTACAATTTCAATACTAGCTTTATTTCCATCGACATTTGTCAAGTAAAAATTTATATCACTAAATAAATCAAGTTTCCACAATTTACTAATTATAGCGCTAATTTGTTCTCCAGGAATCCTTACTTTTTGACCTTTTCTTAGTCCTGTATAAGCTATAACGGTTTGTTCATTGAAACTGCTTAAGCCCGTAACACTAATTTCATCTAAAATATATTCATCTCCTTTTGTAAATGAATTTTCTTGCGAGGAAACACAAAAACTAAACATTAAAAAGAAAATCAATGAATACTTTTTTAAATTTTTAAAAATAATTTCTATCAATTTAATTTTGTTCACTAATTTTTCCAAATCTTCTTTCTCTTTTTTGATAACTAATAATTGCATTAAAAAAATCTTCTTTTCTAAAATCTGGCCAAAGTAAGTCAGAAAAGTAAAGTTCTGCGTAGGCAATTTGCCAAAGTAAAAAATTACTAATTCTATATTCACCCCCAGTTCTAATCAAAAGATCAACATCTGGCAAATTTCGGGTGTAAAGATGCTCATTTATTATGTTTTCATCAATATTTTCTTGAGAAATTATGTTATTTTTAACTTTATCAGAAATAATTTTAATTGTATTAGTTAACTCTTGCCTAGAACCATAGCTAATTGCCAGAGTTAAAATCAATTTTTTGTTTTTGGAAGTTTTAAAAATAACTTCATTAAGTTTTTCTTTTGATTTATTATTTAATGAATTTAAATCTCCAATTGCGCAAAGTTTGATCTCATTCTTCATTAAACTAGGCAATTCTTTTTCCAAAGAGTTTACCAGTAATCTCATTAAGGCGTTAACTTCTAATTTAGGTCTTTTCCAATTTTCCATTGAAAAAACATAAAGAGTTATCTGTTTTACTCCAATTTCAATAGCTCCACTTATACAATCACTCACAGATTTAGTACCTTTTTCGTGACCAAAAACTCTTTTTTTACCAATTTTTTTTGCCCATCTTCCATTGCCATCCATTATTATGGCAACATGATTAGGTATATTGGATTTTAATATTTTTTCTTTCAAATTAATTTAATTTGGGCAATAGCACGGTTCAAAACCAAATGTATAGGACAGAGTGATTCCAGTAAACACATACCAATCTTGACTTAGATTACTTCCAAAAGCTTTTTGAGAATAGATTTCCATCTCCTTATACTGAGGATAACTACCATCTAAATTATCAGTAAACGTATGCTTTGCAGAGATTTCAAATCCTACTATTAAATCCCTTAAAGGTTTTATTTTATATCCAATTGTTATTGGAATTGCTAGCGATGAGGTCTCTCCATATTTTCGGGCTACATTTATTCCATTTGGGTAATGAAGCGCATTGTGCCTTAAATAAACAATTCCAGTGTGGATATAAGGTGTCATTTGAAAGGAGTCTTCAGTTAAATCAAATTCAAAAAAATTAAAGTCTATTCCTAAACCAAATTCTGCAGATATTTTATTTTTAAAACTTTTACCTCTTTCTTTTCTGTACGACGCGCTTCCTGTCCAATTATCATTACTTCCTATGTTCGCATAGTTGAAATTGATTCTAGCAGCTATTCTGTTGTTGAAGTTTTTCCTGTAAAAAATTCCAAATGCTGAATTTTTGGTTCCAAATTCAACTTTTTCACCCTCATATCTTCCTGGATCAAGATATCTAGTTGGACCCACATCTCCAATATAATTTGTTCCACCAAGAAAAATTCCAATCTCATTTTTTTGGGAAAAACAATGAACAGAAAAAAGTAGTAACAAAATATATAATTTTTTTTTGATCATAAATTAGAACACAAATATAAATATTTCAAATTCTAAAGAATTGGAAAATGTTTTAATTTAGTTTTTAAATATTTCTTTTGTCTTCTCCCCACAAAAGTTTGTTCCTTAAAGTTTTATAAAAATTGTCTTCAAATAAGTGGGCAATCATTATTTTAAAATTTGCCTTTTTAATAATTATAGATTTTTCATTTTTTAACGAAATTATTCTAGAATCTAAAGAAAGCAGATGAAAATCTTCTCTACCAGAAACTGATAATTCGATTTCTGTATTATCCGCAATAATAATAGGTCTAGCATTTAAATTATGAGGAGCTATTGGAGTTAGTGCGAGAGTTTGACTTTGTGGACTCATTATTGGGCCTCCACAGCTCAAGGAGTATCCTGTTGATCCGGTAGGTGTTGAGACAATCAGACCATCAGCCCAATAAGAATTTAAAAATTCACCATCTAAATTTGTTTTTATTTTAATCATGGAAGTTGTGTTTTTTCTTCCAACAGAAATTTCATTTAATGCAATTAAAAAATCATCTTTTTCTTCATCAATTTTAACCTCAAGCAATGTTCTTTCCTCAATCTTATATTCCCCTTTAATTATTTTTTCTAATTTAGGTTTTAGTAGATCTTGGTTTAGGGTAGCAAGAAAACCTAGTCTTCCAGTATTAATTCCAATAATTGGAATTTCTAAATCTCTTACAAATGAAATGGATCTCAATAGAGTTCCGTCTCCTCCAATAGTTATCATTAAATCAAATGAGTTATCTAAATCTTTATGTTTTGAAAAAATATTGTAATTAAATTTTAATTTAGAATCTTTTACTAGTTCTTTCTCAAACTGTTTTTCTAAAAAAAAATCAATTTTATATTTCTTATTAAAACTAAAAAGTTCTAGTAAGATGGAATTAGAATGTTTTTCTGCATGCTGACTGTAAATAGCAATTTTCATCTATATAAACATATATAATTGCAAATTAATTAAAAAAAAGAAAGAAACCACCACCTAAAAGTTTGTATTTTTGAAAAAAAAATAAATGGTTAAATTGAGTGTAAATATTAACAAGATAGCAACCTTAAGAAATGCTAGAGGAGGAAATAATCCAAATCTTCTTAAGATGGCAACTGACATTCAATCTTTTGGAGCAGATGGTATTACAATTCATCCTAGACCAGATCAAAGACATATAACATATAAAGATGCGTGTGAGTTGCCTAAAGTGGTACATAAAGAGTTTAATATTGAAGGAAATCCTATAAAAAAATTTATCGATTTGGTCTGTAATATTAAGCCAACCCAAGTTACACTTGTCCCCGACTCTGTAGATGCTATTACTTCAAATTCAGGTTGGGATACTATTAAAAATAAAGATTTTTTAAGAGATGTTGTTTCTGATTTTAAAAGTAACGGAATAAGAACCTCGATTTTTGTAGACCCTGACCTTAAATTTATTGAAGGAGCAAAAGAAGTAGGGGCTGATAGAATAGAACTATACACGGAATCATATGCTGATAATTATGAAAAAGGAATTTTAAAAGAAATAGATAAATACGTAGAATCTTCTTTATTAGCTCATAAATTAGATCTAGGAATCAATGCTGGTCATGATTTGAATCTTCAAAACATTGAATATTTCGTTTCTAATATGCCCTATTTACATGAAGTATCAATTGGCCATGCTATCATTTCTGAATCTTTGTATTTAGGTATTGAAAACGTTGTGAATTTGTATTTACACAAAATGAGTTATGCTTTTAAAAAGTAATGTTATTGGCGAGGGCTCTCAAACCCTAATTATTTTACATGGTTTTTTAGGAATGTCTGATAATTGGAAATCCTATGCTAAAAATATCAGTTTTTTTGATTTTGAAGTTCATTTAATTGATCAAAGAAATCACGGTAAAAGTTTTCATAGTGATGATTTCAGTTATGATTTGATGGCTAAGGATTTAAAGAATTATTTAGACTTCAATAAACTAAAAGAGATCTCATTAATTGGTCACTCAATGGGTGGAAAAACAGCAATGCAATTTTCTTCATTCTTTCCCAGCTTAGTAAAAAAATTAGTTGTGGTTGACATTTTACCAATTCATTACAAAAGTGACTTTAATGGAATTTTAAAATCTTTAAAATCTATAGACTTAGAGGTAATTGAGTCAAGAAAAGAAGCAAATGAAGTTTTAGAAAAAACTATTAAAGAAGAGAGTTTAAGAGGCTTTCTATTGAAAAACTTATTTAGAAATGCAGATAAAAAACTTCAATTTAAATTTAATCTTAATGTTTTGTTTAACAAATTTAATGAAGTGGAGAGTGCTCTAGAAATACCTTCACCCTTTCATGGCGATACTTTGTTTATTAAAGGAGAAAACTCTAATTATATAAATGATTTAGATATGCTTAAATCTAAAAAAAATTTTCCAAATTCTAATCTTGTTTCTATTGTTAATTCTGGTCATTGGGTTCACGCAGAAAATCCAAATAAATTTTTAGAAGTAACAATTAAATTTTTAAAATCTTAAAAGTTGGTCAACTTTGTAAAAAGACCTACTTTTACCGCCTAATTTTTAGATTTAAATATGAAAGTTTCACGTAATGATATTGATAAGCTTAATTCAGTTTTAAAAATTGAAATCGATAAAAAAGATTATGAATCAAATGTGGATAAAGTATTAGTAGATTATAAAAAAAAAGCTAATATTCCTGGATTTAGAAAAGGGCATACACCTATTGGTTTAATTAAAAAACAGTATGGGGTTTCTGTAAAGGTTGATGAAGTAAATAAGTTAATGCAAAAGGGGTTAAACGATTTTTTGACGTCTGAAAAAATTGCTATTTTGGGCAACCCTATCCCTAAAGAAGGTACAGAAATTGACTGGAATTCAGATCAAATGTCTTTTGAATTCGAAATTGGTCTTTCCCCTGAATTTGTAGTGTCTCTTAAAAATAAAAAAGCAATTGAATCTTTTGAAATTGAAGCAGATGCTAAAATGATTAATGGTCAAATTGAAAACATTCAAAGTCAATACGGAAAACTTGTTTCCAAGACTGTTGTAGAAGATGGTTTTGAACTTAATGTAAATTTTGTAAATACAGAATTTAACATTGACAATACAAGTACTTTTCAATTGAAAAATATTAAAGGAAAATCCAATAAAGATTCCATAAAAAAGATGAAAATTGGAGATGTTATTACCTTAAAAACTAGCGGATTATTTACAGAAGATTCTGAACTTACTTCTCATTTAAAACTAAATGATGACAATAAAGATGTAGTTAATAGCATAAATATTAATTTAAAGGAAATAAACGAGAAGATTCCAGCAGATTTAGATCAGGAATTATTTGATAAATTATTTGGAAAGGACACCATAAAATCAGTAACTGATTTAAAGAAAAAACTTAAGTCTGATGCGGAAAAAAACTTCGTAAATCAATCAGATCAAAAACTATTAAATGATGTGACAGAATATTTAATTGAGAATACTAAATTTAATTTGCCTGAAACATTTTTGAAAAAATGGATGCAAACAGCTGGCGAGAATAAATTAAGTAAAGAAGAAGCGGAAGCAGAATACGAAAAATCTGAAAAAGGGTTAAGATATCAATTGATTGAATCTAAAATAATTGAGATGAATGAAATTAAAATTGATTCAGATCAAATTAAAAATTTCTCAAAGGACTTAATTAAAGTTCAAATGATGCAGTACGGTCAAGCTAATCCTGAAGAAAAAGAGTTGGAGTCAATATCTCAACGTATACTTTCGAATAAGGAAGAAGTAAAAAGAATTTCAGATCAACTTTTAAGTCAAAAATTAATTACACTATTTAAGTCGGAGTTAAAGTTTAAAACAAATAAAGTTTCTTACGAGAAATTTATTGAAATGGCTTATAGTAAAAATTAATTAACTTTATTATAATAATACTTGATAATATAAATATGGATTACGCTAAAGAATTTAAAAAATACTCTATTAAACATCATGGAATTAACTCATTGTATTATGACAAGTTAGTTGGAAGTATGACTCCTTATATAATTGAAGAAAGACAATTAAATGTGGCTCAGATGGATGTTTTTTCTAGACTTATGATGGATAGAATTATTTTTCTAGGAACTGCTATTAATGATTCAATAGCAAATATTATTCAGGCACAATTACTTTTTTTAGAGAGCACAGATAAAGATAAAGATATTCAGATTTATATCAATTCACCTGGTGGATCAGTATATGCAGGTTTAGGAATTTACGATACTATGCAATTTATAAATCCTCAAGTTGCAACTATTTGTACTGGAATAGCAGCATCTATGGCGGCAGTTTTATTATGTGCTGGAGAGAAAGGAAAAAGATCCGGACTAAAACATTCTAGAGTCATGATTCACCAACCATTAGGTGGTGCACAAGGTCAAGCTTCTGATATTGAAATTACCGCCAGAGAAATAGGAAAATTAAAGAAAGAGTTATATGACATAATTGCTAAACATTCTGGACAAAAATACGATAAGGTCCATAGTGATAGTGATAGAGATTACTGGATGAAGGCCCAAGAAGCTAAAAAGTATGGAATGATTGATGAGGTTTTAACTAAAAAGTAATTTTATGGCTGAGAAAGATTTAATCTGTTCTTTTTGTGGATTAAGCAAAGTACAAACTAATTTACTTGTTGCAGGCCAAGATGCACACATTTGCGATAGTTGTATTGAGCAAGCTTATGGAATTATTATTGAAGAATCAAAAAGAGAAGAATCTATACCAAAAAAAGAAGAATTAAAAGTTGCTAAACCAAAAGAAATAAAACTTTTTTTAGATGATTATGTAATTGGACAGGAGCAAACTAAAAAGATTCTGTCTGTTGCTGTTTATAATCACTATAAGAGGTTATTTCAGAAAAAATCAGAAAATGATATTGAAATTGAAAAAAGTAATGTTTTAATTGCTGGTGAGACAGGGACGGGAAAAACTTTGATTGCTAAAACAATTGCAAAAATGCTAGACGTTCCTTTAGCAATTGTTGATGCTACAGTTTTGACTGAGGCTGGATACGTAGGAGAAGATGTCGAAACAATTTTAACACGATTATTACAAGCTTCAGATTACGATCAAGATAAAGCTCAAAGAGGAATTGTATTTATTGATGAAATTGACAAAATTGCCAGAAAAAGTGATAATCCTTCAATTACAAGAGATGTTTCTGGAGAAGGTGTTCAACAAGCTTTATTAAAACTATTGGAGGGTACTATTGTAAATGTTCCACCAAAGGGAGGAAGAAAGCATCCAGATCAAAAATTTATTGAATTAGATACACAAAACATATTGTTTATAGCTGGGGGAGCTTTTGATGGAATAGAGAGAATTATTTCCAAAAGATTGAACATGCAAGTGGTAGGATACAAAAACACATCTGAAATCAAGTCTAATGACTCAAAAAATTTATTAAGTTATATTTCTCCAAAAGATCTTAAAGATTTTGGTTTAATTCCAGAAATTCTTGGAAGATTACCTGTCTTAACACATATGAACAGTTTAGATAAGAAAGCTTTAAGATCAATTTTAACTGATCCAAAAAATGCTATTATCAAACAGTATGAAAAACTTTTTGAAATGGATGAGATTAAAATTTCATTTAATGATGAAGGGTTGGATTATATTGTTGAAAAAGCATTAGAATATGAACTTGGTGCAAGAGGTTTGAGATCTATTTGTGAGATAGTTCTTAATGATGCAATGTTTGAATTGCCTGGATCAAAAAGGAAAAATTTAAACATTGATAAATCTTATATTTCTAATAAGTTGTCTAATTCGAAACTCAACGTTTTGAAAGCAGCTTCTTAAATCAATTTTAATAATTCTTCAACTAACTTTCTGTCATTACAAAGTCTTGGTATTTTGTTTTGTCCTCCCAATTTTTTCTTAGCCTTTAACCAATCATAGAAGAGGTTTTTTCTTGCTATTATAATTTCAACTTCAGACATTGCAATATCTTTAAATCTTTTTGACTTATAATCTGAGTTTGTCTTTTGTAAATTCATATCCAAATCCTTTTTAAATTCTTTTAAATTTTTTGGAGGAATTTTAAATTCAATTATCCACTGATGATATCCTGACTTTTTATTATTCATGAAAAAGGGAGCAACCGTATATTCAACAACATTTAATTTATAATCTAATAATGTTTTTTCAAGGGCTTTTTCGGCATTTTCAATTATTAATTCCTCACCAAATGCATTTATAAAATTTTTAGTTCTTCCTGATATTTGTATTCTAAAAGGATTAAGAGAAGTAAATTTAATTGTATCGCCTATTTTATATCTCCAAAGCCCTGAATTAGTAGAAATAATCATGGCATAATTAACCTTTTTTATAACTTGAGATAAGTTTATAATTTTTTGATCAAGTATTGTCGAATTATCCATTACCATAAATTCGTAGTAAATTCCGTAATCCAACATTAGTAAAAGATCATTGGAATCATTGGAATCTTGTAAAGCAAAAAATCCTTCAGAAGCATTATATGTTTCATAAAAACGTGTATTACTAGATAGAATATTTTTAAATTCTTGTTTATAAGGGCTGAAATTAACTCCACCGTGAAAATATACTTCTAGGTTACTCCAAACTTCTGAAATGTTTGTTTTTTTAGTTTGGACCAATACATTATTTAATAAAGTTAGCATCCAAGAAGGAACACCAGCTAAGCTTGTTACATTTTCATTAACCGTATTTTTAATGATAGCCTCAATTTTTTCGTCCCACTTATCCATTAGAGAAATTTCATTATTGGGTGTACTTATCATCTCTGCCCAAATAGGTAAATTATCTATTAAAATAGCTGATAAATCTCCAAAGAAATGATTGTTACTTTCATATAATTTTTTACTTCCTCCAAGTCTTAAAGATTTCCCAGAAAATAAATTTGAGTTTATGTTGTTGTTAATGTAAAGACATAGCGCATCCTTTCCTGCTTGGAAGTGACACTTTTCTAATGTTTCGCTGCTTACAGGAATATATTTACTAACTGAGTTTGTTGTACCACTTGATTGGGCAAACCATTTTATTGGTTCACTCCAAAAAATATTTTGTTCCCCTTTTATTGATCTTTCAATTAGTGGATAAAACTGTTCATAATTAGTTACTGGAACTCTGCTTGAAAAAACTTCATAACTATTTATAGATTTAAAGTCATATTTTTTACCAAACTCTGTTTCTTTAGCACTAAATAATAAGTTCGTTAAAGTTTCATTTTGAACCTCAATAGGGTATTTCATAAATAGCTCTATTTGGTGAATTCGTTTTTTTAAAAACCATGACACAACAGTATTTAAGAAAGAAAAAGGCATTTTTATAGTATATTTATTGTATAAATTTAAATTAAATTTTTTAACATGTTTAAAGGAGTTTTAACAAAAATGAAAGTAGAGATGAATGAGAATGTAGATTATTATCTAGATTTTAAAAATGATTTTATTTATATGAACTCTTTGATTGGAAAAAAATTAAAACTAAAACATGAAGGATATGAGTGTTTAAATTGTCAATCAAATCAAATTACGTATCGACAGGGTTATTGTAAGAATTGTTTTTTTGAAATGCCTAGTACTGCTGAATGGATAATGAAACCAGAATTAAGTAAAGCTCATTTAGATATTGAAGAAAGAGATTTAGAATTTGAAAAAAAAGTACAATTAAAACCACATATATTGTATTTAGCTTTTTCAAGTAAAATCAAGGTTGGAGTAACTAGAAAAACACAAGTGCCTTATAGATGGATTGACCAAGGTGCTACAAAAGCTATTCAAATTGCAGAACTCCCTAACCGATATTTAGCAGGAATTAGCGAGGTAGAGTTAAAAAAATATTATGCAGATAAAACAAACTGGAGAGAGATGCTCAAGACAGAAAATAGTGATGTTGATCTCGTTAAAGAAAGAATAAAATCTTTGGAATATATTCCTAATGAAGCTAAGCTACATTTAGAAAATCACTCTTTTTCAACTTTGAATATCAAATATCCAGTGAGAAAACACCCCTTAAAACCTAAAAGTTTAAATATTATTAAAGACAAAAAATACGAAGGAGAGCTAATTGGAATAAAAGGCCAATACCTTATCTTTAGCGATGATACCGTTTTTAATATTAGATCTAATGAAGGGTTGGTTGTTGATTTAAGTTTTTCTTAAATTTTTATTTCTTCGCCGACTTTTAAATCAAACTTTTTTCTAAATAGATAAACAAAAAAATATAAAATAGGGGTATCTAAAAATGCTATAATAATTTTAAAAACAACACCTGATAAAACAAGTCCAGTAAAACTTTCCCAGCTTAAAACTTCAAAAAAACATAAAAGAGAGATTACTGTAACAGTATCAATAAATTGTGAACTAAAAGTAGAAAAATTATTCCTTAGCCAAAGCATTTTCCCATTGTTTAGGTTTTTCCAAAAATGATAAATTTTAATATCAATAAACTGAGCAAATAAGTAAGCCATCATAGAGGCTAAAACAGCTAATCCAGATAGAGAAAAAACATCCGAAAAAGTTTCGTCGTTTATTGGTGAGGAATCTAATGCTGGAACATAATTAGATATTAAAATTATTAATAATGAAAAAAACGAAGCAAAAATACCTGCTATTACTACTTGAGTAGCTTTCTTCTGGCCATATATTTCAGAAATTAAATCTGTAACTAAAAAGGTGATTGGATAGGGCAATATACCGACTGAAAGTTCAAATAATTTTATTCCATTTATTGAAAAGTCAAAAGGATACCAATAGAAAAATTTTTGAAAAATTAGATTAGAAACCACTAAAGATGTAATAAATAAAGCAGCTAAATAAAGATATATTTTATTAGCTAGTATTTTTTTAGACTCATCCATATTAATCTTTTTGGTAAAAGTATAAAATAGCGTTTTAAATAAAGATAAATAATCTTAATTTGGCTTTATGAAGATGGAATTAACATATTTGTCTCTGGGAAGTAATATAGGAGATCGTGAGAGTAATATACAGTCAGCTTTAAATCAAATCGACAGGAAAATAGGTAATATTATTTCTATTTCTAAATTATATGAGAACCCCTCTGTTGGGTTTGATGGGGATATGTTTTATAATTGTTGCATTGGAGTTGAAACAATATTGAAGCCTCAAGATCTTTTAAATATCTTATTAATTATAGAAAAAAAAGCAGGTAGAATCAGAAAAAAAGATAAGAGATACTCTTCTAGAATAATTGATTTAGACATTTTATTTTATCAGGATCAAGTGATAAATACAAATGATTTAATAATTCCACATCCAAAATTACACCTAAGAGAGTTTGTTATTAAACCTTTATTAGACATAGCTAATAGTAAAATTCATCCAAAATCTAAACAATCAATTTTAGAAATAAGCCATGATTTAAATAACTTCAGTAAGGTTATAGAAATAGAAAACAAACTATATAACCCAGTACTTAATTCCTTAAAATCATTTAATAATATTGTAGTTGAGGGTAATATAGGAATTGGTAAAACTTCACTTTCAAAAAAACTTTCTAGAGATTTAAACAAGAATATCATTTTAGAAGCTTTTGAGGAAAATCCCTTTTTAGAAAAATTTTATGAAGACCCTAAAAGGTACGCATTAAACCTTGAGCTTACATTCTTGGTGGATAGGTGCAGACAGTTAAATGATTATAAAAATCAATTAGATTTGTTTAAAACAGGAGTTGTTTTTGACTATGATATTATAAAATCATTAATCTTCGCTGGGGTGACTTTAACAGAAAATGATTTCAATCTTTATAGAAACATTTTTTATTTTATGACAAAAGATTTAATAAAACCTAATCTTATAATATTCTTAATGCAATCTCCTGAAAATTTGCTCTTAAATATTGAAAAAAGAGGAAGGTATTTTGAGAAAAATATTAAAAAAAATTACTTAAAAAAAATTAATCAAGCTTATATAAAATCTCTAAAGTCTAAAACAGATTGGAATATATTATTTGTTGACGTATCCAATATTGATTTTGTTGAGAATCAATCGGATTACTTAAGAATATTGTTTAAAATTAAAGAAGGTCTAAGAAAGTGAGTTATAAAACTCCCAAATCACGATAGCTGAACATGCGGAAACATTTAACGAGTGTTTAGTCCCAAACTGAGGAATTTCAATAACATTGTCCGACAAATCTATAGCATTTTGAGACACGCCCTTTACTTCGTTCCCTAAAATAATAGCATGTTTAAGGTTGTTTGAAATTTTCAATTTATTTAGTTTACTAGAATTCTCAGTTTGCTCGATACTCCAAATGTGAACACCTTCTTTTTTTAAGTTTTTAATTACTAAACTTACTTCCTTATGATACTCCCAATCTATACTCTCGGTTGATCCTAATGCGGTTTTTTGTATGTCTTTGTTTGGAGGGCTAGCAGTAATTCCACACAAAATAATTTTTTCAATAACAAATGCATCAGCAGTTCTAAAAATAGATCCAATATTATTTAAACTTCTAATATCATCAAGAATTATAATTAAGGGAGTCTTTGGAGTTTTTTTGAACTCAGCTACATCAATTCTTCCAAGTTCACTATTTTTTAATTTTCTCATTTATTATTCAAGAATGTTTTTTTACAAAGTAAAAGATTAAATTTCTAAATAATAGTAAATTAGCTTAGAATCAATCAACACATGAACAAAGAGGTGAAAAAAGTAACACCATTAATGAAACAGTACAATAAGATTAAGGATAAATACCCTGATGCCTTGTTATTGTTTAGAGTTGGAGATTTTTACGAAACTTTTCATGAAGATGCAGTTAAAACATCTAAAATTTTAGGTATTGTTTTGACTAAAAGAGGCGCAGGAAGTAATAGTGAAACTAAATTAGCAGGTTTTCCACATCATTCACTAAACACCTACTTACATAAATTAGTTAAAGCAGGGGAAAGGGTTGCTATATGTGATCAATTAGAGGACCCTAAAACAACCAAGACTATTGTTAAAAGAGGGGTTACGGAGTTAATAACGCCTGGAGTTTCATTAAATGATGGAATTTTAGAAAAAAAATCAAATAATTTCCTTGCTTCAATCTATAATTTAAAGGATTATTATGGCATTTCTTTTTTAGATATATCAACCGGAGAATTTTTAATTTCTCAGGGAAATATAGATTACATAAAAAACTTACTTCAAAGTTTTGATCCAAAAGAGATTTTGATTTCAAAAAAACATAAGAAAGAGTTTAATTCTCTTTTCGGAGACTATAAATCGATTTTTTATTTAGAACAATGGGTCTTCAACAAAGATTTTGCCAAAGAAAAAATTAAAAATCAATTTAAAATTTTAAACCTTAAAGGATTTGGAATAAAAGAAGATAATTTAGGGATAATTGCATCTGGATCAATTTTATATTATTTAGAAGAAACACAACATTCAAATTTATCACATATTACTAATATTAATCAGATTATTGATAAAGAGTTTGTTTGGATGGACAGGTTTACAATGATAAACTTAGAGCTGTTAAGATCAAATTCTAAAGATGGTATTTCACTGATTAATGTAATTGATTATACCTCAACTCCAATGGGTGGTAGAATGCTAAAAAGATGGATAATCCACCCAGTTATAGACTTAAAAGAATTAGAATTTAGACATCAATGTGTAGATTAT
>TARA_B110001450_G_scaffold84222_1_pt1 | contig 27971 bp, 27 predicted proteins | sample TARA_B110001450 | Tara Oceans TARA_B110001450 (sample SAMEA4396538) | marine metagenome | biome: Polar Biome; feature: [SRF] surface water layer (ENVO:00010504); material: water (ENVO:00002006), including particulate matter (ENVO:01000060) such as... | depth 5 m | reverse complement strand
GCTGCTGCTGCTGCTGCACAGATGGCACAAGCCGAGGCATGGTACCTCCGTTTGGAGATGATGGTGGCGTGGGTGGTCGTTGGCATGATGCTGATTTGTTGTTGCTTCTGTGTGATTGGTCGTGTCAATCCCGTGGAGTTTGTGGGTGGGATTGTCAGGGGGGTGTGGGTAGGTGTTTTCGACTGCTGCTGTTCCAGCAACTTTGACAAGGACCTTCGAAAGGCAGAGTCGCTGGACTACGGACCGAGGTCGGGGGTACCACAGGACCGCGAAACGGGTCGTTTTCTTTTTAACGAGGAGCTGCTACCAAACGAGCGTATGGAGCGAGAGAGCGACGGCAGACGCCCGGGCGGAAGCGGGTACGACGATCGCGAGCTGGTGTACCAGATCAGGCGGTTGAGGGAGGAGGTGGTGAACAGGCTTGGACACGACGACGGTTCTTCGGAAACCGACGAGACAAAGGGTGACACGCCGCTGCTGTCGCTCGCGATGGAGCAGCTGCACAAGGACCGCTTGCTGAGTGATGAGAGCAGACTCAAGTTGTTTGTATGATTGTAGCACAACACACACACACACCACTCGTGCTAGTGACCTGGGACCACACGGTGCATGGTGATGATGCGTTCTCCAAAGAAAGGTATGTTTACAGACACGTCTATGGTGTTCCCGTCTTCTGCGGCGTCGATGCGGCGGATGCTGACGCCGCGTCGACCGAGTGCGGTCTGAAGGCGTCGTTCCATGACGATCTGCTTGACGATCTGCTTGACGGGGTGTTGGGGGTCGGTGGCAGCCTCCGAAAACCAGGCCATCCCGGAGACAGTGCCCGAAAACGCGACGCCGTCGAGAGAGACGTGCGCGTACCCCCCGTACGGAGGCGCTTCGTAGAGCGTGACGTTGGCCGCGACTCCAAACCTCTGGCCGCAGTACTTCGTTCCTCCGTTCTGAGAGGGACTGTCTGCGGCCAGTGCAAAGAGCACCGCGCGCGCGGCGAGGCTGTTCATGGAGCCCCCGCCCCTGTGCATCCACATGCGAAAAGCGGGAAAGAGCCGTCGCTATCTATTGACCAGTGGAGAGGGGCTGTGATTCCTTAGCGGGGGTCGGTTGGAGCGTGTGCATGGAGCCGTCCGAGGGAGGAGAGGAAGTCCGCCGGCGCGGGGACGCCTTGAGCGAGATACGCACGCGCGTCGCGTCTTTAGTGGGGGGGTGGCTCAAGGACGAGGAGTGCGTGCAGCTCGTGCTCGCGTGCGGGATGCGAGCGTGGGAGGAGCTGGTGCCGTATTTGTTTGCCAGGAAGGTCCTGGTGTCCGTGAAGCAGGAGGGTGTCGACAGGATTGCAGTCACTCCCGAGGAGTGGGATCTGATGTTCGGGACCGCAGCGTCGCCGACCAAAGTTCTGGTGCCCGAGCTAACAAAGATGATGCAAGACGAGACCATGAAGACGTCGTTGGCAGACATCTCTTCGACACTGCGATGCACGTTGCACGAGCCAGCCCAGGAGACGGCGTGGACAAAGCCGTGGGTACAGACGATTGTGTTTGCCGGCATACACATGCGGGAAGACGAGCAGTTTGTGAACGTTGCTCTAGGAAATTTGGTGCGAGCCGACAGTCGCCGCCTCGAAGACCTTCGGTCACGCACGGACGAACTAGACGTGAAGACGATGCTTCTCTCGCAGGCAATCACGGTGCTGGCTACGACTGTCACGTGACACGGATAGTGCATGTGTGATTGGAATAAGCAACTGTCGGTAGCCTCTTGAAAGTAACAAAGTCTTTTGTCGGTGTGTGAGTTCCACTGACCCTTGCCATGGCGTCCAAGCGCCGTTGGCCGGCGATCATAGCAGCTCTGGTTGGGTTTGCGATGATGCTTGCGGCTCTGTCGCTGGAATTGGCTGCACTGCTGACGAGCCGCGGTTTCGACTTCATAAAAGCGTCCAACGGTGACCTCGCGGACGCGGAGTGTGTGGAGTGGATGGGGGTGAGCGAGTTTGAGTACCGGTGGGATCCCGAGAAACCGCGTCCCCCTGGTGGGAACGTGCTGTGCACGTGGCCACTTTATCTGTTCTGTCCTACCTACGTCAAGTGCAACGACGCCGACATCAACAGCGACATGCGCAAGCTGGCGATGGCTATGACGCACGTGCTTGAGTACTCGGTTGTCAAGAAGACGGCCGACGGCGACGATGTTCCCGACGACCTGATCAAGCTGCGAGACGCGACGCGCGAGATAACGCTTGGGAGAGCTGCGAGTGTGGACAACTTCACGTGGTACAACGGACTGAAGCATTCCATCGCCCCGCCAAAGAAGTGTGTCGACATCTACAGCGGTGCTTCCTACTCGTACGCCGTGACGCCGCCTTGGTACGAGCTGCGGACCGGTGAGCTCACTATCGAGTGTCTGGCCGCGGAGCCGACCGCTCCCAGTGCGCCTCCGTCCCCGTCGTCCCCGCCCGCACCGTCGCTCCCTTCCTCGGAGCTCGACGTTCTCTACACGCACTGCGTGGATCAGCATTCGTACGGTCGGTTCAAACGCGACGACGGCGCCAGCGAGTACGGTGGTACGTTGGGGATTCCGGTGTACGGCAACGAGCTCATGCCCGAGGTCAATCTGGGTGGCATTCCTTCCGACCTGAACTCGTCGGTGTACTACGAGCGACGGGTGCGCGTTCTTACCGGCGTGCGGTTCGGATACGACCTGTGGGGATTCGTGCCCTCGATCATGTTGGACTGCTTCTTGGCCATCGACTGTGTATTCGTGTTTGTTACGTTCTGGACGCTCAAGGAGCGCCTGAACGCGCAGGGTCGAGGAATACCGGCCAGCGCCGGGCTGGTGGGACTCACACTGGCGATTTTCAAGATGTACTCGACAGTGAACGTCAAGCGTAAGGACCGCTACTTTCTGGGTCTCTTCATGTGGCTGGGTGCTCTGGTGTTCCGTCTGCTCTATTCGTTTGCTCCTTGGGCGGCATGGAGCGGCGCGGGGACGTTTCCGAGGCCGGTGTGCGAGGGCGGTGGCGCGGGGTGGCAGAAGGACGTGGCCACCCGAGTGTGGATGATCTTTGCGATTGTGGCACAGATATTCACAATCGGCGGCGTGGCGCTTGGAAGAAGCATCACCATCGACTACGAGGTGGAGTTCAAGTCGGAGGAAGAGCAGGGAATTCTCAAGCCGAAATTCATTCCAACCATGCCCGGATCGACGCGCACGCGTCTGTACACGGCAGTCTTGGCGCTTGGATCAACAGTTCTCTACGTCGGGCAGGGATGGGCGGCTACGGTGTTTGGGCACGAATGGGCTTTGACGGTGCTTCAAACCAGCAAGACGACGTGGACGACCCAGCAATTTGGAGAGGCGGTGATGAGCAAGGCGCTGGGAGCGATCGGCATCGCCTCGAGCGTCGGCCTGGTGCTGGCATGCATACTTGCAAGATGGGTGTTGGCGCCGGGCAAGAGTCAGACTTCGTGCTACATCTTCTTGCTCTGGTCGGCTATTGCAGTGGTGACGTTCATCCCGCTCCTTACCATCGACGGGTTCAAATTCATGAACAGGGACGAGTTCTCAGCCAACTGCGCCAACCTGGTCGACTACTCGCCCGAGGAGGTCGCGTGTCGTGCGCGATACTGGTTCTACCTCATAGGGTCGCTGATCGTGTTTTTGCCGATCGTCCTCATGGTCGGGGCTGGGCTGATCAGATACTCGAACGTCCTGTGCACGCCGGGCTTCCGCGCGAGGGCGCGTATCGGACCAGTGGGGAAGTCCTTTGTCCAGGACGAGGCTGACGCGCAGAGCAGGAAGGGCAGGGATTTCCAGGAGGCCTTTCTCGAGACGCGCCCCCTGCTGGGGTTGAAACTTGACTCGTTGGGGACGCGACGAGGCAGGTGATCGTTTTTGAAGCACAGCAACAGAACGCTAGGGGTGTTTCTACTGGGCGAACGTGTGTGTGTGCGTAGCGGCAGTTTCAATTGTGAATGGCGCCGCGAGGGTTGAAAGCGCTGCTTAGAAAATCTAGCCCGGCCAAGCTCGCGGGATCCGGCTCGTGGAAAGGGTTTCAGAGCCTCAAGACCAAGCGCAAGCTGAAGGGCCTGACGAAGCGCCTGAAGGACAGGGTCTGGTCCGACGGCATTCTGCCTCTCATCGCGCGGAACGCGGATCCTTCGATCCGCGACAAGGGGTGTTGGAAAGGAAAGATGGGCGGGCAGCGCCGCGGCACAAAGGTGGACCAGCAGCTTTCCAAGCTGATCAACGGCGGGAAGATGGCCATCATGCGCCAGAAGAGCATGTTCAAGCTCACCAGACTGGCGTTGTCGGCGATGGCAAAGAGAGGCCTGGACCCTGTGATGGCGCAGCGGGCGGTGATATCGGAAGAGAAAGGACTGGGAACCGCTGCCGACGTCATCGCGTTCGACAAGGCGACCAACCGGCTAGTAGTCGTGGAGCTGAAGTGTGGATACGACCACGGCAGGCAAGCGGCCGCCGAAAAGGGAGGCAGGCCGTGTAAGATGAGAGGTCCTTGCGGCAAGGCGCTGGACAGCAACGTGCATCGCCATCTGGCTCAGCTCTCGGTGACGCGCGAGCTCATGGCCCGCGAAAAGGACACCCTGAAGAAGGTGGGCGATTTGGGAGTCGACCAGAACGTGGAGGGTGTCCTGATGTACGTGAACGACGCAGGCGTGGAGTTCTACCCTCTAGACACCTGGTGGCAAGGCAGGGGCTCCAAGTTGATTCAGGCGATAGCTGCCTAGAATAATGACCCTGAGTCCGACGTGATAAAAAAAAGGGTTGTGCTGGTGCGTCGTGAGGGAGTGTGGTGGCGTCGTCATGCGTACGAGGGTGACTCTTTTCGCCCTTTTTTGCTGGAGACCTCCCTCGCTTCTGGTAGAAGCGGGTCCAGGATGCCCCCATGCGACGCCGAACGCCGCGGGGCTCTACTGCTACGACACGCCAGGCGCAGCCGTGGGAGGCAACTGCGCCGGCTTCTCCGGAGCCAACGGCTTCGACCTCTGCAAGTGCGATTTTTCCTCCGAGCAAGACTACTTTGCGCAGATGACGCACGACAACTGCTGCCTCACCTGTGGGTGCTGCACAAACGGAGACCCAAGCCCAGAAGCGCCGCCGCCAAGTCCTCCAAAGTGGCCACCTCCTCCGCCGTCTCCGACAAAGCCGCCGCCCGCGGCCCCCGCCAACATCGAGGACTGGTTTGACTTCCTGGACGTGTCGTGGTACATCCCCTTGCAAGGTGGAAACAGCATCGCGGTGCAGATCCCCGAAGACGTGGTGGAGTGCTACAGCGAGTCCAACGTCTTCGCCGCGATGGAGTGGTGCATGACCGTCGCAACCGAGGAGTCTCAGTACCCTGGCACGTCGGGACAGGCTTGGGGGGTGAGCTACTACGGGACCGACGGGCCAACGTGCGGTACGGACGGTCCTCACGGAGCGGCGTGTGGGAATTGCACGGCGGGGCCAGAATCGTTCGCACCGTGGTACTGCGCAATGCTGGGCCCAATGGGCACCAACGACGGCACGGAGGCGACGCTTGGATACACGGACTGTGCACTGATCGGGTGGCAGATCAACGCGGGCGACACTTGCGTGTACAGCGGGTACACCTACGGCCACACGTGGATACGCAAGCCCGAGACGGCGGGAATGACATACGTCCCGGCCGAGACGGCGCCGTCCGCGCCGGTCTACGACCCAAAGTGGGTGTGGTCAGCGGAGGGCCAGGCGTGCACGGATCGCTGCGCCGAGGAGACGGGGTTGGAGTGCGACGAAGACCGCGCTCTGGTGGCAATGGCCGAGCAGTTCGGCCAAACCAACTACGAGGCAAAGGCGCAGCTCGCCAACGACAACGGACCACTGACCCCCTTTACGGACTGCAGCGGAGGCATCCAAGCCGCAAACGGAAACTTCTTCCCGTCGTACCGCTCTGCTATCAACTTGTGTGTCTACCTCCTAACGGGAACAACAAACTCGGTGTTCAACTGCGACGCGACGTACTCCGCGGGCAACCGACTCTGTTTCTGCGACCAGGCGCCATTTTCGCCCCCGCCGCCCCCGCCGCCCGCGGTGCCGCCGGTTCCTGACCGGTACCTCGAGTCAGACGCATGTTTTGTTCCACTGACTTACCTGAACCAGCACGTCGACACGGTCGCCTGGCCGCTCAGCTCGGCGATCGACTCCGGAACAAACGACGAGTACCTGGCAAAGATCAGCTGCATAGACTCGCAGCAGTGCACGGCCATCACAAACGTAAACACGCAGCTGCCTAGCAACAACTGGATGTTCATCACGCGCACGTTTGACGGCTCGAGCGCCGGCACAGAGCAGGGTGGCTACGGGGCGCGCACCTTCGTCAAGATTGCGCACGGGCAGTTCTCGTGCATCCAGCCGAGCATGCCGCCGAGTCCGCCGGCAATCCCACCGCCGTGCATCGACACGGGCGTGATGACGCCGCTGGAGTGCGACCTGGGCAAGCAGGCCGGGGACTGCGCCGACACCATCTCTCAGACGCACACTCACTGCCAGTACACGTGCGACTACTGCCCGTTCAAGTTTGAGGACACGGGCGAGATCACCAGCTGCGAAGGCAACAAGAACAACGGCATGTGCTCGTGCGACCTGGAGACGGGTGGTATCACCGCGATCCACTGCCGCGGGACGTGCGGTTGCGGACCCAGCCCGCCGCCCGTGTCTCCACCTCCGGAGCCGCCGAGCGCGCCGCCGACGTGTTTCGACGCAACGAGCTTTTCCCATTGCCATAGCGCCTTCATCAACACGGGTTTGTGCAACACTGCAGCGGCACGGCAGGACTGTGAGCTGAGCTGTGGTGCGCCCATCCCTGCTGATGCATTCGAACCTGAACACGCGCCCCTCTACAGCCCAGCAACGTTTCTCGCGACTCAGCAAACCCTTTTGCACGCAGGCTGGTGCACCGACGGATGCAAGAACCGCGACCAGCAGTGCATAGACGACGGCACCTGTTTCGAAGAGGAAGGCGCAGTTCCATGGTACAATTTTGGATGCACCACCGCGGCGATCGCTTGCAGCGGCAACGTTGCGGGGGGTGGCTTGGGCACGGTGTCGACGTGCAACATCGTGCAGGCAAAGTTCTGCCCCGAGTCGTGTCAGTGCTGCGACGTGTCCGGGTACTGGAACATGCACCCTCCGCCACCCCCGCCGCCTCCGCCGTCGCCTCCTCCGCCTCCTCCGCCTTACATTGCGATGGCGCTCGACCCGAACGATCCGCGCGCCGAGCACACGATCATCTGGAACCAAGCGTACCGCTTCTTTCTCTTTGGCGAGCTGTTTGGCGAGGGCGACTACGTGTGCTGGGAGCCGGAGACGCACGTGGAGTCGCTGTGCACCAGCTGCTACGGTGGTGGCATTGGAAGCAAGGTGACGGCGGAGAAGACGCTCGACGTGGGGCCCATGCTGGACCGCGCGGACGGCACGACATCCGCTTCGTACTACATGTGTCGCTGTGCCGCCGCGGACTACAGCGCGTTTGTGCCACTCACGGGCGACACAATCCAGCAGTTTGAGTATGTGAAGATCCACACGGTGCACGAGCCCCCCAGCGCGCCGCCGAGCCCACCGCCGCCGTCACCGCCGTCGCCGCCCGTGTCGCCTCCGGCTCCTGCCACTCCCTGTGAGAACAACGAGGCCAGAGGCCTTGCCGACGGACACGGAATGTTTGAGCACGCAACGTGCGACGAGCTCTACGCGGACAGCCCGTGCGATCCGAGCAGCGCGGGGTACGACGCGGCGACGGGATGCTCGAGCGTGGTCGGAACCTACTGCCACCTGCGTTGCGGCTGCTGCTTCGTGCCGCCGTCGCCACCGCCTTCTGTCCCGCCGCCGACGCCGCCGTCGCCGCCGCCCCCCGTGCCCCCCAAGACGCCCCCGACGCCTCCGACGCCACCGTCGCCACCGCCACCGACGGCCCCGCCGTGTGGCGACATGCCGGGAAACGAGTTGAACTGCCAGTCCATACTCCACAGCAGCATGTGCACGTGCGACGCGTCGTTCAGCGCGCTCATCGTCTCGCAATGCAGCGGAACGTGCGGATGCTGCCCGGAGCCGCCGTCGCCACCACCGAGTCCGCCACCGAGCCCGCCTCCACCGAGCCCACCGCCGCCGTCGCCCAGTCCGCCGCCGCCGTCTCCGAGTCCGCCCCCGAGTCCGCCGCCTCCGAGCCCGAGTCCGCCGCCTCCGTCGCCGAGTCCGCCACCGAGTGTTCCGCCGCCCAGCCTGCCGCCGCCGTCTCCGCCCGCGCAGCCGCCGACGCAGGGCTGGTTCTGGAGCTTGCCCAACGGAGAAGAAAAGTGCGTGGAGACGTGTGGACGCCACGGACTGAGCTGTGACGTGATGATGATTAGAGACACGTTCATGCCGTTGCAGGCCACGGAGGCGGGATACATGGCTGCGGCGTTTGAGGCAAACATCAACAGCGAGGAGACGGTGTTCACTGGGTGCGACAGCTGGGAAGCAAAACAGTACACCATGTACCCCGTGTACAACAACGAGACAAAGTACTGCGGATCGAGCAGCAAAAACACAAACGATCCGGGTGAGTACGGGTACGGCTGTGACAACGGCTACTACAGTTCGCCAACAGGTTTCCGTCTGTGTCGCTGCAACTTGTACAGTCCGCCGAGCCCGCCCCCGACGCCTCCGCCACCGAGCCCGCCACCCCCTTTGCCGCCGCCGCCGAGCCCGCCCCCTACGCCGCCACCACCAAGCCCCCCTCCTCCGGAGCCGCCGCCGCCGAGCCCCCCGCCCCCAAGTCCCTCTCCGCCGCCTCCGGACCCCAAGGAGCCGCCCGCGCCACCGCCTCCGCCTCCGCCTCCACCGTCGCCGCCTCCACCGTCGCCGCCGCCCCCGTCGCCGCCTCCACCGTCGCCGCCGCCCCCGTCGCCGCCTCAAATTCCAATCGCCACCAAATGGTGCTACGTCGGCGTTGCGTGCACGCCCGAGGACGCGTCGGCGTGCCCGGTTGGATACGAGATATCGTCGCTGGGCGAGTGCGAGGACGCGGCGCGTGCAGCCACCGACGGCAGCTCCGCGTACAGTGGTGACGCGCAGCCGCTGACTGGACACACGTACACAGCCCTGGGCCCACGTGGGTTCGGAAATGCGCACACGTGGGGGTTGGGCTGCATCAGCGCAACGCCTAACCAGCTGAGCGACAACTTGTTTGCGGGCATGTGGTGGAACCAATACCAGCCAAACTACAGCATTCTCGACAGCCGATGCTTGGAGATTTGCAAGGGCTACTGTCCACCTTCTCCTCCTCCTCCGAGACCGCCACCGCTTCTGCCGCCGAGTAGGCCACCGTCGCCGCCTCCTACTCCGCCCCCGCCATCACCGCCGCCTCCGAGTCCGCCGCCTCCAGCACCGCCGCCTCCGAGTCCGCCGCCTCCGAGTCCGCCTCCACCGTCTCCGCCGCCTCCGTCTCCAAGTCCACCTCCTCCTTTGCCGAGTGCACCACCGAGCCCTCCACCACCGAGTCCGAGCCCCCCGCCACCGACCCCGAGCACTCCGCCACGCCCCCCCGGTCATCTCGACCCCCCAATCCAACTCCAACTCCCCAACCCGCCTCCACCGTCTCCGTCTCCAAGTCCACCGCCGCCGCCGCCTCCGCCCCCCCCGCCGTCTCCCCCGCCGTCCCCGCCGCCGCCCAGCCCGCCACCGCCGCAGACACCTCCAAGTCCGCCGCCCCCTAGCTCACCTCCACCAACACCACCCCCGCCGATTCCGCCGCCACCCGTGCCGCCGCCGCCGTCGCCGCCACCCAGTCCGCCGCCACCCAGTCCGCCGCCTCCAAAGACTCCGCCGCCGCCGCCTGGTCCTCCGCCGAGTCCGCCCCCGAGTCCTCCGCCGAGCCCGCCGCCGCCGAGCCCGCCCCCGAGTCCGCCGCCTCCGAGTCCGCCGCCGTCCCCGCCGCCGCCGACGGGGGGGTGGTTTTGGGGCGCTCAGGGCGAACGATGCACCACGACGTGCGCGGAAAACGGGCTTATATGCCAATCCAAGGTGTCTCGCAGCACCGCCATGGAACTTCAGGACACGCAGGAAGAGCTGGAGGCGCGGATGCTGGAAGCAAACGCAAACGATGTGCGTGGCATCTTTCAGTGGGAAGGAACGTGCGACAGTTGGGTGCTGCAGCCGTTCAGTCCGCTGCCGTTCTTCCGCACCCCGAACAGGAAGTGTTTCAGCAGCGGCATCAGCGATCAGAACGACGAGTACGGATACTACTGCGACTACGAAAACAACAACCCTGGGCACCGCCTCTGCCATTGCATCGTCATTCCACCGCCTTCTCAGCCACCCGCTATGCCACCACCTAGCCCGCCGCCGAGTCCGCCGCCGAGCCCGCCGCCGCCGTCGCCGCCGCCGAGCCCGCCTCCACCATCGACGCCTCCACCGTGTTCGCCACCGAGCCCGCCGCCACCGAGCCAGCCGCCGCCGAGCGCACCGCCGAGCGCTCCTCCACCAAGAGTGCCCGACAAATGCGGCGACCAAGGCGGCTTCTTCCGCACGCTGATTTCCGGCGATGGGACGTACTCGATGACACCCGAGGAGGACTGCGCCATGACGATTGCACAGCCCGGTTTTTCGTGCTCGTGCGACGACGCGCACCCCTTAGGACAACTGTGCAAGGGGACGTGTGGATGCTGCCCAAGCCCGCCCAGCACGCCTCCGGTTCCACCGCTGCCGCCACCCGTGCCGCCGCCGCCTTCGCCGCCGCCACCGTCTCCACCACCGAGCCCACCCCCGCTGCCGCCGTTCTACCCGGCCGGGTGCTACTCGATACAGTACAACGTCAAGGCGTCTGGAGTGAGCGTGCTTAAGGAGTACGCGGAAGGGACGGGTGTCTACTCGGTGCTCGACGAGTGCTTGGAGCGCCACTTGGAGTGCGCGTTCGTGCAGGGACGCGAGGACAACGTGCTGCAGATGATCGTGCAGGGTCAGGCGGACTTCCCAGTCAACGTCGATTCCGAATCGAACCTCTACATTCCGACGGGCGCGTGTCAGCCGCCGAGCTCCCCGCCTCCGCCACCGCCAATCTCGCCGTCAGACTTTGTGTGCGAAAGCGACAAGACGCACGCCAACATGGATTACGACTGCGAATTCCGCACGGCCAGCAGCTACCAGCCGTTCAACGTCACGACGGCAAGCAGCGCGGGCGGATGTGCGCAGGTGTGCTGCGGAGTGACCGACTGCATTGGATTCGGATACATTGGTGGAATCACAGACAACTGCCGAATCTACGACTTTGTGTTTGCGACGGACGTGTCCAACGCGGCGCCGGTCACGGACCACGAAGCGTGGCTGTGCACGCTCTCGGAGGCGCCACCTCCTCCGAGTCCTCCTCCACCGATCCCCCCGCCGCCTCTGCTTCCACCGCCGCCCGGAGTCCCCCCGTCTCCTAGCCCACCGTGTGGTGACGTTGGCTTTGTGCAAGGAGGAGTGGCGGACGATGGTGTTCAGCAGCTGACGCCAGAGCAGACGTGTCAAGTTCAACTCCAATTGGGCATCTTGGTCTGCTCGTGCGAATCCGGGGTAATGTCTCTCGCCTGCCGAGGAACGTGTGCATGTTGTCCAAGTCCACCGCCAGCTCCTCCTCCGCCGAGCCCTCCGCCGACGCCACCGCCGAAGCCGCCGTCTCCGCCGCCGAAGCCGCCACCCGCATTCCCACCAGACCCACCTCCACCGCCACCGAGCCCGCCACCGCCAGGGCCGCCGCCCAACCCACCGCCACCCAGTCCTCCGCCACCCAGTCCGCCGCCTTCACCGCCGCCGGCACCGCAACAACCACCGGCGTCTCCAAGCGTGCCACCCTCATTGCCACCGCCAGCCAGTCCACCTCCTCCCTCGGCACCACCACCGTCCCCGCCGCCAGAGCCGCCACCACGTCCGCCTCCAGCTCCGCCACCGCCCGTGTCTCCGCCAAGTTTGCCGCCATCCGTTCCGTACTTGTGCGGAGACGAGGGGTTTGTTATGGGTGGATTGAACCCGTCAACGGGAGAGCAGCTGCTGACACCCACGGAGACCTGTCTGATTCAACAGCAGACAGTTCCCTGTTCCTGCGCGTTTGGAGTCATGTTCATAGCGTGCAAGGCTACGTGTGGGTGCTGCCCAACACCACCCCCGTCTCCAGGGGCTCCTCCGGCACCGCCGTTGTCGCCGCCGTCGCCGCCGTCGCCTCCGGATCCACCGTCGCCACCGCCTCCGTCGCCACCTCCGTCGCCGCCGTCGCCGCCGTCGCCACCCGCGCCGCCGAAGCCACCACCACAAGGATGCAACGTTGCCGACGACTGCGACAACGGCTGCGCGTGCGGCGTATGTCTGTACGCGATTCAAAACGACACGACGACGTCGGAATGCTCCGACTCCGTGGAACGGTGGGCTGGAACGTTCAACTACCTGCGCGGGTGCGACATGAGCCACCCAGACAACGTCGACTTCACGCATGGGGACTACTGCGAAGGCGGGTTGAACGGGTTGAGCGTCGAGGACACGTGCGGCACGAACGACGCGATTGACAACTGCAGGATCCCGACCTTTCCGTACGGTTTCCGGGAGACGTACTGCGACTCCACGACGGGTGGATGCGCGGACGTCTACAGGATGCACGACTGCACGTGTCCGAGTCTGATCTCTCCACCGCCCCCGTCTCCGCCGCCGTCCGTGCCGCCGCCGACGCCGCCGCTTGCTCCCGGCGAAGCCATCGTCGGTGTCATCTTGACCGAGCAGTTCACGACGACAATCCAAGTGGTGCTGGACCAGACGGCGGCGGACAACCGCGCTCAGCAGTACGCCAACGCAATCGCTCAGGTGTTCACGACGAAGATTGCCTCTAAGACCACGGTAGTCGTGACGCTCGGCGACACGACGTACACTGGAGTCTCGGTCGACACGCCGCCCGCTGCTCCGCCACCGCTCCAGCTCGATTTTGTGCCGGGCCGCGCGATGCGACGCAAACTCAGGGCGGAGACGGACGAGTGTGGCACGCAGTACACGACCCTGCGTGCGGAGGTGACGCTGGAGAGCGCGGCTCGGATCGAGGACATCAACGCCATGATCGACGCTCTGCCGGCGCAGACGTTCAACGCCCAGGGCAACGTGGTCGTGATGTGCGACCAGCACTCCGTGCCAATCGTTGGTTTTTGGCCGTTTCCGGGCCCGCCGCCGCCGAGGCCGCCGCCCTCACCTTTGCGGCCCCCGCCGACTCCGCGACGTCCAGTGGAGGCGTTGGAAGCCGCTCCGACCTGGCTGCCCTGGACGATACTCGGCGGTCTGTTTGGATTCCTGTTCTTGTGCGTCCTGTGCTGCTTCTTCTTTTTTTTCTTCTACGGCAACGACGAGGAATTCGACGAGGAGCAGAGGAAGAAACGCTACTCGGAATACGAGCCGGGCAAGACGGAGACCGCCATGGGGTCGGTCATGCTCTCCAAGTTCGCCGGCAGGTTCAGGACGGCAGAGGAGCGTCCTTTCACGAGTGTGAAGGCGCAAAGACTAACCACAAAAGGGGGTATGTAAGTCATAGGACCGTTGGTAAAAACATAGGAACCACACACACACACACACACACACACACACACCATGTCTCTCTTCTAGGGGGGGACTTTCTTCGGCACACGGGCGGGAGCAACGCGTTGCGGGACTTCGGTCATGCGCATCACGATGGGAGCGTGGTCGGAAAGTCCGGGGATGCTTCTGTACGAGTTTGCAAACTGTGCAAGAGAGAGCACGCCGTAGCCAAGCGTCATTGTGTCGTAGGTGCTTTGTTTCGAAACGACAAAGTTGTCGTACGCTTTGCCGCCCGACGACGTCAGACTTCCGCTGCCCAGACCGATGCGCCACATGTCAGGGGACGCACCCATGACTTGCTCGATGTGGTTGGAGTCCGCGTTGAAATCGCCGCAGATGATGTGTGGCACGGGCTTCTTTTTGACTTCCTTTGCGTCCCTTGTGCCAAACGGCAGGTTGAGCTGCGATCGCACGATGGAAGCGTAGTTCTCAAAGAGCATCCGGCCTTGCTGATCACGCTTCTTCTCCTTCTCCTTGTCGCCGTGAGGCGGCAGGTGAACGCAGGTGACACAGACGCGGTCGATGTTGTTCAGCAGGTCGACGGTTTTGAGCACGATGACAAACGGAGCGTGGGACATGGCGACGTCGTTGATGGTGTGAAGTGTGGTGTGGCTCTCGACGTCCAACGGATATTTGAAGTAGACCGTGTGCACCTCCGGTGAGCGATCGCGTTCGCTGGAGCCTGACGGCTCGGAGGCGCGCATCTGCCACTCACCCTCGGGATCCAAGTTCCTCAGTCTGAGGAGCATCTCCTCAGCGCGTGCCTTGAAGAGCTTCTGACTTGCTCGAACCTCCGTGAGCACCAGAACGTCGTGCGTGACAAATTCTGCGATGGCCTGGGTCCACGCGTCCTCCATTCCCTCCTTCTCAAGCATGAGCTTGAGAGCGTTGAATGCAAGCACCGAGATGCCCTTTGGCTCTTTGAAGACTCCGGTTGGCGCGGTGACGGTGTTGGCAACCGTGGATGGGCCGGGGGTCTCGGAATCAAAGTTTACCACGGCGGTAAGGGTGTTGCGCACCGCACGCGCGCGGGGCGTGGACGTGCGGTCGGGACTGGGTGGAGGAGGTGCCGGAGTCGGAGTCTCAGGCTGCTGCTCCGGGCCGAAGAAGAAGTCAAGATTCTCCTGCACGGTCTGCTTGCTGGGAGAACGGAGGGAAGGAGCTGGGGAAGGTTGGTTGGCTTTCGCGCGTGCCTCGGCCGCCTTCTTGTGACTCTTCTTGTACTCAATCAGGTAGTCCACCTGTGCCGTCTTGTTCATGGCCTCGGGATTGAGCGTTTTGCCGTTGGGAAGGCACAGCTGCACGAGCCTGGCCAGCACGTGATCATCCAGCCTGTCGAGCCGTGCGGGCCCGTATCCCTTGAACTGCTCTCCGAGTATCTTTCCTACCAAGGTCTGCTGCTCGAAGGTCACGCTGTCGTCGGATCCGTCCGCTGCCGGTGTCGAGGCGGCTTCTCCCATGAGCCTCAGATCTCTTTACTTACCAACCACTCTTTGAGAAATTCCCTAATTAGCGAGAGACACCACAGGCTGGAGTGCATGACAACCAGCGACGCATTTCTTTTGGAAGCGTTGCACTCATCTCTGTGCGTCTGTCCTCCGCTGTGCATGAGGAGGCAAGCGGCCGCGAGCAGGAGCAGGCCGCGCATCTTGGAGCATCGATGCAGCGTCAGTTCCGAAAATCGTTTGGACATGCGCATGGCGTCGAGGGTGCGACAGAGACACCATTCGGCGTTCGTGACGACCGCGTGGAGTGCTGCGAGCGGGGATCCGTCGGCGAGCAGGAACCAGAGCGCCGCGGCGTCGGCTGAGCGTCCGAAGCGCGTGACGCGCGAGACACTTTTTGCGCCGCATAGAACGCAGACGCAGCGATCCCCAGACAGGCGCAGAAAGGCGAGGAAGACCGTGGCCGTGACCGCCCCCGTCAGCTTGTTGTCCGAGTACGTTCCTTGGAGAGCATCGTTTTGACAGAGGAACTCGTTGAGTGAGTGCATGCGCTTGTGAGACACGTGGATGAGAAGACCGCCTGCAGTGGCTAGTGTCATGAGTGCAGCCACAGTTGCGCTGCCAAGGTGCCAAAGAAGCATGATGAGACGTCGGCGTCTGAATGCGAGGAGACGGTGTACCACGCGGAAGGGGAGGAAGGCCCGGTCCGGCAGAAGCGTGATCAGAAAGCACCCCCAGATGGACAGCGCCTGTCCAATCCTGAGCATTGCTATCATGGTGAAGGCTGCAGCCTCATTTGGATTTCGTGGGGTGCGCGGAAGTTCCACCATGGTGTGTGATGTTTCGCCATATCCCGTAGGTTGCAGCATTCAAACAAGGCAAAGATAGCGGTTTTGAATTGCCCGACACTTTCGTTGACTCTGGATAAGCAGAGAGCATAGCGCGGAGAAGTTGAGGAGAGCGCTGCGACAGGGTGCATGTGGGCCGGCAACGGGCCTCGTCCAGACGCCTCGAGGGGTGGGTCGCTGTACCCCACTGGCCCTGTGATTCCTCCTCCTCCGTGGGGCCCCAAACGTCCGCCTCCCGAGCGCGAGCACCTGCTAAGAAAACGCGGTGGGAGCTACAGTGGGCCCAGAGAGGCGTGGCTTGACCGAGCTTGGTGCAACTGTTGCAGCTGGTACTGGGACCATCGTGGATTCTGCTGCCTCATCTGGGCGTTTCTGTTGACGTTGTTTGGGGCGGTGGTGTGGTACCTCACGGTCTTTGGAGGCGACTCGGATGGAAGAAACTTCACCAACGCCTCGTTGATGGTGTCGGTGCCATCCCCCGTACCAAACGAGACGTACAGCGGTCTCACGCCGTGTGAGTGCGCTCCGGGAACGGGGTGGTGCAGCTTTGTGCAGTGCGCTCCGTGCTGCCACGAGCAGTGCTTGACGAGCGCGCGAGAGCTGGAGACGTGTGAGAATCCAAACTCGACGGCCCCAGAAACAAACGTCACGGATCCGACGTACGAATGGAACGAGCTGGACAACTGTCACCCGACGTCGCGTCTGGTGGAGAGCGCCGACGAGTGTCAGGCGGCCGCTTCGTTTCTGGGACGCGAGTTTGCAATCGGGAACGACGGGTCGGGCTGCAACCTTGCGGGTCTGGACGGCACTGGGGACAACAACACTGTCGTTTGGGGCGGCGCGTTGGACGACACGGGGTACTACAAGTGCGGCATGGTGCAGTGTGTGATTGATACGGGACGCCCACTGGGATACGGGTGCGAGAACACGCAGTGCATCTGCCGCGCGCGGTCCGGCATGCTTGACGTGTCGCCGCCGTTCCCGCCGGAGCCGCCCCCGCCACCGACGCCCGTGGCGCCGGGCATGCACGACAACTCGATGATCGACACGCTCATAGAAGCGAGCCTTCATTCGCCATCGGCACCCCCGCGCCCGCCGCTGAGTCCTGGCATGCAGTACTGCGAGACGATCACGTTCAATCTTACCGAGGCGCCGCACCCGCCGTACCCACCAGGGAAAGCGCCGCTGCCGCCGCCCCCCGGCGGCCCGCCGCCCCCGTTGCCGCCGCCCATGCCTCCGAACCCACCGCTCCCGCCCCCCATGCCGCCGAGTCCGCCGACTCATCCGGTGTACGAACCCTCGCCACCGCCTCCCCCGAGTCCGCCGCCGTTCCCGCCGCCGGACAGCCCCCCGCCTCCGAGGCCTCCGTCGCCGCCGCCGTTCCCGCCTCCCCCGAGCACTCCAGTGGCGACGTTCATGTCGTTGGAAATAACGTGGCCCCCGAGGACGCCGTTTGCACACCTGGAGCCGAAACCGCCCCCGCCGCCGCCTCCGTCGCCACAGAGGCCGCCGTACGACCCAAGCATTTCCTTCTTTGAATACGTCCAGCAAGAGAACGGATTTCGCTCTGTGTTTGAGCCCCCCTCGCCGTCGGTCCCACCACCAACGGTTGAGACCCCTGCATGTCCGCCGCGACCTCCGTTCCAACCGATTATGATTTCGCCACGACCACATCCGCCTCCACCGCCTCCACCGCCTCCGCCGCCCCCGTCGCCGCCCCCGTCGCCTACGGAGCCGCCCCCGTCGCCGACGGAGCCTCCGCCGTCGCCGACGGAGCCTCCTCCTCCTCCTTCGGACGCGCCAAGCGCTCCTCCGTCGCCACCACCCCCTCCGAGCGTTCCACCGAGTACACCACCACCCCCAAGTGCGCCGCCGCCCTGCCCACCCCCAAGCACACCTCCTCCCCTAGAACCACCCCCTCCACCAAGTCCGCCGCCTCCGAGCCCGCCGCCGCCGAGTCCGCCACCCCCGCAACCGCCACCGCCAAGCCCGCCTCCGCATGCTCCGGGGTACTTCTTTCCGCCGGCGGATCCGCCACCTCCGACGCCGCCGCCTCCGAGCCCGCCGCCTCCGACGCCGCCACCGTCGCCACCCCCCGTGCCGCCTCCGCCGAGTCCGCCGCCACCGTCGCCGCCTCCGCCGAGTCCACCACCGATTCCTCCTCCTCCGTCGCCACCTCCGTCTCCCCCTCCGCCGTCGCCACCACCACCCTCTCCGCCACCTTTGATTTTGGTCAGTGTCGTTGGGTCGTCGACGGAGGCGTCGCATCTCGGCATTGTGGACCACGCGGTCTTTTACCACTTGGACTTCTCTGGTGGCGTCGTCGCGAGCAACGACTTCACCTGTTGGGTGCGGAGCGACCTGAGCACGGACTGCTCGACGTGTCCGAGCCTCACGTATCCGGCGCACGGAGGCGAGATCGTGACGGCTGGCGAGACGGTCGGATCGTTCCGTCAGGACGTGCAGCTGGAGGGCGACGTGGACGGCGGGTTTGGCGGGCTGGCCGCATCGGACAGCGGCACGTTCGCGCTGTGTCTGGCCAAGAGCGGCGACTTCACGTCGGGGCAGACGCCGTTGGTTTCGGACTTTACGTACTACGAATACGTGACGCTGCACACGCGTCACTTCCCACCGGAAGCGCCGCCTCCTCCAAGCCCGCCGCCGCCAAGCCCGCCGCCGCCACAGCCGCCTCCGCCAAGCCCGCCGCCGCCACAGCCAAGCCCGCCGCCGCCGAGCCCCAGCCCGCCGCCGCCGACGCCCAGTCCTCCACCACCGAGTCCGAGCCCGCCGCCGCCAGCGCCCAGCCCTCCACCACCGAGTCCGAGCCCCCCTCCTCCAAGTCCGAACATACCGTCGCCTTCTCCAAGTCAGTCTGAGCCAGTAGTTATCGATCCCTCTATCATTGCGTTTGCCACGCGCGGCCTGAGCCCCCTGTTCCGAATGCGCGCGCGCAGGTGTTCCGCCCCCTCAAGGTCCTCCGCCCCCTCCTTCCTCTCCGCCGCCTCAACCCCCGCAACCGCCGTCTCCGCCACCTTGTGGAGACACGACGCCAGACCCTGGGACTGGCACGAGTGGTCTGAGTTTCATGCTCAACGTCCTGGAGATGAACGGAATAGAGAACGGCGTCCTCCCCGACATCTCGGAAAACGGACCTTTTATGTTGTGCTGGACGATAGAGCAGGTCAACAGCGTAATGGGCGGCGCGTTTACCGGCACGTACTTCTCGCCGACCTGGTTGACGGGAACCATTGGTGCGACAGGCGGTTGCCACGGCGAGGTGATCGATCGTTACGACGCTCTCACATACTCGAAGACGGGCTACCCCGAGAACGACGGATACTTCATGACGTACATGGGCGCCATCGAAGACACAAACTGGCAACCACACAGCTGGCCTGCCAACGGCTTCTCGAGTCCCGCGTTTGCTTATCATCTCGCGATATTCAACCGGACCTCGGGCGCGCAGCTCATCAATCTGAACGACGCCGCGCAGGACGGCTCGGGCGGGAGCCAGTGCCTTGACGGCGGAAGCAACTGTTTCCGTTTTGGGTTCATTGGTCCGTGCGCCGACTCCATTGCACTCATGACACTCGACTACTACGCACCCGATGGAAGCTGCACCACGGGTCCCCTGACGGCTTGCTACTGGGCAAACTCCGAACTCAGGCGCCGCGCCTCGCCGCTCAACGCGCCGATGGGGTTTGGCGTCGAGTCCGGGTTGAGCACCTCAATCGGCATCCTTGAGTGGTTCAGTGGCAGCACAGGGCACGGGAGTGCTCCTGGGGTCGCGCCATCACCGCCAGGGATCAGCTACACTTACAACACGGCTGCCCGACGACGGCGCGAGCTCGAGACGCTGGACGACAAGCGCGCGCTTGCGTCGCTGCGATCGCTCGCGGAGGGGACGGTGACGCATTGGTTCGACGGCTCGAAACGCCGAAACGAGCATTGGACTCCGGAGTCGCTGCAGCAGCTATGGAACGACCGCCGAGACGAACAGAGACGGCAGCTCCACATCGAGCACCCGCACCATCACGACTCACCCGCACTTCCGCCTCCGGCTCCCGGGTCTTTGTGCGACTACCAGGAAGGAATACGAAGGTCGCTCCCTGCGCACCTGCACATCCACTGGCACGACATCAGCATGAGGGGTTACAGCGAGACGGGGTGCACGGTGACTATCACGACGGAGCCGCCCGTGGAATCGAGAGACGTGGGGATGGCGCTGAACCAGACTTTTTTGCACGACCTCGACGTGAACACGGGGCGGTATTTTCTGTTTGACGGCGGAGTGGAAAGGGGGTTTGAAATGTGTAGCGTGTAGCGTCATGTTAAAAAAATGCACACGGTGACTACGGTCGTAGGTGTCACTTCTTGGTGGGATTCTTGGGGGCCTTGTCGATCTTGTTCGGCATGCCGTCCTTGTCTGCGTCGCCCCAGTCCTTGCCGCCCTTGCCACCCTTGTCGCCCTTGCCACCGCCCTTGTCGCCTTTGCCACCGCCCTTGCCGCCCTTGTCGCTCTTGTCGCTCTTGTCGTCCTTGTCGTCCTTGTCGCCTCCCTTGCCGCCGCCCTTGCTCGGTGGGCCCGCGGAGTGGTCGCCTCCTGCTCCAGCGCTTGCGTTCAAAAAGTGATAGTCTCCGTCGGTGGACATGATGCTTTTGGTCTTCTCCTCGCGGTTGTCGCGCTTGGAGAAGTCAGGCGTGTCGTCCATCCTCTGCGATTTTGGGGCTGCGCTGCCCTTGTCGTCGTGGGCGTGCTTGTGTCCCTTCGAGGCGGAGAACTCGTGTCGCTCCGTTTCGCCTCGAAATCTCGTCATGGAATGTAGCTCTGCGAGATGGCCGGAGGTGAAGCCGCCTACATGTTGCTCGTTCAACCCGCCTCCACGCAAAAAGCTGACGAGTTGCTTGTGCGACATGCGCACAGCTTTTGCTTTAGATGTGTGTGACCCGAAGGCGATATGTGCGTCGCTATAGCGATACGGCGCATGGCCGTGGTTGGCTGTCGCATTTCACTGAGTTACGATGGGTGGCTGCTGTTGTGGCACGTCGCCTCCAATGGATGAAGAGGAACTGGAGAAACCGGGTCTTCGGCAGCCGCCCGCCACAAACGCGTCGAGTGATCCCGGTGGAGTGATAGACGCGGACGACACTCCGATCAGCACCGATCCAAGGGAGGAACGCCCCGCGCACAGTATAGCAATGTGAAGCTCAAGGAAAACACGAACAGACATGCACACACACACTCTTACACTAGTTGTACATAGAGTCTCAGTCATCGTTGTCGCTGTAGTGGTCGTCTTCCCCAAAGAGGAATTTCATCGTCTCTTTTGACGACATTCTTGACTTCTTGGCTGCTCCTGCCGTTGCATCACTGCCATCGTGAGAATGCTTTCGCTTTTTGCACTCTGGCTGCGAGCCATCGGAAGTTTTGGTCGGGCTTGTAGGCTCCCTGGGCGCGGGGACGGCAGAAACGGGCGTCGTCGAATTGGCCGTCTCACAAGGCATGAGGGGAAGGGTAACCTTGGAGACGTTGGGCTTGTCCTTGATGATGTCCACCGTGTTGTCCTGCTGCTGCTGCGGGTAGCACTGCAGCAATTTTAGTAGCACGTTGTCGGTGTCGTTGGACGCCTTGCGGCTTTGCAGACTGGCCATCTGCTCCTTCATGACTAGCATCTCATCCTCAAGCTTCAGGATCTTTTTCTCGCTGTTGATGAGCTCGCGTTCGCACCAGCCGGCCCGCGCAACGAGGAAGCACACGGTATCGAGAAGGTCATCGTGAGACAGTCCGTAGCGCTCGTAGCTTGAGAGCGCGGTGTTAGACTGGATGGCCGCAGTGATGACCCTGGGGATTTTGGGGTTGAACATAATCTCGACGTGCGGAGATTGCTGTGATGCAGGAGAAAGCTGTGACTTTTAATCACAGCGCAGCTGTTGAGTAATTTTCATTATGGTCGTTACCCTCACACGCACACACTGTTACACACTGGTACAGATGTTGCGCAGTCGCTGCTGCGCGCGCGAGCTCCGCGCGCTCACGCCTGCAGGTCGTCAGGGTGGATGTGCCGCTCGATGGCAAAGCAGATCTGACGCAGGTGCGCGTCGCCGTTTGTAGACATGTTGCGCGCGACCCCCCATTCGTTGAGGTACGCCTTGGCGTGCTGGCAGCGCTTGCGGGTAGGCGGCGGTCCGTTCAAGAAAAGTGTGCGCACTGCAGGAAGGTTGTGGTTTTCCACGTAAAGCGCGAGATCCCCGTCGAGCTCCATCAGGCAGAGCTTGGCGGCGTTCCACGCGGTGACGTCTTTGCGCTTGTTGGTGCGGCACGACGAGAGTGAGACCCCGTCTTTGAAGCGCTTCGAATACTCCATGAACTGGTACTGAAGGGCATTGATCTCGTCGGCGTGCTGCTTCTCACGCGCAAGGCGGCGCTCCTCCTCCTGCCGCTGCTGCTGCTGTCTTGCTAATTGGACAGCCCGTTCTCCGCGACTTTGCTGACGAATGACGGGTGCCGGTGCCTGCTGAGCCGGAAGCGACAACGGTCGCGGCTCCGCGCGAAGGCGCACGGGACCGGAGCTTGGACGGCCGTTGGTCGTGAGCTCGTCGACGAAAGCCTCCATGCCCGCGGCCTGCTCCGAGTTGGTCTCCTCGAGCTGTCGAATGCGCGCCTGCATCTGAGAGACCTGGGAGTTTAGAGCCGCCACCGTGCCGGCGTCTGGCGCGGCTGGAGCAGCTGCTGGAGCGCTGGGCTGCTCGTGCTGCTCGTAGGCGCGCAGGGCCGTGTCGACGAGCTCCTCAATCATCCGCTTGAGCGGAATGTTGTTGATGAAGTGCGCGCGAACGGGCTGACGACACTCCGGACACGTGCGACGCCGCAGGCTGCGCGAGCAGCCACGACACACGTGGTGGTGGCTCTGACAGACTTCGACGGGCGCGCTGTCGTCAATGTTCCCGGTCATTGGGTTGAGACACATCGTGCACAGGCAGGACTTTGGAAGGTTGCGCAGGGCAGCCTCCTGCGTCGCGTCGAGTTCCATGGAGTTTTCACAGTTTCGTCACTAAAACCCACTCAACAGCCAGGAGAAAGCTGTCCTCGCAGTCAAAGGTAAGTGGCGGACGGAGTTTTTGTTCCTAGCGTTTGGATACTCTTAAGGTACAGAATGGAAGATTCAAGGAAATTTCGCTGGACACTAGAACTCGGAACTCTCCATTCGGGGCATGGGCTAGTTGGGTGGGAAGACAGTGGCGGCCAGCTGGTCACATCCGTTGGGAAGAGGCAGGGCGCCGGTGTTGCAGATCATGGCCATTTCGTCGTACTCGCTGTATCTGGACGACTTGGCCAGGAAGTAGAAGGCCATGCCGGCCTTTGAGAGGCCGTCGAGTGTGCCGTACGCCAGGTCTTTCAACATCGACACGTCGGCGTTGTACTGGTCGTAGTCCACGATTCTCAGTTGCCACCGCGAGAGGAGCGAGACCACAGGGTAGCCGAACCAGATCAGAAAGAAGAATCGGTAGAAGGTGACGTCGAGGTCGGCGTCGTCGCGCGTGTGCACGGGATCGGTCGTGTGGTAACAGCCAGGCGGAGGCACACCCTTCCAGAGCTGCCACACGATGATTCCAAAGAACGTCGCGGAGACGATCCAGCAGAAGAGCGCGGCGAGCTTGGTGCGGGTATGTGGCGAGCGGCCCTCGTTGAAGTAGAATCTGTAGGCCGAGCCAAACGCGACCATTATCCCCTGGAAGAGACAGAGCCACGGCACGTCGATCTGCAGGTCCTCGCCTTCGAAGCACCCCTCGGCGTTGCGATCGCCGCGGCCGTGCGCGACAAAGATCCACTCTCGGAAGTGCGCGAGGTCCATGGTCATCAGCACCAGCCTGCCGAACAGCGAAACAAACATTGGCTGCGTGCATGGGGAGAACGCGCGGTGTTAGACGGAGAGAGGCGTTACGTGCACGCCCAGTCTGTGTGCCGCAGGCCGTCGACCATCGCCTCCTGCGCAAAGATCACCTGCGCCTGGTGTTTCTCTGGAGAGTCGACAAGCCTCTCGCTCTCCGCGCTTTCGTCGCCGATCCGCGCACGGCCTCCGATGCGAACCTTCCAGTTGCTGTAGGAGTCCGGGAGGACCTGCGCTCGTACCGCCCAGATCAGCAAGTAGTGGAAGCCCGCAACAAGGTTGACGGCCGCGCAGAGCGCGCACGAATGCCCGGTCCATCGGCCGACGCGCGGGTGGTTGGCCATGATGGCGCAGGCGATTCCAGTGCCGAACATCTTGAAGGTCACCACGCGTACGATGGACGACCTGCACGATGGCTCCCAGCCACCCATGCGGGGCCACTGGTACTTTGGCTTGAGAAGACCGACGGTGTTCTGGTAGCCCAGGAACTTGAGGTTGTCCTCTCCGTCGCTGGAAGGCTTGCCGTTGAGGGTGTTGACTATGGGATTGACGGCAGCTTCGTTGGTGGGAAGGAGCTGCTGTTTGGAGTACGTGAATGTGAACTCCGGCTTCTTACTGGCAGGCTTCATGCCACGGGAAAAACACCACACTGGTACCACTGCTCGTCTAGCAACACGCATTTACAAGCGCACCTTATCGTGACGCGACGGGTGGTACAAAAAAACCCGGGCCGTTTGGCGCAAAGATCTTCACGCCGTGCACGTTGAGCAGCTTTGAGCGCTCCGTCGCCGCGCCCTCGCGGGGCTTTTGCGGAGTCACAAAGTACGCAAACGTGCGTGGCTTTTCGAGGACAGGCGCGTCGATCAGCACGTCTTCCGGCTGAGAAGGTCCCTGCACCGTAATCTTGACGAATTCGGGCTCGCTCTTTTCCGGCGTCGCGTCCTGGAGTTCCTCAACCGGTGGAGACGAACTTCTGACCTTGACGCTGTTCTGAGGGAGGTTCGAGTTGTAAAGGATGCGGCTTGAAGGCAGGAACCACGCCGCCCAGCCAAACGTGGAGTCTGGATCTGAGACAATGAGTGGCAAGAAGAGACACAGCGCGAGCCATGCCATGAGAATTAAGACGAACCAGGTGGCGTCGACGCTGTAATACTCGTCGTCTTCCGAGTGGTGGTGTTGTGGATCCGACATGGTCGGAGTGAACGGAGTCGGTGTTTCTCTCTGTTACAAAGCAAGTCGCATGCAGAGCAAATTTATGACGAGGACTGCAAATTTGGCAGCAGTTGCAAAACCAATGAAAGGAGACGACCACCATGGGTTGGCGCGACCGGTTGCTGTGCTGCAGCCCCAAGTATGCAAAGGTGCATGGAGAAAAAGAAGAAGCTGAGAGAGCGGTTTCTGTGTACGTGTCGGACCCCACGTTGCCGTCTGCGATCGCAGGTTCAGGGAAGAGCATTCGATGGATTTCTCAGGGCGCGGAGGCGCATTCGTTTGCGCTCCCTGGTGCGGACCTGGTCGACGACGCCGTGTCTGAAAACATCCACGTGCGTATTCAAGAGGAGCAGACGGCGCTGCGGCAGGCGGTGTTCAAAGCGCGAAGGGGGGACACCGTTGCGTCCCCCAGCGGACGCCACAGCTTTGCAATCGACTTCCCCCGGCATCTGGAAAAGCTCCGATGGATCATGTTGATGGCCAAGGTTGAGCTGAAGCTGAACACCGTCAATCAGACGACTGGCACTGGTATCTACGACATCAAGGACTTGATGTGGCAGGCCTCGGGCAAGGGCAAGCGATCGGCGGCCGTGTTGCAGGTGGAGCGACCGGAAGCAAACGACAGGACCGTGTGGAAGGTAAACCTGATAATGGGCGGCAGGAAGAGGATGGACGTGTACGCGCTGCACGTGTTGAACGCAATCGCATGGCGTTTCTTCGGACCAAACGACAGATTCGTGGGAGACGGCCTTCTCAAGGGATGGGCGCCTTCGGGTCGCGAAGTTGCGCAGCTCGCAGTGGAGACCAGCATGAACACCCTCACTTTCAACTTCTTGGGCAACAAGATTTTATGACTGCGCCTCGCAATTAGTATGGTGTTTACGACATGAATCTAGCAGGGTGTGTAGTGTGCGGTTGGTGGCTTAAGAAAAAGCTGGGCCATGTCGATGCGCACGGACGCCACCTCGACACGCCGGCGCACCGGCAACGGCAGCAGGGTTGTGGTTGGAGGCAGACCCCCGCAAACGCGTCTGGATGCCGTGCTCTCGTCGGGGATCACGCAGCATTTTGCGGCGGAAAACGCGACCACGCCGGTGATGCCACGGCACCTGCAGGCCGCCTACGCGACGATTCCGGCTCAGAAGACGATTCCGGTTGTGGCTGTGGGCACTCCCGTGCACGCTCCTTGCGTGGTGGCTTCTCCGCCTCTCGCGCACGCGACCCCGCCGCCCGCGCCAAAGGTCTCTCTGGATGGCAACGCACAGCGCACCGCGCCGTTCCCACCTGCAATGACGCGCGTGCCCATTGGGGGAAACCAGGAGTTGAACAAGATCAGCAGGCGACGCGGGTGGCCCGTGTCGAGATTGATTTGTGCTAGAAACTTGTTCGCGCTGTTCTTGGTGGGCGGTCTTGGATTTCTGACAGTCTACCTGGTGATCAGCAGTCGAGTCCAAGCTCTGGAGTCTATCTTTCCCCCGATGAACCCACCGATGCCGCCCCCGCCCCCGGTGAAGCCACACCCCCCGGGGGCGCCTCCCGCACCCCCGAACGTGCCGCCGCCTCCGAGCGTGCCTCCTCACCCCCCAAAGCCACCACCTGGACCCCCGCCGAAACTCCCCACGTTGGACATCGGCTCTGCGAACGTCACGATCAACTTCACGTTTGCGTCTCCACCGCCTCCGACGCCACCGCCTCCGACGCCACCGCCTCCGGTGGCACTGGACGGGGTGCAGTTTGCATTGAAGATGCGCGGAGATCCGTACGCGGTCGATCAGGCAAACATTGTGTTGCAAGTGGTCGCAATTCTGGAGTACTCCATGGATGATGTGACCATAACTGCCAACTACGAGACGGGTGTGTTTTCGGTGGCGATTGCTACAGCGTCGACGGAGGAGCAGGAGTACGTCAAGTTGCGGCTGGACAGCAACCTTCCCGACGCGTTCGCAGCGACGTTGTTGTTCGGTCAAAACGTCGACTCGATACCGGAGAGGCCCCTGATAGTGTACTTCTCACCACCTCCACCACCCGCGTCGCCATCGCCAAACGCACCGGCCACGGGGCCGCTTGTGCCGCCACCGCCGAGCACGCCCGCGCCGCCGCCGCCTGGGCTTCCGACGCTGGACCCTGGAGGTGCTACGGTCGTGATAAACTTCACGGCGGCGGTTCCGCCGTCTCCTCCACCGTCGCCGCCTCCACCGTCGCCGCCCCCGCCGTCGCCGTCGTCGCCGTCTCCAACCTCGCCACCCTGCGACCCGCCTCCGTTGCCGCCGTCGCCGTCGCCGCCCCCGTTGGGACCTCCGCCTTTGCCAAGCCGCCCTCCCGCCCCGCCCCCGCCGTCGCCACCGTCGCCGCCGACCACTCCGCCGCCGAACATTCAGCTGAGCGTGACCACGACAGCTGAAGGTGGAAAGGGTGACGGTGCTCCCGCAAATCCAAACGGGACGGACGCGTACTCAATATCGCTGTGGGCACGCACTCCGAGCACAATCAGCGTCAGTGGCGTTGAGGGCGTGCACGAGATCAGCGAATACGACTATGTGTATTTCACACCACAGGGACACCACTGTGGACAGTTGCCACAACCGGACGGCCTTGGTGGGTTTGTAAGCGAGGCACTCACGTTTGAGGTCAACCTGAAGCCTGGTGCGTACACCCTGTGCGTTCGAGAGTATCCGGACGACATGCTGCACGAGCACTCGCATGTGGTGGCGTACGTTACGTCGGCGCCGCCGTCTGCGCCGCCGCCATCGCCGCCGCCTCCGGGAAAACCACCACCGGTTTCGCCGCCGAATGAACCTCCTGTGCCTCCTCCCTCGCCCGCACCGTCGCCTCCACCGAGTTCGCCGCCGAGTTCGCCGCCGAGTTCGCCGCCGCCGCCGAGCCCGCCGCCGTCTCCACCGCCACCAAGTCCGCCGCCACCGTCTGCGCCGCCGCCATCGCCGCCTCCGGGAAAACCACCACCGGTTTCGCCGCCGAATGAACCT
>TARA_B110001450_G_scaffold16561_1_pt1 | contig 28103 bp, 28 predicted proteins | sample TARA_B110001450 | Tara Oceans TARA_B110001450 (sample SAMEA4396538) | marine metagenome | biome: Polar Biome; feature: [SRF] surface water layer (ENVO:00010504); material: water (ENVO:00002006), including particulate matter (ENVO:01000060) such as... | depth 5 m | reverse complement strand
CAGCATTATTTAGGCCTTTTTTATGGGAAATAGGAAGCCCAACCATGGTGTTTTCTGCGATAGAAAATTTTATTTTGATAGTATTTACATTATATACCTTAATTAGAGTTTCTCCCTTTAAAGTTTTAAGAACTTTACTTAGAGAACCTTTTTTATTGTATTGCCTTATCTTTTCGATTCTTTTTGCTTTTGGTGTTGGGATAGCAGGGACTAACTTTGGAGCAATGGTGAGGTATAAAATACCATTGATGCCTTTTTTCTTTAGTATGATTTATATTGTTAAAAATCTAAAAAGACAAAACTGACATAATAGAACTCAATTAAACATTTTTCTATATAAAGAATAAAACAATTCTATTTTTATTTTATCGTTGGGGAATTTTTTAAAAGTCTTTGGTGGGAAATTTAAATATTCTTCCAATTCATTGTCTGAAATATTATATTTTTTTGCCACATATGCCTTGTCAAATTTTATTTTTTCAGAATCATAAGGTAATGACTTTAGTGACTCCAATGCTTTTTCACGATCAATTTGTCCGCTTACAATTTGTGAAGAGTATGTAGCTCTTCTATAATCCATATTGTATTTCTCTAGCATCACATAAGATTGCCAAAATGCTGTTATTTTGGATTCACCATGCTTACCTCCGTAATCTTTCCAATCATATTTTTTCATTAAGAATTGCTTTGCTTCGTCCTTATTATATTCAACAAAATTAAGGGGATATATTGTTTTTATTCTTTTAAAGAATTTATAATAGATTTCACCTTTTAGCCCTACAATAGGCACTTTTTTAATTTTAGTTTTTGAGTACTTTTTGACAATATATCTGTATAGCTTAACATCTTTAAGTACATGATATCCCCAGGTTAATGGGAGAATACCTTCTCCTGAATAATTTCCTCCAGAAATAATATATTTTATTCCATGTTTTGCAGCGGTCTCGTATAAACTGGCCGCAATTGCAATATCTGTAGGCATTTCTAGGTCAACTATTGATGATTTAAGAAAGGCCAATTGTATCTCTCTAAACTCTCTCCAGTCAAGAACATAGCTGACGTAGTCGAAACCTAATTTATCGACCATTTTTTTTACATTTTTAACGGCAATTTCAGAATTCCAACCGTTATCCATATGAATTAGCAATGGCCTGAACCCCCATTTTTTACACAAGTAGGCCATGTAACAACTATCGACACCTCCACTAATACCAACAAGGCAATCATAATTTTTGTTATTACCTTTTGCTTTAACTGTTTTCAATAATTCATGAAGCTTAACATCAGAATTGTTTTTTGCATATTTTGAGTCTCGAAGCACAACCTCAAAATCTAAACAATGGTTACACCTCCCTTTGTCGTTAAAGATAATATCCTCATCGCTCGTATCCATGACGCAATACGAACAAATCTTATAATCCTTTTCTTTTAGATTCTTCATATCAAATTAGATTTAATGTTTTTCTTTTGTTTTCTGGATAATTGATAAGAACACCCTTATTTTTATTTTGATAAACAAAAACACTTCCAGATGCTAGGCCATTTACTAATGTGTCCTGATAACATTTTTGGAATTCCTCATAACCTGAAGCTCCGCCTAAAGCTGTTATTGGTATACTGACAGATTGTGATATTTCTTTTAATACACACAAATCATATCCCTCCATCCTTCCATCTCGATCAATAGACTGTACTATGATTTCACCAGCTCCATGTGATTCCATTAATTTTGCAAAATCTAAGGGTGAATAAGGTGAACTTATTTTTCCATTTTTGTAGAAAACCTTTAGTCCTTTGAATAAACTTTTGCGATAATCTATACAAACCGATATTGTGGATGAACCGAATGTTTCGGATGCTCGTTTTACAAATAATGGATCCTCTGCAGCTTTACTTCCTATTATTACTCTTTCAGCTCCAGAACTAATAAGTTCACGAATTTGTTCTATTGTTTTTATACCTCCTCCAATAGAGAAAGGCATATTTGCTTCTTCACTAATCTGTTTGACGAAGTCAATGTCTATCTTTGAATTTTTAGCACTTGCCTCAATATCTAGAAAGACCAATTCGTCAGCTTTTAAGTCGTTAAATATTTTAACCGCATTAATTGGATCACCGATATAATTGTGCTTTTTGAAGTTAACAGATTTAACAAGATATTGATTTTGAAGCAGTAAAACTGGGATAATTCTTGGTCGATACATTCTTGGTCGTATTAATTATAATTCAGCAAAGTTCTTTAATAGTATAAAGCCGGATTCATGACTTTTTTCTGGATGAAATTGTACACCATATATATTGTCTTTACTTAGTGCTGATATAAATTCACTCTCAAAAGTAGTTTTACAAAGAACTTCATTTTCTGTTGTATCTGATACATAATAAGAATGTACAAAATAAAATTCAGCGTCTGAGTGAATCCCTTTTAGTATTTTGTTTTCATTTGGTGCTATGGCATGATTCCAACTGATATGAGGTATTTTATATTTTAGCCTATCTTTTACTTGTATTTTAGTGATTGAAGCATCAAACCAACCTAAACCCGACGCCCCCCCTTCTTCACTGCTTTGACACATAAGTTGCATTCCAAGGCAAATGCCCAAAATTGGTTTTTTGTCTACCAAGACTGATTTATGTAATGCTTCATCTAAATTATTGTTTCGCAAATAATCCATAGCTTTTCCAAAATGACCTACCCCTGGTAAGATTATTTTATCAGCACTAATTATTTCATCATAAGTTCTAATTACTTTGCATTCTATATTATTTTTTGACAAGGCCCTGAAAACAGATGATATGTTGCCCATATTGTAGTCTAAAATTGAAATAGTCATTTGAAAATAAATCTATATTAATAATATTAACTAATGTTTTTTCGAATGACTTTAGCTGGATTACCAGCTACAACCATGTTGTCTGGCACATTTTTTAAAATATTTGAACCAATACCAATTAGAACGTTATTTCCAATTTTAATACCATTAATTATTGAACTAGATGGACCAATCCAACAATTTTCTCCAATTGTAACGCTTCCACCAATCATGGATTTTGCAATAATGAGAGTTTTTGCACCTACTACAACATTGTGAGCAATATGAACGAGATTATCTATTTTGGTTCCTTTTTTTATAATAGTATTACCTAAAACACCCCGATCAATACAAACATTATTACTGATTTCAACATTATCTTCTAGAATAATATGTCCAAAATGAGGGAATTTTATCCAATTACCATTTTCATCCTTTTCGTAACCAAATCCACCTCCTCCAAGTGAACAGTTTTCTCCAATTTTGACATTTTTACCTTTAAATATTTCACATGGATCTGGTTCAAAGAAAAATGATAGACACTTTATGAAATTAAGTCTTGGATTATCACTTTTCACTGTTATTATTGCATTAGGACATTCGTGTTCAGGTGAACAAAAAATTATACCTGCTTTTGAATTAGTATTTGCTTTTGTAAAGGCAATATTGTTTTTTTCAGCATTTTTAGAAATCGCTGGTCTTTCAATAATTAAATCATCTTTTATTTCTTGTTGAATTACAACATTAAATTTTTCCTTTTCTGACCAATTAATTATTTCTTTTATTTTAATCATTAACTAAAATTTTAATCTTAAAACTTCAAAACATTCAGCAAATTCTGTATTGATTTGTGTTCCTCTAACTTTTGCCAGTGACCTTATAAAGTCTTCACTAGCATATGTTCGATGTTTTTGAGATTCATATTGTTTTATTGCTTCAATTTTTTTCGATATGTGCTCTTCATTCAAAACGCAAAAACAACTTGTGTTGAAAGTTAAATTATTCCATGGTAATTCATAACATAGTAAATTACTATATTTAAAAGCTCTCAAAGATTCTTGAGCTATTGTAAAGTGGTCTTGATGAACATCATTAATTGAAGGAATAAATACAAAATCAGGCTTTATCTTTTTCTTTAAATCAAGAATACAATCTAATATTTCTTGCCTTTTGTAGTTGAATGTTCTAACCTCAAAATCATACAAAATCAAATTTTCTTCATTAATTCCTAACACTTTTGATGCAGTCTTTACTTCTTTAATTAATACATCTGAAGGAAAATTTTTGAGAACAGATTGTTTACAAGCAGAAAAAGCTACACAATATACATCGTTTCCTTTTTCAATTAATTTGGCAATTGTTCCTCCACAGCCAAATTCTGCGTCATCAGTATGAGGAGCTAAAACAAGAATTGATTTATTTTTTATTTCTAACATGTATTTAAAATAAAGTTACTTAATTTAAGGGCATTTGATTTTCTTGACAATGAATTTATTTCATTATCGGTAATATTTGTTTTCAGACTTACATTTTGTAAATGTTGAGCATATTTATCATTTAAAAATTCAAAGACTTGTTTTTCATTAACGGCAATTGTTTGAATATCTCGATTAGGGAAAAAGGGAGAGTTTTTATTTGCGATTTCCGGTATAACCAATGTTGGGTTTTTTGTAGCGGCATATGAATACGCCTTTGCACCTATTAGTCCTTTTGATGGATCACCAGCAATAAAGTTTAAAAGGATTGTCGCCGATAATTGATAATTCGTGGCAGTTTGAATATCAACGGTATTAATGATTTCTACATTATTTGGATATTTATTTTTAATTTTGAGTACTTCAAAGTAAGGATTACATTTCCATTTTTCAACTCCAACAAAGAAAATTTTAATTTTTGAGTTGTCTACTGATTTCATGAGTTGTTCAAAACCGTTTTTAAATGTTTGTATGTATGAACATTCATAAAACCTTCCTGTATATACAATATTAAAATCATCTTGATTTAATATTAATTTACCATTTTCTAAATAATTTAATTCAACGCCATTTTCAATAATTATGTTGTTTTTGCAATTAATTCTTTTTTGAATATCGTTTAGTATGTATCCCGAGACAGTGCTATATCCAGAGGATGTTTTTAAATATTTTTTTTCATAAATGGCCTCATATCTTTTTAATATTTTATCTAAAAAGCCTTTGTTCAATCTACCATGGTCGTATATCCAATCATCTCTATAGTCTGCAAACCATGGGATATTATTTTGGCCAGAAAGCTGATACCCATATTTAAAGAGAATAAAAGGTTCTCCACTCACCAATAAGTAGTCAACATTATTTTTATTGATAAATGATCTTGTGTAGTCATAAAGATTGTATGTTTTATCTATTTTGGAATAATTGAACTTTAAAAAGGCATTTAGAAATGAAATTATTTTTCTAAGTATTACCCAACCTTTTTTTTTTGGATTCAAAAGTCGTTTATCAACGATAGATTTTGATGATTTTATATAATGAATTTCCCCTGCTTCCTCTTTTAGTACCTCGTTATTTATATGATTTGCTTTAGTCCAATTATTAGTTATTACAATTGGATATAATCCAAATGATTTGAAATGTTGGTACCAGGAATATGGTCGTTGTCCTCCAATTGAGTTTAGAGGAGGGAAATCATAACAGAGAATAACTATTCTTTTCACGTTAATTGTTTAAAAAATAATTCAAAATCTTTTTGCCAAATGTATTTTTTTTCAATTGCGTTTCTTCCATTTTGGCCATAACTCTTCAAATCTTCTTTTATCACCTCATTAAATTGTTGACCAATCAATTCAGGAGTTTGATCATCGAATATGAATCCGCAATTATTTTCACTAATTATTTTTGATGCCTCCGGTCTATTATTTGTTACGTATGGAATTCCAGCATTCATATATTCAAAAACCTTATTTGGTAGCGTGAGCTCTTTGGATTTATTATTAGCCTCGATAAGTAACACTCCTATGTCTGCTGAGACAGTATAATAGATGAGTTCTTTTTGTTTAACAGTAGGTATAAAATGAACATTGTTTAATTTTTTAGAAATTGTTATCAATTCTTTTTTTAGAGGTCCATCCCCGATTAAAACTAAGTGTATTGATTGATTCACAAATTCAAAAGATTTAATTAATTTTTTAAGTCCTCGACCCTTATTGAATACTCCTTGATAAAGAATTATTTTGTTGTGTATTTTCAGATTTAATATAGTTCGAATTTTATCTGAACTTTTTATATCGGTACCCTCTAGTGGCCCATTTTTAAGAACATTAAAGTTAAAACCATATAATTTTTCAAAGTAACTCTTAAATGATTCACAGACGGTTAATCTAAAATCAGTATGTTTTATTAATTTCTTTTCAATTTTAAAATGCAACATCTTGTTGAGACTTATTAAAAAAAAACCGTAATATTTTTTTAGCCCTTTTGATGGGAAAAATTGGTTTATCGTTTCAATATAAATTTCATGAGAATCATAAATTAATAGACTTTTCGACTGTCTCTTAATTTTATATCCGCTGTATAATAATGGGTAGTCATTTATATATATGAAATTATAATCTTTATTTTTTGAGTTAACTAATTTAATGACTTTAGAGAATTTTTTCCAGAAAAAGATATTTCGATTTAGCCATGAATTGTTTAATTCATAATATTCGAAATTCACATTTTCATTAAAAATATTTATGTCAGTTTTATTTAAGTTAGGCAGATAAACATCTACATCAAATCCTTTAGTTTCAAAAGACTTAATAAGGCGCTGTACTCTTGCATCAAATTCTAAAGGTGAGTCTCCTAATATTGCGATTTTTTTATTTTTCATTCAGGACTATTGTTTGAAAGATAATGATTTATGTATTATAAAAAAGAACAATCCTCATTCCCAAATTGAAATTCATTTTTTTTAAAATTATCTTTATTAGATGCCTTTAAAATTATCGATTCTCTAGCTCTTTAATCTTTTGTGGGGAAAATAGACTTTTCATTGATAAACTCTTTTGGAACTGACATAACTCTATTATCTCCAATAAAAAAATTGGACTATATTAACATCAGAAAGTTTCATTGATTGGATAGTTCTTCTTGCTCTGCTATCATTATTTCCTGCAAGTGACAATACACATATATTTTTCCTCATTCTTTAATTAAAAAATTTATTCGTGAAAAGTAAATGTCTAATATAATTGTCTATCCCCATCCATTAATGTTAACTCTAAGTTTGACGTATTCAAATCTTTAAGAGAGAAACCTACATAAAATCTATTTTCATAAGTCGTATTCAAAAGAAACTTATTTTTAAATAATTCCTTTTGACAAATTATTTTATCAATGTTAAATTCGATGACTTTTTTCGTGATAAACAACTGGATTTCACTTAACTTAACATTGCCAATAACACTTGATATTTGCATGTATTTTTCATTATTATTATGTGATATATAAAACAAAATTCCACCAATTAGTTTTTTGTTATTCCTTATTTCAAAGGCAAAGTGTTTGAAGAAATCTCTTCTGTAACTGAATACATAAGAACTCTCTCCAACCAATTCTTTAGAGAATACCCAAGGGAATTTTAAAATCCAATTATAGTGTTCAAGCGAATTTAAAAAAGAGGTTTCTTTTACAAAGGGCATAAATTCAGGTCCAAATTGTGAAATGGGAGTAAAATCAAATTGATTATTTTGATTAGATCCCCTCTTTAGGTTCTTATTTATTTTATTTCTAACAAAATCATTGGATAAAAATATTCTGAAGAAAGATTTCAACTTTTTAAAGTCAATTGCCTTATATTTTATATCTCCTAAAGAAGAAAATTTTGCTTTTATATAAGTTCCCGTTAATCTATGCGATGAGTATATATCAATATTTTCTTTTTTTAACTCCTCCATTAATTTTGTTCCAATTCCTTTTCCTTGATAACTAGGTGCGGTATAAAAAGACGACATCCAATATATTTTTTTAATGTTTTCATTTTCTAAAATGTGGTTGGGTAGAACTCCTAAGTATGCGACGCATTCTCCAATATCCCAAGCAGTAATTAAAGCAACATCATTATTGTCAGCGCACGGATTATTTACAATTGATATTGCTTTTTGTTTAGTGATACAAAGTTTACCATCAATTGTTTTAGTACTACTGAAATTGATTAACTCACCTATCCTTATAACTCTTGGTACTATCATTTAAAAATTCTTTTTAAACTGTCTTTTAAATGATATATATATTCTTGTCTAATAACAGTCTTGATATGGTAAGGGGAATAAGTTTTTTCTCCTTGAAACCTTTTTAATATTAATTCATCATTATTAGAGAACGAACTCTCTCCAAAAAAAGGTGTTATAAATGGGTGTTCTAATTTTATTTCATTAATCACTTTTCTACTTATATTTTTAGAGCTAAATGGAAATGCAAATGGGACTTTTTTTTGATTAATTAAATTTTTAATTTCAGTTGAGGATTTGATAATTTGATTTTTAATTTCTGCATCAGAACAAAGTCTAAAATCTCTGTGGTCTTGGCTGTGAGCACCAATTGTAATCAAAAGGTGCTTATTTAATTCCAATATTTGCTTTTTATTAAGGAAGTATCTATGTGGATTTATCTCTAAAAGATTTGCGATTTTTTCAATTATATGTTTCTCTTCAAATTTTATTTTTTTTAGCAGATCTATATATGTTTCTGTATCTAATTCGTTTTTTAACAAACTAAAATCATTAATTTTTTTTAAACATTTATTTAATGCATTTTGGTCTAGATATTTGAGTTTGTCAATTATTAATGATATGCTATTTCTATAAAATTTTTCATTATTTATAGTAAAGTTAGTAGTAAGAAAAAAAATAGCTGGAATAGAGTGTTTTTCAAGAATTGGGAGAACATTTGTAAAAAGCTCAATGTAGCCATCGTCAAATGTTAAAAGCTTTTGCTTAGTTTTTTTAAGGCTATTATTATAATATTCTTGCAAAGAAATAAACTGATATCTATTCTTAAGCCACAATAGGTCAGTTTCTAATTCTTTATTAGACTTGTAGTTAAATAAATGGTTAATATGAGGTAATTTTTCATCTGATGACAAGTGATATTCTACACCTATGACTTTATGCCCCCAAAAAATGTCAAATAGTTTTAGTGGTATAAGGTTTATAATAATATCTAGTGTTTTTTTTAACATAAAAATATCTGTAATTTCTTATACTATTTATAACATAAAAAATTGCCTATTGCTAGGAAGTCCATAGCTCCTTGGTTAAAGGCTCTAATTGCATCTTCAGGTGTCGCAACAATTGGCTCTTCATGCATATTAAAACTGGTATTTATAACTACTGGTATTTTGGAAAGCTTATAGTATTCGGAAATAATTTTGTGAAACGAAGGGTTCTGTTCAATGCTGACTATTTGTGGTCTAGCTGTTCCGTCAATATGGGTGGTAGCTTGTATTTTAGACCTCCATTCCTCCATAACATCATATGTAATAGTCATAAAATTAGCTGCTTTTGTTCCTGGTGAGTTTTTAAAATTTTTGAATATAGTATTAGCATGTTCTTTTAAAACCGAAGGTGCAAATGGCATAAATTCTGTCCTATTAAGTTTTTTATTTAGCCAATCGTTAATTTTTTTATCTGTTGGGCTAGCAATTATACTCCGGTTTCCTAATGCACGAGGTCCATATTCCATACCACCATTAAATCTTCCAATTACATTTCCTTTGTGAATTTGAGCTGCTATTTCTTTTTCAATTGAATCGAACTTTTCAAATTTTAACTTGTGTTTTTGAATCTCTTTTTCTATTTCAGTTTTCTCAAAGGCCCTTCCAAAATATACATTACTTGGCGACTTCATTTCATACTTTACATTTAATTTTTCATATAAAAAATATAATGCTGATCCTGTTGAACACCCTCCATCTCCCATGTTTTGATGTATGAAAATATTGTCTATATTTTTTATTCTACTTAATTCTTGATTAACTCTTACGTTTGCAAAAATGCCACCTGCTAATACGATATTTTTTCTAGGATGCTTATTTAAAAAATGACTTACGTATTGAACGCAAATATCTTCAGTGTGTTTCTGAACTCCCGCGGCTAAATCTTTAAAGTCTCTTTCTTTATTAAACCTTTTAGAAAGTATTTCGGACATATCAGATATATGGTCAAGGCCTTGATTGGTGTTGTTTATTATTTTTTTTACTGTGGATATTTTTTTGTTGACTTTTGATTTTTTAATCTTATTGTAATCAAATTCTTCAGCTTCCTGATTAAAATATAGAAATTCTTCAAAAAGCTTTATGGTTTTTTTATAATTTCCAAAAGCTGCAAGACCTGTTATTTTGCCCTCATGTCTGTTTCTCTTAAAACCTAAAAACCTTGTTATCTCTGAATAAACTCTTCCTGGTGAAACATTAGAACTTGAAGAAGAAACTCTTTTTATTTTATTATCTACCATTATAGAGGCTGATGCACATAACCCGTCGCCTGACCCATCAATTGTAATAATTAATGGGTTGTTGAAACCGGCTGTATAATAAGCGCTTGAAGCATGAGATAAGTGATGCTCAACACTATTTATTGATTTTGTTGAAAATCCAATTTTTTGACATTCCTCTTTAATTTTATAAAGAGTATACTCTTTTGCGTTTTTGGTATATACTACTTTATTAGAATAGGTAATTTTTCTTTTAACAACATTAAATAATTCAATTACGGGGTGATTTAATTTAGAATTATTAAACAAATCAATTTTTTTTAATCTTTCGTAATCTTTTGAAAATAAAATATCGTTAACTTCTTTACTTTCTTCTGAAAGGTATACGTTTGCGCCGTAGGTAATATGGCTTATGTCTCCTTTAGATATTTTAGCAATGGAAAGTACTTCTTCTATTGCTTTATATGGAAATCCTGTATGATACTTAACTCTTGTCAGCCTTTCTTCTGCAACTGCCGCTAATATGTCGCCTTTATCGTTTATTAAGCAAGCTGTTGCATCGTGTCCTAGGTGAATCCCTAATATGTAACTCATAATTCAAATATTTTTTTTAATTCTTGAAATTGTTTCTTGTAACTGTGAAATTGTTTCATCTTTTTATTCCCATTATTAGCAATTTTAATTCTAAAATCTTTGTCTAAAAGAAGTTTAGATAAGCTATTATACCAATCTTGGTCGCTCTGAGCTATTAGAATATCTTGGTTATTTACCATTTGATCAAAGCTTCCCCAAACGCTACTAACAACTGGAATATTTGAGGCCATGAACTCTAATGTTTTCATAGCTGGTTTTGCTTTAAGCCTATCACTATCGCCAAAATATGGAGAAATACCTATATCAATTTTAGAAATCCAGTCGTAATAATCAAATTGTTTATCCTCCCAACTATAAGTTGTTAAGTTATTAATCTTTAAAGTTGGAAGCTTTGCACATAAAAAATGGAAGCTTACATTTTTAAAATTTGATTCGACTTTTAAAAATACTTTTTCAAGTTTTTTTAGATTAAGAGCATTTCCTGGATTCCCCATCCATCCAATCTTAATCTGATTTTCATACTTTAAAGAATTTTTTTTTTCTATATATATGGAATGATTTATAGTCATCCTTAAGTGATGAGTATTAGCATTTAATCTCACAAAGTAGTCTTTCAAAAAAGGTGTTGCTACGCTAACTTTTTTAGCACTTTTTGCCGCAGTTGTAATCAAGTTATAATTATTAGTATAATCAGCATCATAGAAATCAATTATGATGTTTTTATTTAATTCATTTAGCTTTTTCTCAAACAATGAATCCTTGTATGGAAAATAGGGAATAAAAGATCTTTGAATCCAAATAGTAGAGTATTGGCTAAGTTTTTTTAGGGTTTTAATTCTTCTAAATAAGACTTTAAAATGAAATCTATATTTATGAATTATCGATTTAGTTCTAAGAAACTCTTCAAACTCTTTTTTGGTGCTACACCAATAAATATCAAACGTATTTCCTTCACTTTCAAAATAAGGTTTCCAGTTACCAATTCTTTCATATCCTCCTGGCCACCCCATTGCATAATAAGGAAATGCTGCCACCTCTTTTGTGGGTTTAGTTTTTCTAAAACTTAGAAGCTTTATGTAGATAGTCGCAGTATGAGAAACTAATAAAAATAATAAATCAAGTATTTTACCCAAATTAAATTATTTTTGTGTTACGCACAATTTGATAGTATTTAAATCTTTTTTTGTTAGCTCAGGGTAATTACCGCAATAAAACCCGTTAGAGTGAATTATGTCAGTATTTGTAAGCATGTTAGATTTAGATACGTATTTCTTGTAAAATGGTTGTTTTTCAATATTTCCTGCAATCATAGGCCTTATTTCAATGCCAGCGCCAGAAAACTCATAAAGGTATTTGTCTCGAAGCTCTTTTGTTTTACAAAGAAATGGAAAAGCAAATGATGAAACAATATTTAGGTGACTACTTTCAATTCTTATAAAATCAGGGTTATTATTTACGATATTAATTATTTCTCTAAAATTATTTTCTCTTTTTTGAATGTTTTCTTCTAAATATTGAAGCTGCTCTAGACCTAAAAACCCGGTAATTTCTGTTGGTCTTAAGTTGTATCCCAAATCATAAAATGTATATTTTGCTTGAAATTCTGAGTTAATGTTGTTTTTATTTCTCCATTTAATCTGTTGATCTGGCTGTAAGTTTCTGTCCCATCCATTTGCTCTTACAATTCTTAACATCTCACCAACTTCTGAATCATTAGTACATACCATACCTCCTTCAATTGTTGACATGTGATGTGCAACGAAAAACGAACAACTACTTGCAATTCCGAAATTTCCAGCTTTCATTTTATTTAGCTCTGTTCCTAGAGACTCGCAGTTGTCTTCAAAAAAAACAATTTTATTTTCTTTGCATAATTCTTTTATCTCTTTAAGGTCACCTGTAAGGCCTAAAACATTGGTTGCAAAAAAGCCATTAATTTTTTCTTTTTTTAAAACTGCTTTGATTGTTTCAGAAGTTACATTGATTTTGTTTAAATCACAATCTATAGCAACCGGGACTAAACCCAGTTGTATAATGGGCATTACGTTAGTAGACCATGTTAATGCAGAAAAACCTATTTTATCTCCTGTTTTTAATTTTCCTAAATTTAAAAGTGTTTGAATAATAGCCAAGTTCGCACTTCCCCCGCTATTAAATAGTATGGCATCTTCACACCCTTGAAATTTAGCAAATTGATTTTCAAATTCCTCACACTTTTCTCCCATACTTAGTTTACGAGAATTCATAATAAATTTTGCAAGCTCTTTTTTTGTCTTTTCTTCCTCAAGAAAAGTGCTTTTCATTAGTGGTATCATAAGGTTTTATATATTTTAATCATTTCATTAATTCCGTCATTCAATTTTATGTTTGGTGTAATGTCTAATTCATTCATTCTGTCAATATTCATGCATTTTTTTAACATTCCGTTTGGTTTACTTGAATCCCACTGAATTTTTCCATTGAATCCTGTTTTTTTTGCAATTATTTCTGCCAACTCTTTAATGGATATATCTTTTCCCCATCCAATATTAATTAATTCTTGTTCAACCTTGTTTTCTAAAAAATAAAATACGGCTTTTGCTAAATCATCTACATGCATAAACTCTCTTCTAGCAATGCCGGTTCCCCAAAGTGTTATTTCATTATCGTTATTACTTACTGCATCGGAAAATCTTTTTACTAGAGCGGATAGCACGTGGCAGTGATCGAGATCGAAACTGTCGTTTGGTCCGTAAAGATTGGGGGGGATGATTGAAATACTATTTAGTCCATGTTGTTTTTTGTAAGAATTTAACATAGTAATTCCAGCAATTTTAGCTAAAGCATATCCTTCGTTAGTTGGTTCTAGTGGGCCAGAAAGCAAATATTCTTCTTTCATAGGTTGGGGACACTCTTTTGGATAGATACAAGAGCTACCTAAAAATACGAATTTCTTAACGTCAAATAATTTAGAGGCGTTTATTACGTTGTTCTGAATAGCTAAATTATCATATATAAAATCTCCCGGATATTTAATATTTGCTCTTATCCCACCAACCTTAGCAGCAGCTAATATTACAAAGTCAGGTCTTTCTTTAGTAAAGAAATTATTTACCTCTTTTTGGTTTCTAAGGTCAAGTTCTTTGCTAGAAGCTATAACAAGATTAGTATATCCATTTTCCTTTAGACATCTTAATATAGCAGATCCAACCATCCCTTTATGGCCAGCAATGTATATCGTGCTTTTTTTATCCATAAAGTAAAACTAAACATTAAAAACATTTAATTTTGGTTTCGAAATTATTTTTTAAAGATTTGACCGTTTTTAAAATCATATATTTTGTTGCAAAACTTAAGAGAAGATTTCCTATGAGTAACCATAATAATTGTTAATTCATCACTTAAGTTATTTATTGTTTCTATAATTTCGGATTCTGTATTATCATCTAAGGCGCTTGTAGCTTCATCAAAAATTAATATTTCAGCTTCTTTATATAAAGCTCTAGCTATTGCTATTCTCTGCTTTTGTCCACCAGATAAATTATTTCCAAACTCACCAATATTTGTCTCAACTCCAAACTTTAATTTTTTTACTACATCTTTTAATTTTGAAAGTTCAATTATTTCTTCCAATTTGGTGTAGTCAATGTCATTTTTTTCCTCTCCAAAAGCAATATTTTCAGCAAGAGATGCATCTAATAAATAAAAATCTTGTTTTACGAATCCAATAAGATTCCTTAGATTATAGATGTCATATGGATTAAGAGTTTTTTCGTCAATTTTAATGCTTCCAGATTTTTGATTGATTAGTCCTGATAAAATTTTTATGAAAGTTGACTTTCCACTTCCAGATTCACCTACAATACCAATTTTATCATTTTTGTTAATAGTCATACAAAAGTCATGTAAAACTAAATCATTCTGATTTTCATAATAAAAGCTTATATTTTCAAGTATAATTTTTTCTTTAAATTGTATATTATTTGGAATTATGCCTCTATTTTTAAATTCTTTCTCATGTTTGGATTCTAACAAGGTCTTAAAAACATAGCTTTTGTTTTTAATTTCTATTAAAGAAAGCAACATTCGATTGATTCCAGGCATAAGTCTATATGCTGCAGTAGCAAAAACAATTAATAATGAAATGAACGTTGACGAATTATAATTAAGACTTATAGCTAATAAATAAATTAGTGAAATACTAAATACAGCTATTGTTTCCATAAATTTATTAGGCAAGCTTTTTATGGTATTTAGTTTAATATAAATTTTATGCAAAAAGACTAGAGGGTTAATTGATCTTTTTATAAAATAATCTTCCTTGTTATTTATTTTTAATTCATCTATTCCAAAAATTGCTTCAAACATTGTCTTATAGGTTTTCGACCTTATACTATTAACTTCTTGACCAATTATTTCAATTTTTTTCTTTATTAAATTGTAAAAAATGAATGCTGCAGGTAAAACGACTAATATCAAAATAAAAAACACATTAATATTATAAAATGCAATTCCAATAATTATAAAAGTTGCAACAATTAATTCAGTGGTAAAATTAATAAGTGGCAATAAAAAACCTGAAGCAAATTCTGATGGTATTGTTGCAATATCTCTAATAATATAGTTTGAGTTATTTTGAATAAAATAGTTATAGTCTTTATTTAAAATTTTGGTGTATTGTTTGTGTATTAACGACACTGATAGATTATTAATAAATTTATTTTGATAATATATTATATAGGTCGAAATTAAATTTTTGACTAAAAAGAAAATAGGAAGACCAATAATCATTAAAAGAATAAATTGATTTGTAGTATTTATAAACGATAAATTATGATAGATTTCATTTATATATTCATTTTCAATTATTTTATTAGGATCGCTGATAATATAAAGAACAGGCAATATTAAAGCAAGACCAAGGACCTCAATAAAACCATTAAAAATTATTAAAAGTAAAACATAAAAAGCTTTCTTTTTTTCACTTCTAGTTAAAATTTTAAATGTTTTTTTTATTGATTGTGTGATTATGTTTTTAAACAATTTTTCTGAGGTTTAATTTACAAATTTATTATCGATTGAATTTATTAATTTTTCTGATATAATTTTATTCCCTTTTGGATTTGGATGATATCCATCTTCATAAAATTCATCAACTTTTAAACCACGAAGAGAAGATAAGACTTCTGCAAAAGTATACTGATCTTGTAATTTAAAAATATATTCGTTGTAACTAATAACATTTTTAACTATACCATCATTTTTATCTCTCATTTCTTTACCAGGCATCAATATTTCTATTAAAATGACTTTTTTAATATTTAGTTTTTTACATCTTTATAGATAATTATCAAGATTTTTATAAAACCTTTCTTTAGAAACTAATACATTTTTTTCATCTCTTTCAGATTTTTTTAAGTATTTAATGTATCTATTTACAGCTTTATTACCGAGTCTTCTAATTATTTTCCAAATGAATTATTTGTTGTTTAACAATCTTGGAGCACAATCAACAATTCCTAATTGTATTATAACTTTATCGGGCAGATAGTGCTCTAAGCAATCGGCACCTTCAGGATTGGGATAATTTTCATCACCTCCTCCCATTTCAATTAAAACATTGGTTGTTAAAGCGCGTTTAAAAAATGTAATAAAGTCCCAATTCGTATATCTTTTTTTTAATTTAAAAATCCAAGTATCTTCATATTTATTAGATCTGCCAGGTAAAGAGGTGGAATCACCAATACATAAAACACGCATATTTATTGTTTAAATATTCTTTAATTTATAATAAAATATTAAAACTTTTGTTGTAACTATTTTTAAAATTAAAATTAAAATTATTTGATTTAACGTTAAAGTAGATTTATTTTCAATTAATATTAAGTTAAAAAAATCATTTATTTTTAATTTATTCATAAATATTAGTTATTTATTTAGTTGTTAAATTTTTGATTTGTTTTTATAATTAATGTATTTGTAATTTGAAAAAAGTAATAATTTATAGTCCTTCTTATAAAACTCTAGTTCACTATTTATCTTATTTTGAACTAAACACTATGTTGGTTATTTCAAGAAATGATAATATTATAAAGTTTTGTATTCACACTAATATTGAGTTTGTTCAAATCCCCAAAATAAATTCAACATTATCAAGAAAAGATATTATTAAAACTAAAAATTTATTACTGATTAAATCAAATGATTTTATTGACTATAATATTTTTTTTTCACATAATTTATTTGATTACTGGGGCCTTTTTTTAATAGGAAAATTAAGTGTGAATAATAATATCTACTATTATTCAACTGATCCGTATTACTCAAATGAATATTTATTTCCTTCAAATTTCCTTAATTCTTCTTATCTCAGGCTTTACTTAGATTCTTTAATTTTGTTTTATTATTTGAAAATAAAGTTCAAAGTTTTTTTTATTGCTAATAATCAATTTTGTTTAGGTCTTCCAAGTAAGCAGCTAACAAAAAAATATAGTGTACCTAACATACAGCACAATTTACTTATTCTTATAAAGAATAGACATCTAATTAATAGTTCAATCTGTATTAATAATAATTATGATGTTTTAATTGTTGATAGTCCATTATTTTGTTTTAGCCAACATGACCATATTTATATAAATATTATTGAATTTCTAAATAGTATTGGCATGCGATTTATTGTAAAAAAACATCCTAATTTTAATCTTTCCTGTGATTCGTTAAAATCGATAAATAACCTTCCAGATTTTTTTCCATCTGAATTAATTGACTATAGTAATTTCCAATTTGTAATTGGAAATGTTTCTGGCTCACTTTTAGAAATTTCACAAGAAGTTGATGTAATCTCAATTTTTAATCTTGTCAATTGGGACACTCAAAGTTATAAGGATTTTGTTATGGACAATTTTATAAATAATGAGATTAGGACCCCAAATAATATTTCTGAAATAGAAACCATTATTAGAGAATTATTAAAATTGAATTAAAATTAATTTGAAAGATTTATTCTTTGAAAGTGAATTTGTTCTTACAATTATTCTTTAAACTTTTGTGCCTACATAAATGTTCTCATTAAATTTTTTCCGACTATTTCATTTAAATATTTTGATGTAATCTATTTCTAGATCTTATATATTTAACTTTTTTATTAATAATTATATCTATTTTTTTCAGTCATCTTATAGACAGTTTTTCCTATTAGTAGTTCTGTCCTTCTTACAACATTTACCATTTAAGTAAATTCTTTTTCATCTAGAGAAAAGTGAGCATCCTTACCACAAATTTTTTTATCTAAAAGAAAATGTTTTTCTATTATTTCAGCTCCTAATGCCACAGCTAAAATAGGAGCTTCAATACTTAATGTATGGTTTGATAATAAAGGAAATTAACTCCAAAAATTCAGATAATATTGTATTTAAAATATTGGTATTACAGATTAAATTATTTTTTGAAATCAAATATTCTTTCTGTTCTTTAGAATACTTTTAATGAGTTCAGACTTTAATTATTGATTGGAGTGCGAATTATCAAATATGGCGATTCCTTTTTCTGTTTTTTCTCTTTTAAGTATTTCTTTTTTGTTACTAAATTTGCGACTATAACTGTTATAATATGAGTTGTAACTATCAAATGCTTGTTGCTTTTATCTGGATACAGAAATGAAGTTTTAAAAAGATTTTTACCACAATAATCCAAGGTGGGATTTATTTTAATTAATCCTGTTTTTTATTAATAAAAATTGTAAGAAACTATTAATAAAAAACATAATATAATTATATTAACATTTCATAATCTTCTTTAAGGAGTGATATGATAAAAGAATCCCAATATTTTCCCTTCTCAAAACAATTCTGTCTTAACACACCGTCTGTTTTAAAATTAAATTTATCTGAAAAAAAATTGATCTTTCTTTTATCAAACTCGTACAATTCCATCCATATTTTATTCAAATTTAGATTACAAAATCCATAATCTATCAATAAACCGACTGCTTCAGTAGAATAATCTCCATTATCAATATATTTATTGTCTTGTCCAATATAAAATGAAAAATCCGCAGATCTGTTTATCCAATCAATATAAAGTAAACCTGCTGCTCCAATTACTTCATTAGTTTCCAATTCAACAATTGCAAACATAAAATTAATATGTTTGGTGTTTTGTAAACTTTCAAACCATTTTTCTTGATCTACAAGAGATAATTCTCTAACTTCTCTAAAATGTTTTCTAAAATCTACAGTATTTCTCCAGTCCCTAAATAAGATTAAATCTTCCTTTTCAACAGCTCTTAACCCGACTTTATTTCCTTTTATCATATTATATTTCTAGTTAAATGTTCTCCTGGTTCAACATCTTCTAACAATTCTTTACCTACAAAAAATTTCTTCTCGTAAGGATGTAATCCACCTTCCGAAATTGGTCGAAGATAGATTAAATCCTCTTCTGATAATACATGACCCTTTGCTAAATTAGATTTAACTCTTATACATCTACGTTGAACTATTTGAGATTGAACTTCATTAGCTTCCACTTTTTTCTCACCATTCCCTAATGCATCTAATAACTCATAAGACCTATCCACCATATCTCTCCATGATTCAGGATCCATAGCAAATCCGTGATCTGGACCATCTTGATTATTATTGTCTGTAAAATGTTTTTCAATAACTCTTGCCCCTAAAGCAATACTTCCTAAAACTGTAGCATGTCCTTTTGTGTGATCAGAAAGTCCCAGTACAACATTAGGGTAATCTGCTGCATATTGCTTTAGGACATTTAGATTACAGAATTTAAAATTTTCTACAGAACCGGTGTAATTTGTGTTGCATTGCATCAAAACGATATCCTTTGTTTTAAATAAAGCCAACTTCATCACTCTATGAACATCATCATAGTTACAAGCTCCTGTAGCAATTAATACAGGTTTTTTCTTATTTAAAATGTAACTTATAATATCCAACCAAGAAATGTCTCCAGATCCTATTTTATACAAATCAACATATGGGTCAACTAAATCCACTGATTCAAAATCATATGGACTTGTAAAATAATCAATGCCAATTTTATCACATTCCTCTTTTAAAAGTCTTGTCCAATCTTTTGCTATGCTAGCATCTTTATAAATCTCATAAACAGATTTTTTCCATTTTGATTGATGAGAAACCTGCTGCTTTAATTTATCAAACCCAAATTTACTTACTATTTTATTTGCTTGAAAATTCTGAAATTTTGCTGCATCAGCTCCTGCTTCTTTTGCTAAATGAATTAACTCTTTTGCCTTTTTAAGCGATCCGTTATGGTTTGCTCCAATATCAGCAATAAAATACAATGAATTATCATCTACTAATTTACTACCCAATTTAATACTATTCATTATAGTTTCTTTTTATGGATGTTACGGTTTCTTTTAAGGAAGGTAACTTTCTATGATATTTATTTTGATAAGTCTCACAATTCAATGTTTGGTCCGAACATCTCTTTGCTCGATCTTTAAACATATTAATAGAACCTTTTTTCACTAATTTTGTTGGAATCGACAATTCTTCCAATAGTGATTTGCCAAATTCATATTTACTACACTGTTCATTCCCAGCAATATGCAAAATTTCTGAAGATTCTAGTCCATAATTAATCAGAAACTTTATTTCCTCAGCTAATGCCCATATAGATATTGGTGTAAAAATCACATCATTAAACAGACTTATTTCTTCATCATTTAAGGATGCATTTACCATCCATTCAACAAAACTTGATTTACTTTTATTAATATTTAGGCCGACTATGGTAGTTCTAATGATTTTGTAAACCCTATCAGATGTTAGTAAGAAAAACTCTCCTAATTCTTTCGACTTTCCATAAATATTTTCTGAAAATACACAATCAGATTCTTGTGCCATATTCAATTTAGATGGAAATACAGCGTCCGTAGATATGTAAATTATTTTCACATTATCCTTCGTTGCATCCATTAATTTTTTCAATGAAAAGCCATTAACATTAAAAGCATCAATTGGGTTATCATTACAATAATTAACATTAGTAATCGCTCCACTATGAATAATAATATCTGGTTTAGACCAAGCAATTAATTCATGGTAATTATCATCTCTAAGATCAAATTTCTTGTAATTTATTAGTGAATCCTCAAAATAAGTATTTCCAGTAGCGAAAACACTAAAAAAATCAGAAAACGACTTCACTAAAGTTGCTCCCAACATTCCAGAAGCTCCAGTAATTAATATTCTTTTTTTTATTGACATACACTTAGTATTCTAATTTTCTATAAAATTATTAAGTTTTCCAATTTGCTGGATTTAACAACTCTCTTTCTTCTACTTGTATAGATTCTATACTTTTAATAACATCCATTGATATATATTTTTTTAGACTTTTCAAATTCCCTTTAAGCTGATCAATATTGTCAACACCTATTAAAACCTGATCAATATATGGTTGTTTCAAAGCATAATTCAAAGCCAAATCATTAGTCTGTATTTCAGAGGAAGTAAGGTTATTTACACACTTTAAATATTTCTGTAATTTTTTTAAGTTACCCGTGAGAGTGTTTTCCTTTTTAAAAAAGAGTCCTTGTAAAAACGCGGAGCGACTGTGTACTTCTATTCCTCTTTGTTTGGCTTTTTCTAGAATCTGTTTACGATGATTTGAATTATCAAATAAATTAAAAGGTAATTGAATTAGTTTAATATCTGAATAATTAAAGATCGTTTCTATGTCTTTATTTTCATGTAACGATACTCCTATTTTTTCGATTAAACCATTCTTTTGTAAGTCTCCAAAATCCCTTTTCATTGAAGGATAGTATTTCTCAAAATCTTGAAATGAATGAAACATATACCCATGTAGCTTTTGGACATTCAAAATATTCAAATTTTGCGTAACTCGTACTTTAATTTCTTTACTAAGATCACTCCTCAGTGGAGAAAACTTTGAAATAATTTTAAAAACATTTGAACTGGAATTATGATAAACTCCAATATTCGTTTGAGAGTCTCCATATGCTTCTGCTGTATCCAAAATAGAAATACCATTTTGAAAAGCATAATCAAGAATTTTAGCAATATTTTTTTGAGATGGTTTACCCAGAGTATTATTAACACCATAATCTAGTCCAAACTGGACCGTACCTAAAATTAATTTATTATTCAAAATAATGCACAGTTAATATAAAATTACTCCAAAATTTTAAGTAATGTTTGTTGTTAATTTAACTTCCTAAACACTGGTTTAATTGAATTCCCTATTAAGTATTTATCCACCCCGGTTTCAATTGCATTTTTAAGAATATCAAGAGAGCTAGAAAACGCCTTCGAAAATATATGAATATCTTCCTTTGTATGACTAAAACATGGTAGAAAAAATCCTTGAAACATAATTCCATTTTTAATCATTTCCTGCATCATAAGAGTTTTAATACTCAGGTCACTTTCTCCTTTAGTATTATAAAAATTAAAGGCCGGATACCACTCACACCTAACAACTTCTACAAAATCTTCAAGGTTTTTCGACTTAATCAAATTAGTTGTTTGTTCTATTACAAGTCTACCAATCCCATGATTATGTTCAATAACATTTTGACTCTGAAATACTTCAATAGTTTTTATCGCAGCCCTTGCTGTATGAGTTTCTGCACCATGAGTCGTTGAAATTAAAAACACCTTTTCTTTTCCTATATTATATATGCTTCCTAATTCCATTACCTCCCTTATTCCAGTTAAAGCACAGAACGAAAACCCATTAGCAATTCCTTTACCCCAAGTGGCCATATCTGGGATTATATCATATTTGGTCATTGAACCAGGAAACGAAGTCCTGAAACCACTTTGCATCTCATCTAATATAAAAAGAGCCCCGTTTTCATGACATAAGTCAATAGCTCTTTTTAAAAATACTTGTGGACTTATTTTACAGTTACACGTATTTCCACATGTATTTTTTTCAGGTTCAGTAATGATACAAGCAATTTGGTTGGGATATTTATCAAACAATGCTTTTAACGAATCTATTGAGCATGATTTGAATGTCACAGACAAATTAGATATTTCTTCAGGAATACCAGATTTGCATTCTGTTGAGCCAATAAACCAATCGTCATAAGAATAAAAAGGGTGATCATAAGGAAAAGCCACCATTTTTCTACCTGTCTTGGCTCTTGCTAATTTTACTGCCGCAGTAGTTACTGTAGAGCCGTTTTTAGCAAATTTAATCATGTCATGAGTCGGTAAAAGAGACAAGAACTTTTCTGCCACTTCTAATTCAATGTATGATGGTTTCTGAAAATTCACCCCAAAATCAATCTCACTTTTCACTACTTCAATAATTTCGTCATACGCGTGACCTAGGCTAATGGATGCTAATCCCATTGTTGTATCAAGATATTCATTCCCATCCAAATCTGTAAGATATGCTCCTTTACCAGATTTCATTGCACGAGGGGAATTTTCCGGAAATTGATCATCTCCTTTTGAATAGGTATGTGCTCCACCAGGAATAAGTTTGTTTACTTTTTCTTGATATAGCTTTGATTTTTTAAAATTACTAATCATATATATTAATGATATGGTTTTATGTAACTATGGTCAGTTATGTTTTCAACAATTGATAAAAGTTCAGGGTTTTCATCCAGAAATGATATTAAATCAGTATATGGAATGTATTTATTATCACCATTAAAATATCTGATAATATTTCGGCACAAAATCAAATCCTCTGGAAAATCAATCGTTAAACGATAATCAGGTCTTTGTAATTTTTCATCTATTTGCAGTATGTTTTTTTTAAATAAATGAGGATTTTCATTGATATACAATGTGCAAAGTTCACTTCTATGTCTGTTTTCACCATCTCTATGAGAAATTTTCAGAGCACTCAATTTTACCAATTCAAACATTACCCCGTCAGGTAAATTGCCATGTGCGGTATAATCAGAATCAGTGGATTTATGAGACGAAATTGCTTCTGGTAGTCCTTCCAAATAACTAAATGGTGATTCAGATGTTACTCTGTATATAGTATCCCCACCAACTAATTCACAAGCCGATATTAACCTTCCAAGAACATCTCTATCATCACCTAGAACATACTTAATATTATTTCTATTTGCAAGTTCAACAAATGCTTCATTACCAATAGCCTCACTAATTGATAAAACTACTTCACTTATTTCTTCTCTAGTTTTAATATTATTAATCATATACTCCAAAACGGAAACATTCTCAAGCAATTGTAATGGCTTTCCATAAAGTCGCCTTGAATTATTTCTACAAGCTAAAGTTGCTATTATTTTCATGATAAAAATTCTTTTCTTATTATTTTGTGTTTGGCAATTTCAGTTTTAGTTGTTTTACCAATAACTGCTTCTACGTCCAGTAACTCCGAATACTCTTCACCAGTTCTTAGCATAACAGTATTCTCAGTAGATAGTATAGTCCCGGAGTTTAGATTTTCAGCGGCTAGAATTACTTTTTTTGAATTTTTTCTATAAATAATTTCTCTTTCAGATAATTCAAATTGATCAGAATAAGGATTAGGAAATCTTTCTACATCCCTGATCATTTTCACCATTATTTTAAACTCTTCAGGGTTTAGTGCTGAAATATAGTCTTCTAATTTCAAATCATCTCGTTCAAATGTTAAATGTTTTTCAATATACGTAGCTCCTATTAAAACAGCCATTGCTGAAACAGAAATTGTTAAAGGATTTGTAACATCAATATGGTCAGTATAACCTACAGGAACTGACAATTTCTCCTTGATTATTCTTAGTTTATTAAATTCAATATCTTCTTCATAGTTTGGTTCGGCTTGAAAACCAGACATTACTACAATCTCATTGTCTCCAAGTAATTTTATTGCCTTTTCTATTTCAGGCAAAGTACTTCCTCCCACTCCCAAAATAATTCGGTAATTCATATCCTTTAAAGATAATAAAAGTTCATTGTTTTTTAAATCAGTTGAATGAATTTTAATACCTTTAATCTCACATTTTGTAATCCAATTCAAGGTCTTCAACCCAAAAACATCAACATAAAAATCTATCCCAATTTCATTACATATTGAAATTATTTTTTTCCAATTTTTTGGCTCAATATATAAGGATTTAAAGATGTCGTAATCCTTATAACTTGGTAATGCTAATTCTTCAACTTCAAATATTTGAAATTTGACTCCATCAGCACCACACCGCTTTGCTAGTCTAACAAATCTTTCACACTGTTTAATATCGCCCTCATATCCCTGAGCAATTTCCGCAATTATTTGTATTTTGTGCATATAAGTTTATTTTTAAATAGTTGAATCAACAAATTGTTTAATCAATTTATGCATGGACTCAACTGATTCCCAATGTGTATTTGTTTCGCTATTATATGAAAACCCCTTAGCTACAGGAATTGCATTAAACTTAGAAATAAATGTATTAAGGTTAAAAACGGGCTCAGTTGGAAGTGTTACATAGTATTTTCCTACATCATATGTAGTATAAGAATCAGACGAAGTTATCATTTCTTCATGCATTTTTTCTCCTGGACGAATACCAACAATCTTTTTTTCACATTCTGGACCAATAGCCTCAGCAACATCTACTATTCTGTACGATGCGATTTTAGGTATAAATAACTCTCCTCCCATCGAATGCTCTATAGCATGAAATACCATATTAGCACCTTCTTCTAATGAAATATTAAATCTTGTCATTGCAGGGTCAGTAATTGGTAAAATTCCTTCTTTCCTTTTCTTAATAAAAAAAGGAATGACGGAACCATTAGACCCCATTACGTTTCCATACCTGACAACAGAAAATTTAATATCCCTAAAACCTTTAATATTATTAGCTGCTACAAACAATTTATCGGAAGCTAATTTCGTTGCACCATACAAATTTATTGGGGCACACGCTTTATCCGTAGATAATGCTACAACATTTTTAACTTTTGTAGCAAAAGCTGCATCAATAACATTTTGAGCTCCTCCAACATTTGTTTTAACAGCCTCAGTGGGATTGTATTCCGCAATATGTACGTGCTTCATAGCTGCGGCATGAATCACTATGTCAATTCCTTCAAAAGCCCTTATTAGTCGATCTCTATCTCTAACATCACCAATAAAATATCTTACTGCAGGATGCTTCTTTTCAGGAAAATCTTGTTCCATTTGAAATTGCTTTTGTTCATCTCTTGAGTATATTACTAAACGTTTTACATTTGGCCATTTTTCCAAAATAGTCTTGGTTAATTCTTTGCCAAGGGACCCTGTGCCACCTGTAATTAAAATTGATTTGTTATTTAGCATGTATTTTTTTACTGTTAAAACTATGAATTAAAATTTTATATTGACATTTCATATAAATAAATCTGATTGAATTGACTTTTATCTTTCGGAATAAATTTATGTAGTAATTTAAGATGATTAGGTTGTGAAATTGTATACCTTGATAGTATATATTTACAATTCATCTCTTTAAGTTTTTCATAGTTATACTCAAGATTTAAATTTTCTAGATCTAAGTTCTTCATTAGGTTAAGTTGCTTATAGTTACTAGAGATTTCAGTAGAAAAAGCATAGCACCTTGATCCCCAATTTTTAAAATAGTCTTCAATTGATTTAGCTTTTGAAATTTCTTTTTTAATAACTTTTAAAAATTCTTTTTTATAATTTAAACTATAATTGTTCACATACCCGTCCAAACACTTCAAATTATTATACTGAGAAATTGAAGGATGAAACCCTACACTTATAAAATTATAATTATTGTTGTCTAAATGGGATTTTATTTCTTCAAATAGGCTTTCTGAATAATACTCTTTAAATGTTGGTGAGTTGTTAGCCTTTTCAGTGAAAGATCTCGATGAATAATAAACAACTCTTAGCTGGAATAACATAGAAGCAATGAAAACAAATTTAAATAAGCGATTATAACTGCAAATTATTTTAGCCGAATTGAAAAACATAATATACCAGAAAAATCCGTTGAATAGATAAAACCTGTCTAGTTGTAATGGAAGGTTAAGTAGAAATTTTAGGGGCCCAAAATTAAAACAATCGACATATTTGAATGAATATAAAAAACTGCTTGACAAAACAAATAAAAATAAAACTTTGTTTGTTTTACTTTTATGTAAAAAAAGTAGAATAACTGGTATAAAATAAATATGAAACGAGGGAGAATGAGTGTGTCCAGATAAAAAAATTGATTTTACGTGATTATAAAAAACTTTAGTTATGTTATTAATTTCTACGTGCAAACTAGAAAACTCAGTCCTCATTGATGTGAATTCAGGTGAAAAAAGAGTGGTTTTGATAAGCGAAATATGACTTAATGAATAAGAGCAAGCTAGAACAATTGATCCTATTAATATGCCCTTATAGTATGTTTTATTAAAAATGATATTATAGATATAGTAGCTAAAAATAAAAAACAATATAAATATGCCAACAAATGCTAAACTTGAGTAAAACCCATAAGCTGCTAAAATTAATAAATATAGTCCTTGATTTTTTTTATATCTAAGCTTTATTATGGAGTAAATCACAATTGGAAGTCCAGGAAGGTCCATATTTACTCCCCAAAAAGGTAATGTAGCAAAACACAACGATAATAAAGATCTTAAAATTGTAATCTCTTTATTATTGTCAATATATTTAAAAAGTTTTTCTGAGCCATAGAAAGCTACAATAGTCATTAAAAATTTAGAAAAAACAATCCCCCAGTAAGTTCCAAAAAAACTGAACCATAATAGCGAAATTGAGTATGCACCTGAAATTTCTCCAAATTGTAAGCCATTAAACAAAGTTGTAATTTTTTCACTTGGAAGAATAATTAGTCCATTATCCACAACGGTTTTAATGTGTGGAATAATGTTGTCCAGGAAATCATGCACTCTTATGAAACTATTTTTTCCTAGCTTAATATAAAATTGATAATAATAGAATAAAATATATGTGATACATAAACTTGGAAATATATCATTTATTTTTCCAGCAATTTTTTTTTCATTAAACTTCATTGTTTTTAACAATTTTCAAAAAAACTACTACATTCATTAATTATTAGTTCAAGTTGTTGTTTTAACCCAACCCATAAAGGCAGCCTAACTAAGCATTCTTCATATCGTTTTGCATTAGGCATCTCTCTTCCATCGTGTTTTTCTTTAAAATAAGGACTGTCATGTAAACAGATGTAATGAAAAACAGCATAAATGTTGTTTTGTTTTAAATGTTCAATTAATTGTGTTCTTTCATCTTGGCT
>TARA_B110001450_G_scaffold8634_1_pt1 | contig 28322 bp, 16 predicted proteins | sample TARA_B110001450 | Tara Oceans TARA_B110001450 (sample SAMEA4396538) | marine metagenome | biome: Polar Biome; feature: [SRF] surface water layer (ENVO:00010504); material: water (ENVO:00002006), including particulate matter (ENVO:01000060) such as... | depth 5 m | reverse complement strand
TGCGAAGAAGATGTTCACAGATAAAGTTGTACCCATTAGTGTTAACTTCCCGTTTTTCTTCAAACCAATACAGGACGGTATGGACAGGCCGAAGACAGAGCTTGCCTACAGAATACCAGCGTCGAGACTCACTAGAAAAAGCATACAGAATAGAAGCGACCAGGAATTACTCGAAGGACTTGATACGACGATCGACTGGAAGAACACAGGCGATAACTCCTACGATGGGGAGAAGCTCAAACTCCTCGTCCACGACGAATCGGGTAAATGGGAAAGGCCGGATAATATATTAAATAACTGGAGGGTAACTAAAACTTGTTTAAGATTAGGTGCTAGAATTATAGGTAAGTGTATGATGGGTAGTACCTCAAACGCTTTAGATAAAGGTGGTGAAAACTTTAAAAAACTTTACAATGATTCAGCTGTTGAAAAAAGAAACCGTAATGGACAAACTAAGTCAGGATTATATTCTTTGTTCATACCTATGGAATGGAATTACGAGGGATTCATTGATTCTTATGGAATGCCTGTATTCGATACCCCATCAAAGGATTGCGTTGGACCAAACAATGAAAAGATTGAGGTAGGCGTAATAGAGCACTGGAACAACGAAGTAGATGGATTAAAAAGTGATCAAGATGCTTTAAATGAATTTTACAGACAATTTCCTAGAACAGAAGAACACGCTTTTAGGGATGAAACAAAAAATAGTATATTTAATTTAGTTAAAATATACGAACAAGTAGATTACAACGAAGACCTTGGTAATTCTGGTGTAATTACAACAGGTAGCTTTAGTTGGGAAAATGGTATAAAAGATAGTAAAGTTAGATTTACACCTAATCCTAGCGGAAGGTTTAAAATATCTTGGGTACCAGGTGTTGCTTTACAAAACAATCAAACTATTAGAAACAATATAAAAAGCCCTGGGAACGAACATATGGGTGCTTTTGGTTGTGACAGTTATGATATATCAGGAACAACAGACGGAAGAGGATCTAAAGGAGCTTTGCACGGTCTGACTAAGTTTAGCATGGAAGATGCTCCACCTCATACATTCTTTTTAGAATATGTGGCTAGGCCTCAAACAGCAGAAATATTTTTTGAAGATGTGTTAATGGCATGTATATTCTATGGAATGCCTATATTATGTGAGAACAACAAACCTAGGCTTTTATATTATTTTAAAAGAAGAGGCTATAGAGGTTACTCTATGAATAGACCGGATAAGTTATGGAACAAGCTTTCCGTTACTGAAAAAGAAATAGGCGGTATACCTAACTCTTCTGAAGACATTAAGCAATCACACGCTGCAGCTATAGAATCTTATATAGATCAGTATGTGGGATTAAAAGGAGATGGACAATATGGTACAATGTATTTTAACGAAACGTTAAATGATTGGGCTAAATTTGATATAAATAATAGAACAAAATTTGATGCGGCTATAAGTTCTGGATTAGCTATTATGGCTTGTAACAGACATTTATACGCTCCTTCAGCACGAACAGAGAAAAGAAAATTAAATTTAAAAATAGCTAAATACACTAATACTGGTGGTTTATCAAAATTAATAGAAAAATAAAAATATGGCTGAGTCAGTTATAACAAGTTATTTTCCAAGCCAAATTGCTAGCGATGAGGAAAAAATGTCTCTAGATTATGGAACATCTATAGGTAGAGCTATCGAGTCTGAATGGTTTAAAACAGACAATGGTCTGGGCAGATTTAAAAGTAATCAAAATACATTTCACAATTTAAGATTGTATGCTCGAGGAGAGCAAGGAGTTCAAAAGTATAAAGATGAATTATCAATTAATGGTGATTTATCTTACTTGAATTTGGATTGGAAGCCAGTTCCTATTATACCTAAGTTTGTTGATATAGTAGTTAATGGTATTTCAGATAGATCTTTTGATATTAAAGCATACTCACAGGATCCTTATGGTGTTGACAAACGTACTAGATATATGGAATCTATATTACGTGATATGCAAACTAAGGACTTGGCTGAATTTGCTCAAGCTGAATTTGGTGTTAGTTTATTTGAAACAGACCCAGAAACACTACCTAAAAACAAAGAGGAGCTGGAACTACACATGCAACTTAGTTATAAGCAGCAAGTAGAATTAGCTGAAGAGCAAGCTATAAGTGTACTACTAGACGGTAATAAGTACGATCTAATAAAAAGACGTTGCAATTATGATATTACAACTATAGGTATTGGAGCGGTAAAGAATACTTTTACAAAATCAGAAGGCGTTAAGGTCGAATATGTAGACCCTGTAAATTTAGTGTGGTCTTATACTGAATCACCTTATTTTGATGATATATATTATGTAGGCGAAATTAAAAGAGTTCATTTAAACGAGCTTAAAAAACAATTTCCAGAATTAACAGAAGACGAACTTAAAGAAATATCAAGTCAATCATATAATAATAACGGATTTTATGATCGCACATTAACAAATTACGACGAAGATGATTCTAACACGGTTCAAATACTGTATTATAACTATAAAACGTTTGCTAACGACGTATATAAAGTAAAAGAAACAGCTACAGGAGCTGAAAAAACAATACCTAAAAGCGATTCCTTTAATCCTCCAGAAGAAATGATGGAAGAAATGGGTATTTCTAAATTGTCTCAGTCCTTAGAGGTTCTATATGAGGGGGTAAAAGTTTTAGGAGGCAAAACTCTTAAATGGGGAATGGCTAAAAATATGATAAGGCCAAAGAGCGACTATAGCAAGGTTAAAATGAATTATAGTATAGTAGCACCTAGAATGTATAAAGGTCGAATAGAAAGCATCGTATCGCGTATAACAGGGTTTGCGGATATGATCCAGCTGACGCATTTGAAGCTACAACAAGTTATGTCAAGAATGGTGCCGGATGGAGTCTATTTAGACGCAGATGGTTTAGCTGAAGTTGATTTAGGAAATGGGACAAACTACAATCCGCAGGAAGCATTAAATATGTATTTCCAAACAGGTTCTGTTATTGGTAGATCATTTACTCAAGAAGGTGATATGAATCCAGGAAAAGTTCCTATTCAAGAATTACAGTCTGGATCAGGTGGAGCTAAATTACAAAGCTTAATAGCAACGTATAATTATTATTTACAAATGATTCGGGATGTTACCGGATTAAACGAAGCTAGAGATGGAAGTACTCCTGATTCTAGAGCGTTAGTAGGTGTGCAGAAATTAGCAGCAGCTAATTCGAATGTAGCTACAAGACATATATTAGATAGTAGTTTATATTTAACAGCAGATTTATGTGACAATTTATCGTTAAGAATATCAGATATAATAGAGTATTCTCCAACAAGAGAGGCTTTTATTCATAAGATAGGTAATCAGAATGTAGCAGTGCTCGAAGAGATGAGCAACTTATATATGTACGATTTCGGTATATTCATAGAATTAACTCCTGATGACGAAGAAAGAGCTGTTCTTGAAAACAATATACAAGCGGCTGTATCCGCGGGTATGATTGATTTATCCGATGCTATAGACTTACGTGACATTAAAAACATTAAATTAGCTAATCAACTGCTTAAAGTAAGAAAGAAAGAAAAGCAATTGATGGACCAACAGATGCAACAGCAAAATATGCAAGCGCAAGCACAAGCAAATGCTCAAGCAAGTGAAGCAGCTGCAATGGCTGAGGTGCAAAAACAACAAGCTTTGACTCAACAAAAGATTTCTTTTGAACAAGCTAAAGCACAAATTGATTATCAAAAGCTAATGCAAGAAGCTGCTTTAAAGAAAGAGTTAATGCAATTAGAATTCCAAATGAACATGCAACTAAAAGGTGTAGAGGTTCAAGGAAGAAAAAATGAAGTTCAATCAAAAGAAGACAGAAAAGACGATCGTACTAAAATACAAGCGTCTCAACAAAGTGAATTAATAAATCAAAGACAGAACGATTTACCGCCTCAAAACTTTGAATCTAGCGGTAACGATATACTTAGTGGAGATTTTGACCTAGGTTCCTTTGATCCTAGGTAATAATAATAGTAATAATTATATAATATTTTATCATGTCAGAAGAAACAAACCAAGAAACGCCTGTAGTTGAAGAAACAACTCAGGAAGTTCAAAAGCCAATGTCATTCGACGACGGCATTATTAAAGTAAATTTAGGAGAACTAAACAAACCTCAAGAAGATGCCGTTCAAGAACAAATCCCAGATGCGAGCGATGCTATTGTCGAACAACCCGAAGACACGCAAAGTAGCGAAGCAGTGGTTGAGCAAGTACAAGAGTCCGTTCACGTTGAGGAATCCGTTATTGAAGAAATAACAGACGAGGAAGTTACTGAAGTTGCAGAAGATTTACAAGAAGATATTCAAGAGGCTATAGCTGAACAGCGAGAATCTGGTGTTGATTTACCAGAAAATATTCAAAAGGTTGTTGAATTTATGAATGAAACCGGTGGAAGTCTGGAAGATTACGTAAAACTTAATACCGATTATGCTTCTTTAGATGAGGGGCAATTGCTTAGAGAATACTATGAATCAACAAAGCCACATTTGGATGCAGAAGAAATTGACTTCTTAATGGAAGACAACTTTTCGTATGATGAGGATATGGATGAGGATAGAGACATTCGAAGAAAAAAATTAGCACGTAAAGAGGAACTAGCAAAAGCTAAAGGACATTTAGACGGGTTAAAAGGTAAGTATTACCAAGAAATTAAAGCTGGATCAAAATTAAATCCAGAACAAAAAAATGCGGTTGATTTTTTTAATCGCTATAAACAAGACAACGAAGAGGCTACTAAAATAGCTGATAAACAAAAGTCTGCTTTCAATAACAAAACAGAACAAGTTTTTTCCAAAGATTTCAAAGGTTTTGATTTCAGTGTTGGTGAAAAGAAATTCCGTTTTAAAGTTAACAATGCAGACCAGGTTAAGGAGAGTCAAAGCGACATTACAAATTTTGTCAAGAAGTTCTTGAATGATAAAAATGAAATGAGTGATGCTGCAGGTTACCACAAATCCTTATACACAGCTATGAACGCTGATGCAATTGCAAATCACTTTTATGAGCAAGGAAAATCCGACGCAATTAAAGGTTCAATGGCCAAAGCCAAGAATATCGATATGGATCCTAGAGGGACTCATGAAAACGTCGTAGCTTCTAACGGATGGTCAGTTAAGTCAATTTCAGGTGGTCAAAGTTCTTCTAAGTTGAGAATTAAGAGTAGAAAATAATTAAACTTAAAACAAAACCAATATTATGGCTGCAAACGGCTCATTTACGGGTAGTGCTGGCGCATTAGCGCATTTAACACCACGCCCAACACAAACATTATTTAATGACAACTATTTAACTTTAACTGATTTAGATTTTACACAACAATTTTTACCAGAAGTATACGAGAAAGAAGTAGAAAGATACGGAAACCGTACTATCTCTGGATTCTTACGTATGGTAGGAGCAGAAATGCCTATGGCTTCTGATGTAGTTGTATGGTCTGAACAAGGAAGATTACACATTGCATATGATCCTGTAGTTATTACTGCAACAACTGTAGTAATTCCTGGAGATGCTAACAACGCGTCAACTAACTTAATTGGCCCTGGAGCAACTATCGTTGTATCTTCTGATACTGGATTAGCAGTTCAAAAAGCTTATGTACAATCTGTTGGTGCGGCTAACGCTGGGACTGGAGACGTTACATTAACTGTAGCTGGATATGCTGGAGCTCTTACGGCTCAGAATGCTGGTAAAGTATTTGTATACGGTTCTGAATATGCTAAAGGAACAAGCAACGCTGGAACATCAGTAGATGCTGCTTTCGAACAATTTAACAACAAGCCAATTATCTTAAGAGATAAGTACGCTGTAAATGGTTCTGACACTGCTCAAATCGGGTGGGTTGAAGTAACAACTGAAGCTGGAACTTCTGGATACTTATGGTATTTAAAATCTGAGCACGAAGCTAGAATTCGTTTTGAAGATCAATTAGAAATGAGTATGATTGAAGCTGAAAAAGCTGCAAACCCAATTGCGGTAGCTGCTGGTAACAACTTCGGTGGAGGTTCAACTATCTCAGGATCTGATGGTCTTTTCTCTGCACTTGAAAATAGAGGATTAGTTTATACTGATGCTGATTTTGGAGCTGCTGGTAGTGGACTTGAAGACTTTGATGCTATTTTACAAGAACTAGATAAGCAAGGAGCTATTGAAGAGAACATGATGTTCTTAGATAGATCTACTTCTTTAGGAATTGATAACATGTTAGCTGCACAAAACTCTTATGGAACTGGAGGAACATCTTATGGTGTATTCGAAAATTCTGAAGACATGGCACTTAACTTAGGATTTAGCGGATTCCGTAGAGGATCTTACGATTTCTATAAAACTGACTGGAAATACTTAAATGACGCTACAACTAGAGGATTAGTTGGAGATGTTGAAGGAGTTATTGTACCAGCTGGAACTTCAACTGTATATGACCAAGCATTAGGACAGAACATTTCAAGACCATTCTTACACATCCGTTACAGAGCTTCTGAAGCAGATGACAGAAAGATGAAATCTTGGATTACTGGATCTGTTGGTGGAAACTATACAAGTGACGAGGACGCAATGAACGTTCACTTCTTATCAGAAAGATGTTTATGTGTACAAGCTGCTAACAACTTTGTATTGTTGAAAAAAGCATAGTACTAAATTAATGTAATTCTTACCCTCGTTGAATCTACGGGGGTAATTATTACCCTTATACGACAATAGCTTCTTATTAAATATATATATAGGCTATCGTCACACTTTTAAAAACTATTTAATTATATCATATTATGGCTAAACAAGCTGTAGCAAAGAAAGTTGAGGTTGCTCCTCAGCCAGTAGCAGTAAAATCTGCTCCACAAGCACCTGCTAAACCAGTGTTTGAATTTAAAGATAGAACTTATGTTTTAAAAACGGGTAAATCTCCGTTGGTATATAGTATGCCGTCTAAACATAGTCAAAGAAAACCTTTATTGTATTTTGACAAAGAAGTAGGTTACAATAGAGAATTAAGATACGCAACCAATCAACCATCAGTTTTTGCTGACGAACAGAAAGGTACATCTACCTTAGGTAGAATTATACTGCGTAATGGACAGTTAATTGTTCCTAAAGAACAAGTTGCTCTTCAAAAATTATTATCACTATATCATCCATTTAAAGATGAAATATATTACGAATTTGATCCTGTAGGAATTTCAGAAAATGAATTGGACTGGATTGAACTAGAATTAGAAGCATTGAACTCAGCAAGAGGAATGACAGTTGACGAAGCTGAAGCAATCTTAAGAGTTGAATTTGGAAGCAAGGTCAGCGATTTATCTTCTAGCGAAATTAAAAGAGATCTTATGATCTTTGCGAAAAGACAACCGCATTTGTTTATACAGTTAGCAAATGATGACAATGTACAATTAAGAAATGTTGGTGTGAAAGCTGTTGAAGCTAATATCATAAGTTTATCACAAGATCAACGAACATTCAATTATGGAGAAACAAACAGGAAACTTTTAACAATCCCGTTTGATGAGCATCCATACTCCGCGTTAGCTGCATACTTCAAAACAGATGAAGGTATGGAGGTATATAAAGCGATTTTAAAGAAACTTTACTAAGTTACCTTTTATAGTGGTTAGGCTGCTTCTAAGGTAGCCTAATTTACTATAAATAATAATAAAAAATATGAGCGTAAGTATAGATACTGTTTATCAAAGAGTATTGGGAATACTCAATAAAGAACAACGAGGGTACGTTACGCCTCAAGAATTTAATTTGTTTGCAAATCAAGCACAGTTAGATTTGTTTGAACAATACTTTTATGACATTAATCAATTTGGAAGAATACCTGGAAATGATACAGAGTACTCTGATATGTTAGATGTCTTAAATAAAAAAATATCAGCGTTTGAGGATTCCTCTACGTTGACTTACCATACTAATCACTTTAAGTTACCTAGTGATATGTATCGAATAGGTACAATTATTTATAAAAACACTACAACCAAAGACCTATATCCTTCACCAACACAAATCGCTAATTACCCAGTAGCAAATCCTACTGTATATAGGCAGACTACAAATGAGTTAGTGGAAGCTGAGCGAATTAATATGAATGAGTTTTTGTATATAAACGCATCGCCTTTAACAAAACCTAAAAATGTTAGACCCGTATATACCGCTAACCATCAAGGTGTTGTTGTATATGGAGCAGATGAACTTGTTACTAATGTTAGTGCTACTTATATACGCAAGCCGGCAAAGGTCGAATGGAAATACCAAATGATATACGGAGAGGCTTTATACGATTCAACATATTCAGTTGATTTTGAATTAGATCCATCTGAAGAGACGGAGCTTGTAATAAAAATATTAGAACTTGCTGGAATTTTAGTTAAAGATTTAAGTATATACCAAGTGTTTAATTCAGAAGAACAAGAACAAATTCAACAAGAAAAATCATAATACATGGGACTTATAGATATTAATGATGAGCAATATTACCTAGGACCAGATGGTGTTTGGGATAGTAATGATGAAAATTATGGTAATTACCAGTTTACAAGTATAAAAGACATAGTAAATAACTTTATTATATCTTATGTAGGAGAGAGCAAAATAATTAGCAAAGTAAAAAGAACAGATGTAGCCTTTCACGCTCAACGAGCAATACAAGAATTTAGTTACGATGTTTTACCTTCTGTTAAAGCTCAGGAAATTGAAATTGGCCCTTCCTTAAATTTTGTACTACCTATAGACTATGTAAACTATGTGAAGGTTACATGGATGGATGGTAGAGGTATAGAAAGAATTGTATATCCAGCTAGAAAAACATCTAACCCAGGGCAACCTATATTACAGGATAACAATGAAGAATACTTATTTGATGAACAAAGTAGAGAAAATCTTTTAGCTGAAGACTCTAGAACTAAAACCACTTTTCAAACAACCGGAGGTAATAGACAACAGAACTTAGATAACATAAATAATTCAGACATACTTAATAACAACCACTTTGGGCAACGCTACGGCTTAACTCCTGAGTATGCACAATCTAACGGTGTATTTTATATAGACCAGGTAAAAGGTATTATAAACTTTGACTCAAGTTTTGTAGGTAGAACAGTTACGCTGAAGTATATATCAGACGGCTTAGGGGACGACGAAGAACTAACTGTACATAAGTTTGCAGAAGAGGCTTTGTATAAATACATTGCTCATGCAATACTAGCTACCAGGGCAAACACTCCTGAGTACTTAGTTATGAGGTTTAAGAAAGAAGCCGCTACTGCTAGACGTAATACTAAATTAAGATTATCAAACATTAAAATAGAGGAAATTGCTCAAGTTATGCGCAATAAGTCCAAAATCATAAAACACTAAAATATGATGGAATTAGTCCACACGTTTACATCAGGGAGAATGAACAAAGACCTCGATGAGCGTTTAGTTCCAAACGGAGAATATAGAGATGCTTTAAATTTAGAGATATCCACTTCTGATACCGGCAATGTAGGAGCTTTGCAGAATATTAAAGGTAACACCCCTAAGCTTTATAAATATCTAAACCCAGAGTGTAAAGTATACACCTCTTGGACAAGCGGGTACATCAATGCATTAGTAGCGCCTAAAAAAATAGGAGAAATAGTAAACCCGGTGACTGAAACTGTGTATTGGTTTATAACAAGCACAGGAGTTAGCGCTATTGCGGAGTATGATCAAACAACTGATGTGGTTACACCGCTGTTAGTTGATACAGAAGGTATATTAAATTTTAGTGAATCATACTTAATAACAGGTGTAAATATTATTGAAGATTTATTATTCTGGACAGACAATCAAACTGAGCCAAAGGTAATAAATGTAAAAGATTTTAAACTAGCAAGCATTGGTTCTAACTTCTTAACACATACAGTATTTAACGGTAGAAATTTTGTTGAAGCAGATATTACAGTTATAAAGAAAGCTCCTATAAAGCCTCTTACTTTAGAGTTGTCAAATACTAGATTTGTTGACCCAAACGGCGATCCTGCTATAGTAGAAGCTGCTACATCTGTGAACTTCGTAATACAAGATCCCAATGATCCCAATGATCCACTAAAAAGAATACCTGCGCCAATTGGCACAACGTTTACTTTAAACTGGTTAAGTTCGCCTTACCCTTTTTATAGAGTAGGAGACGTATTAACGTTAACAGGTTCTGCTGTATACGAAGATGCAAGTGGTGAAATAGAAGAATACGAAGTAAGAGCAGAGATTTTATCTGTGCCTGCCGGTAACACTCAAACTTCCGCTTTTGTAAAAGTACTTGTAGTACCTGAAACCGTGCAAGATTTAAATATTACATGGACAGCTACTTTAGATGAAGCTCCTTTTTTTGAGTTTAAGTTTCCTAGATTTGCTTATAGATATAAATACAAAGATGGATATTACTCTTCATTTTCTCCGTTTTCTAAGGTTGCTTTTTTAGCAGGTGAATTTGATTACGAAACAAAGAAGGGATACAACTTAGGAATGGTTAATCAGCTTAAGCAATGTGTGATTAAAGGTTTTTCAAAAGCATCTACGCCTGTAGATGTGGTTGAGGTAGATTTACTATATAAAGAAAGCAACAGTACAGCTGTTTATGTTGTTGATACCTTCATAAAAAACGACGACATATGGAATGCAAACGAATTTAACATAGAGTCTGAGGTTATTTCTTCTATATTACCGTCTAATCAAATACTTAGACCGTACGATAATGTACCTAGAATAGCGAAAGCTCAGGAAATAACGGGCAATAGATTAATTTACGGTAATTATTTGCAGAATTTTAACCTAATAAATAATTTAGGAATTCAAGTATCGCCTTCGCTTAGTCAATCAATAACGCATAATTCTAATTGGGACTGTACCTACGATGCTGCAACTCCTCTAGTATGCAACCATACTCTTTCTGATAATGGTGAAAGTATACCTACGCAGCCGTTCCAATCTATAAAATCTCAAAGAACTTATCAAGCAGGGGTTGTATTCCAAGATAAATACGGTAGACAAACACCTGTGTTTACATCTGAATCAGCCGCTTTAACTTTGCAAAAGCCAGAAGCTGATCAATATAACGAGATGACGGTTCAAGCTGACGGTAATGAGCCTTTAGGATTCGAGGGGTTTAGATATTATATAAAAGAAACTTCTAATGAATACTATAATATAGCAATGGATCGCTGGTATGATGCGGAAGATGGAAATGTATGGATAAGTTTTCCTTCAGCAGAAAGGAATAAGATTGACGAAGAAACTTTCTTGGAATTGAAAAAAGTGCATGATCGAGATGAATTCGTATCTGTTCCCGCTAAATATAAGGTAATAGCTATATCTAATGAAGCCCCATTGTTTTTGAAAACTGTTATAAAAATTGCAGGATCAGTTGATGGAAGTGCTAACATAGAGGATATAAACATACCTGTGCCAGATGGTACATCTTTTGACTTAGATAAAACCGGTTTAGATGACAGTTCAGCAGCAGCAATATTAGACTCAACACAGAATCAAAGAATAGTGAGCATTTTTACCAGCAGCACAAGAAGTAACTATTACAATGTTACAAGTATAGCTGACGACGGTGAAGGACACTACAGGGTTTCAATAGAGGGAAAGTTTGGAGCAGATATGGAATTTACTACAGATGCTTCAGGAGCTAAAGTTGCGGGATTAAACGTAGAATTTGCTACGAAAGACTTTGAAAACAAAGCTGAATTTGAAGGCAGGTTTTTTGTAAAGTTATACAAAGACTCAACCTTAGAGCAATACGTGTTAGCAACTACAAATACTTATGATTACGGTATAAAGCAATCATTTAAATTGGGAGCGGTGACTACTAACCTGCCAAGAACCTATATAACCGGAGCATGGGGTGGAGCGCAATGGTTTGTTGATCAAGGGCCTACTTCTGTTGGAGGTACAGCTGCGGCTTATACAATTGGCGGAAATGAAATTACAATTGCATTTGCTGGTATATGGCCAGAAGGCTCAGACTTTAATGTAGGTAGAACAGTTTATCCTCAATATAGATCTGCTGTTGACTCACTTAGCACGGTAGGTGGATTATTTAGGTTTGCTGAAGATCCTGATCAAGTTATATATACAGTAACAGATTTTAAAGTACAATCGCGCTGTCGTAATTATAAAAGCAATAAAAGAAGTCATAGATTTAATGATGGCTCTAACAAAAGACAGAGATGGATATTACAAGTTGAGCCTGTAGATAAAGTTACAAATGGTAACGGTTTATTTCAAGGCCCGTCTGGATGGTTTTTTCCAACGGTAGCCACCACTCGAACTGCTAATGATCCAAATTCCCCTAGAATTGAATTCTTAAATCTAATACCAGATACTACCACTTTTACAAGTGACAACCCAGGTATATTTGAAACAGAACCTAAGGAGTCAGCGGAGTTAGATATATATTATGCTGCTTCTGGTGTATACTCAATGAGCGAATATGGTAACTCTCATAAATTAGATTGGTATAATTGTATTTCTTTTGGTAACGGGGTTGAATCGGATCGTATAAGGGATGATTACAACGCTGTAACTATTGACAATGGAGCTATAGTATCAGCTGCACTAAAAGAGCCTTATGCAGAAGAGAGAAGACCAACCGGTTTAATATTTTCACAAATATTTAATTCAACTTCAGGTGTAAACAATTTAAATCAGTTTATTCAAGCAGAAGCTATAACTAAAGATCTTAATCCTATATATAGCTCAATACAAAAGCTGCATGCTAGAGATACAAATGTAGTGGCTTTATGTGAGGACAAGTGTTTAAAGATACTAGCAAATAAGGATGCTTTATTTAATGCCGATGGTAACGCCAATGTTACATCAAACAATGCTGTATTAGGACAAGCTGTGCCTTACGCAGGCGAGTATGGAATTAGTAAACATCCAGAAAGTTTTGCAACCTACGGTTTCAGAATATATTTTACAGATAGAAATAGAGGCGTTGTGTTAAGATTATCCAATGATGGATTAGAAGACATATCCAGATATGGTATGGGTGACTTCTTTTCAGACAATTTAAAAGTAGCGAGTACTACATGGGGATCTTTTGACTCAGATAAAGGATCATACAATCTAGGTTTAAATAAGCTTACCACCGAATGGCAAGGTAAATTTAAAGATCAAATTAAAGTAAATGGGGAATGGGAGGTATCTAGCAGCCCTAGCTCTGTAATTAGTTTTAAAGAGCAAAGTAAAGGATGGGAGGGTAGGAAATCCTTTGGCGTAGAGGGAGGTGTCAGTTTAAATGATAGATACTACACTTTTGCCAATGCTCAAATGTGGGAACATCGAACCAGTGATGCTATAAGAAACAATTTTTACGGAGTGCAGTATGATAGCTCGGTGGACTTTCTTATAAATGAGATGCCTAACGTTGTAAAAAAATATAAAACTTTAAATTATTCAGGCAGTAAGTCTCGTGAATATTCTTATGCAAATTCTCAATATAGTAACTTAACGTTAGCTCAGGTAGAGGCTTTGCAATTGCAAGCATTGACTAGCGAAACTTTAAAACAAGAAGGATGGTATGCACCATATGTAAACACTGATCTTCAGGAAGGTTACATAAAGCAATTCATAGATAAAGAAAATAAGTTTTTTCAATATATAAAAGGAGTTGGTACATATTTTACCTCTAACGCAGACAATAATCTTGACTCAAGAGAATTCCCAATGCAAGGTATTGGTAGACCTTCTATCATTGTTTCCCCTGAAGTTACTTCTTTTAATGTACACGTATTTGTAAATCCCGGGTGCTCTGGATCGCCTGACGCTACTCTTCAATTATTGTTTGACAGACGTGCTTGTGACAATTCTGTACAGTTTAGTTATGTAACCGCAGCTTCGGCTACCGCTGGTAAGTGCGGAATGGATGATTTTTTTACTAATATAGTTCAGCAGAATTATACCCTTAGCTCATGCGGGTCTCTTGTAAATACTAAATATTTTTCTGCAGATGGGATTAATGTAGGTACTCAATTGTATAACACTACCGGTGTTCTTACTGGGTTTTATTTATATAGAGGAAGCTTAAATAGTCCATCAGATATAGTTTCTTATTACTTAGATCCAACCAATACGGCTTACATTGTGCCTAATGATTGGTTTCTTATTGAAGTTGATTCAAATAAAATAATAGATTCAATAACACAATACAATACAATAGTTTGTCCTTAAAACTAAGTACCAACAAAACTTAAAAGTATGCCAATAGAAAATTTCACAGTAACAGACGTTAACTTTTTAGTAACAGAAAATCAAAACATAGCTGGAGTTCAGTCAAGCGCTTTGATAACTTTGACTCCAGATTGTGGATATCAAATAACGGCTACTGACTTTGGTTTTCAAGTCCCTGTGCCTACCGCTATAAATCAAAATGCATCATTTTTTCAACAGAACGGAGCTAATGTGGAATTAATTGCGGTTTTTACAAACCCAACACTAATGCCCTCAAATAATTTAGAAATTCCATTATGTATTTCCGGATTTGCTACTGAAATAGGGTTTTCTATTAGTGGATCTGTTAATATTAACACTTCTTTTTCAACGCCTTTGGGGCAAATTGTACCTTATTCAAACACAGGAAATCTCAGCGAAACTGAAGTTGTTTTTACAGAAACTATAACAGCAGATACTAATTACTACTTTTTTACAGAACCTGCAATGGGTATAACCACAGGCAACGCTGCTAACTATGCAATAACTAATTCTAAAGTATACAATATAGATAACCAATTAACCAGTATTACATTCAGTGTAAGTTACACTTACCCTAATGCTGACGTTACTGGGGATCTTTTGCAAATCAATGCTACCGCGATACCTATAATAGTTAATACCACATATGTAAACGCATTCAATATAAATCAATCAATAATACCGGCAAATGGTGACACTAGAGTGTTAAGCTTAATAGGTGATCCAGGCTCTGTATTTACTGTAATTTTAAATAAAATTGGAACTGGAAATTCTACAACACTAGCTAACAATGTAACAATGCCTGCTACAGGAACTTATTCCATTCCAGGTATAACATTCCCTGTAAAAACCTCTAATGCAGATCCATATACAATTGTTATTTCTGGGAATATAAATCCAGCTATAGCTAATTCAGGAGCTAATATATTATTAAACTTTACTCAGTTGTCTCAAGTCAAATTTACAATACAAGCAACAGCTACAGGTAATATAAGTGGAGGTACTAATGTTTACGAATTTAATGCTGTTCCAAATTACACGTATGCGCCAGGAGAGACTAATACCTTAGATTTTAGATTTAAAGCTTCCTCATCAGCAGGGGCTTTGTCTATAATTTCTACCGTTGACGCTAATTCGTTTAGCCCAGTAATACCTGATCCTGCTTATCCGCTGACGCTGTATAGCATTGGAAGCATAGTACAAGGAATTGATGCCGCAGGCGTATTTGTTGTTGATGGTACTATAACGATACAAGAAACACAAGACGATTCAATAGTGCACACTTTAGACTTAAATACAATAGTTCAAGCAGCCGCTACACCTTTAGCAAATTCAGCAAGCACCTCTTACAACAATAATCTGAACTCTTGTGCTTCAGTTGATATTACAAACACATTTTATTTTACAGGAAACATCATGCAACCTGGGGTCACTGTGTATACAGACTCGGGCCTTAGTACAATATTTGTAGGAAACAGTGGTTATTACCGAGTAGATTCAGTGGACGCTACTAGATCTATTCAAATAAACGCATCTGGTGTGATAATTAACAACATGGCTCTTTGTCCATAAAAATAAAAATAATTAAATGGATACAATAACATTAACATTTCCAAATCCTTTAAATGTTTCAGTACAAATGGGAGATATTGCTTACTTTACAGATTCAGTAAACGTTTTTGAAGGAGAGGTGTTGCAGAAGATAGGTAAAGTTACCAACATTAATCAAGGATTAAATTATATTGAATGTGAAATATCTAGCGAACAACCTAGACCTACTACCTCAAGCTTTATACTCTTTACTAAAGATAACACCAGTAACACTGGATCTCTACTAGGATACTTTGCTAGAGTGCAGTTTAGAAACGGAAGTATAGAAGAGTCTGAAGTCTTTTCTATTGGTTCAGAGATATTTGAGAGTAGTAAATAACATGTAATAATAACACTATAAAAACTTAATTAAATGGTAGGACAACTATTAGGTGCTGGAATGAGCATCGCTGGCGGATTAATAGGATCTGGAAAAAGAAAAGCAGAAATGCGTGCTGCACAAAAAGAGCACGATAGACGTAAAAGTCAATATGAACAATTAGATACTTCTAATGTGTATGCCAATATGGAAAACACAATGGAAGATCTTACTGTCAACCAACAGCAAGCGCAATTTCAAGCGGAACAAGAACAACAAGGTTTATCTAATACAATGGGAGCAATGCAGGGAGCTGCTGGTGGATCTGGAATTGCAGCGTTAGCTCAATCTATGGCTGGTATGCAATCACAAAACCTACGTAGAGCTTCTGCCGATATTGGTAGACAAGAATCAGGTAATCAAATGGCAGCTGCCCAACAAGCAGGTAACTTGCAATTATATAAAGCAAAAGGAGAATTAATCTCTAGGGATGCTGAAAAAGATAAAGTAGAAACCCTTTACGGGCAAGCTCAAGGCGATTTAGCAGACAAAACAGCAGCAGTGGAAGCTGGTAAAGCTAAAATAATGGGTGGCATTGGTGGAATAGCTAGTGGTGTTCTTGGTGGTTTTGGAAGTGGTGCACTTGGCAAAGGAGGCGGATTTGGAGACTGGATGAGCGGAGCTGATCAAGGAGGTAAGTCTCGTTATTAAATAATATAACAATATGAACATAAATTTAGTAAAAGGAGCTAAGGCTTTAAGCACACCTACACAACCTACCTGGGATGAATCTTTTTCAGCAGGTTTAGAGCAAGGCAATAAAGTTTTTCAAGAAGCTCAGCAATACGCAAAAAGCGAAAGAAATGCTATCAACCAAAAAGTTGCGGGTTACATAGATGCGCTGGATACAAATGTTGATATAACTGAACTTACAGGAACACAGCAAAAAGCTATTACAAATTATTTAGTAAAACAAAGAAACGAATATGCTGATGCTGCTAGTAGAATTGCTAAGATAGATGATCCGAGCAGTCCTATGTATTCTGAACTTAGAGATAAAATAAACGGTATACAAATGTCTTTTAAGAGTTTAGCTGGACAAGTTAATTCATATAAGAAAGACAAAGCTAGTTACTTAAAAGATTTTGATAACAATTTAATATCTGACGGTAATGATTTAAATACTTTAAGTGAATCTGCTAACTTATATACCGATGGAGCGAGCTTAGGTGTCAGCGAAGGAGGCGGTTTAGTTTTTTATAATGAAGCTAAAGAAACGTTTGATTCATATAATCAAATGCCAAAGCCTTTTCTTAAGGATTTTGGGGCAGCGGATCAATTATTACAAATGAATTCTAGTGTGTATAACTCAGGTAAAGCTTTAACAGGTGCTAGGAAGAATATGATGCGTCAAAAATTAAATAACATAATATCTAAAGGGGGTAGAAGTAGTTTGCTATCTATGGCTTCTGATGACTTTATAATGGAAGGCGGTTTAGGAATACAAGATCCAGAACTATTTAAACCTGGTAATGACGATGCTTTAAAGCAAGCTGTTATGGATAGTTACATGGAAGTGTTGTCTAATAGCGCTACTCAAGGAGCTAATGATAAAAGACCAGCTAACGGTTCTAAGACAGCCGGAATAGGTGGTGCTTTAAGAGACGAAATAAATACTGGAGGACCAGTAGTAAACAAGGCTATGGATTTTGCAAAAGCATTTGCAGTTGATGTTCCTGGCGATCAAAGAGAAACCAAGACCCGAGAAATGGTAGCTATAATCAATTCTATTGATCCATCTTCTAAACAAGTATACAATTCTAGGAGTCAATTTTTCAATGCCCTTCTAAACGCCGAAGGATCTGATTGGGAAGACACTAAAGAAGGTAGAGCTCGCTTTAATCAAAAATACGGATCTGCACAAATATTTGCTATTAATCCAAATGACGGGCAAGAATCTAGAGGAGTGGCTATTAATACAGACAATCCTCAAGATGTATATGAATTTTACTTGAAGAACACAGACTTATCTTCTAAAGCTCAAGGTTATTTTATAGATCAATTCCGAAATCAAGGAACAAATACAAACGGTAAAGGGTCATTAAACAATATTTAATTAAATGAAAAAACTATACAACGCACTTTCTGAACAAGGTAAATATACTAAGTCTTTCGAAGATTTTCAAACACAGTTTGGATCTAAGGAAGGTCAGGAAAAACTATACGGAGCACTAGAACGCTCAGGCGACTACACTAAATCTTTTGAAGACTTTAGTGGTCAATTCTTTAGCGGTGCGCCAGCAAAGACAAACGACTCTGCAAGTGCGGTTCCAGCTGTGGAGTCAAATCAAAACGCTACGGAATCACAATCGGGAAATGGTTTTTCGGGGCAACCAAACAATAGGTGGAACTCTGAAAACAATAGAGGTAAGCGTGAGCGGGAACTAAAAGAATCCGAAGACGAAGGTAACTTCTTTACAACTCCTTTTGACGATGACCCCAACCAGGGCTGGGCTGATGACATTAGTAATTCTTTTAAAGAAACGTTTAAAAATATTGAGAAAGAATCCCCTGTTTTTAGTGCTTATGTTAAAAACAGAAGTATGTTGCCTGGTGGAGGAGATCCTCTTTCTAATGCTTTTTCATTAATTTCTAAGTGGGTCCAAAAAGATGACAAAGACGATAAGGAAGCTATAGACAACAATCCTGAACTTTTTTATAAATACAATGGCTATCGTAATGATGTAAGCATTGACAAACAGGCTGAAGATTTATATAATAATAAAGATTTAGATTTTAGTGACATTGATTCTAATTTAGCCTATAATAGAGGTAAGAATAAAGATTTCGTAGAGGAATACTACCTAAATAATCCAGAAAGCAAATCAAAGCTTGCAGAGTCTAATGTTTCAGCAGGAGACTTTCAAGGGTTTTTAACTAGAAAAGGTTATATAAGTGAATTTGAAAAGCAAAAAGACGCAGGCGCTTACCAGCAAGGCGATTCAGATTTGCCTGATAATCTAACTATGCAGCAAGATCTTAAAATGTATTTTGATGAATACTTGTTAGAAACAGCTTCTAGGAACATAGAGAGAGTAGTGCTAAAAGAAATTAAAGACAATCCAGCGGACTACAAAGAAATGACTTTGCCTGAAGCTATGGACGCAGCGGATGCTAAACTAATGGAGGATCCTGAAAAAAACAGGTATGGTACGCATTTAGATTTTAACAAATTAGAAAATTGGAATTCTAACAATTGGGATTCTATAAATAAGTATGACGCTGAACAGCTTAAGAATATAGAGGAAGCACAGCAAAACAGAACTGAACAAAAAGAAACAGGTCTTTCTACCGGATTGTACGGGACTCTTAAAACAATAGGTAGTGCTTTAGGAGGACTAGGAGACGGGCTTGAGGATGCTTACGATTTTTTTAAGGCAGATGGTAAATTCTTGGGTATGGTATACTCGAAAGGGAGACAAGCTAACGAGTTCAGGGATTTAAGAGATAAATCAAATAGGAGAGGGCTAAGAGGTGATGAAAATATAAATTATTTATATGCCGAAGGAAAACAAGTTACCATAGATGGTAAAGAATATATAAAACAAGCTAATGGTAGTATTAAGAACATAACTAGCGGTTTTGATGTATCACGAACCATGTCTGCTGAAGATAGGAAAGCTATAGATGCTGCTATTGAAAAAGGCGATTATACTTATGGCTCTGACTTTGATGGATTTGGTGGATCAATAATAGCAGGAAAAGTTATAGGGGAGTTAGGTATACAAATTTTAGGCCAAAAAGGATTTGGTGCTTTAAGGAAAGTGGCTTCTTTAAAATATTTAGGTAAAGTTAAAAATTTATCTAAAGCTCGTTTAGATAGAATGCAGCAAGGAGTAAATAGCAAAGGTAATATGCGAGGCGTAAATTACGGAGGCGTTACTGGAGGAGCTAAAGGAACATGGGATACTTTTGGTAAAAAAATACCACTAGGTATAAGCAAAGGAATGGCTGACGCTGTAATATTCCAATCTGGATATGGAGCTATGACCGGTTATAATCAAGCTAAGACCGCTGCACTAGACGCTGGTATGAGCATGGACGAATCTGAATCTATTGCTAATGAAGCTAGTTTAGGTATGGCTGCTTTGTTTGCTTTAACCACACCTATAAACCCTAAAACAGGACTTATAGATAAATTTTTTAAAGGCACTGGAAAAAATTCTACTGCAAATTTGTTTAAACGACTTATCAATGCTTCTGGAAATGCCGCGGGTGTAAAAAAGAACTTTGGTAAAATGATTGCAGCTCCACTTCAAACTAGGCTAGCTAAGTACGGTGCAACAATTGTTAGTGAAGGAGCTAAGGAAAAAGTACAAGAAAATATACAACAAATAGGAGAGGCTGGACTAAACAAAGTGTTGAACAGGCGCGCGGGAAAAGATCTATTAAAAGATACTTATACTTATGAGGATTTTATAAACACATCGGTATTATCATTTGCTGCAGGTGGTTTTGCTGGAGGGGCTGGTAATATATCTACTTTAACCGGTAAGCAAAATATAATGAACGATAGCGAAAAAGTACAGCGTTTAAGAACATTAATGCAGAACCCAGCTAAAGTTGAAAAAATATTTAATTCTTGGGTAAAAAACGGGGATATAACAAAAAAAGAAGCTGATGGATTAAATCAGGAAGTTCAAAAGTTTGGTAGCAATATAAATAAAATGCCGAAGTTTCTTTCTGACAAACGTATGTCAACAGAGTTGTTAAAAGTTATAGACTCACAAAGTAATATAACCAGTTTAGAAAACCAAAGAAAAAACGCAATACCTGGGGAACAAGTTTTAATAGATGAAAAGCTTAAGGTTTTAAAAGAGCAACAAACAAAATTATTGATAGATGCTCAAACCTTTTTAGATAATGATAATAAAGTTTTTGAAGGAAAATTTACAAAGAATACCGCAGCTGTTGTTAATTTTGCAAAGAAGCTAGGCTTCGGAGATAATAGACTTCCAAGAATATTTGAAAGTAGCGATGCATATGTAACCGCTATATATAGAGCTTTAAAAAGAAAAGAAAGAACTTATTTAAAAAATGTAAAAGAAGGAAAAGTAAAAGCTGATCCTGATTTTAAACCTTTAACAAAAGCAGGTGTTGCTAAATTAGTAGAAGAATCTGATGGAGTGTATTTAGGTGCTGGTAATCTTTTTATAAACAAAGAGATGGCTAAGCAAACAGGTAAATGGACAGTAACTTCGCATGAAATTATACACCCTATACTTAATTCTTTAATAGGTAGCTACTTAAATCAAAAAACTAATTACGACGAATTGATGGCTATATTGCCGTCAAAGGTTAGAAAAGCTATAAACAAAAAAATAAAAGATACGCAGGGGGCTGACAAGCAAGCTACGGAATTTTTAAACTATTTATCAGATGCAATTATTTCAGGTGAATTAGATTATGATCCTTCTATCTTTGATAAAATAAGATTATGGTTTAATAACATAATAAGTAAGTTAGGACTTAAATCTGGTATTAAAAACCATGAGGATTTACATTTTGACGATGCTCGTGGTGTTTATAATTGGTTAAAAGAATATACTTCCGGATTAAAAGAAGGAGGCGAAGTAAGTGATAAGGCAATAGAAGCAATTAAAAAAGCAGAAGCAAAATCAGGTAAACTAGTTTCAGAAGATCCAGGTCTACAAGACCCTGAAAACGCTATGCAATTTTCTTCTAGTCAAGAAATATTAGATCTTGAAAATGCTTTAGATGATGCTTTAGATGCTTTTGCAGAAGATCCAGATAACCCAACACTTGAACAAAATGTAACCAAAGCTGAAAGATTACTTGAAGAAGCAGAAGAAAGAGTTGCATCAGGTAGATCTGCTATAAAGCAAGAGGTCAAAAAAGATCCTAAAAAAGATATTGAAGTGTTTCACGGCGGAGCAGTTAAAACCGTTAACGATATAGATGGTATTGTTTACTTTTCAGAAAGCAAAGAACAAGCAGAGGAATATGCTAAAGGTAACAATGGCAAAGTACAAAGCTTTAAAATAAACGAATCTGAAATAGCTACTGAAGCTGAAGTGTTCGAGGTAATAAGAGAACTTAACATACAGCCAAAAGTCGAAGGTTGGACAGTAGACGATTCTCGTTTATATGAATTAATAGATGCTAGATTTGACAATGCTTTTACTAAAAAAGATTTAAGTAGACTAAACGAAGCTCTTGCTGAAAGAGGTATTAAAGCAACTAGATTTACAGACACCGATCTAAGGTCTGGTAGAGACACTGAAAACATTGTATTATTTGATAAATCTGCAGTAAGTAAAAAAGCAAAACCAAAAGTAGTTAGACCTAAAAAACCAATAAGAACTACAGACTTAGGCCCAAGAGATGAAACATCTCAGGAAATAATGGATATCTATGACGAAGGAATGGAAGGTGAAGTTCGAACCAATTATACCGGAAAAAATCCTTTACCAAACAATTTGGATAACAAGCTAGTACCTGAGTTTGAAGCTTATATTAATACTATTGTTAACCAGAAATTTATACAAACTACAGACCAGGCTTTTAAAAAGGCAGATGCTTTAAACGTGCTTAGAGAAATAGTTCTTGCTGCTGTACGTACATACAACCCCGCTAAGAACGAAGACTTAGCTGGTTATGTAAAAAAGATGGTACAAACTAGGCAATCTTTAATGTTTAAAGATGTTAATGCTAAATATACAAAATCCTTAGATGATGCTAAAGGAGTTACTGCTACAGAAGATACACAAAGTATAGACAGAAGTGGTACAGTTGAAAGAGGGCAAGCTACTTTTGATGAGCTAGATGTTGTTGACGATACTTTAATTGAAGACATCAAACAAGATCTTGAAAAAGAAATAAGAATTAGAGTACAAAAAGGAACTTTATCTGAAACAATAGATGTAAAAAAAGGTAGAGATACTTATGTGGTTTCCTGGCTTGAAAATTATGTAAATAAGCAGTTGTTTAAGAAATTAAGCAAAAAGCTTGGAGCTATTGCTGGAGTATATCCTAATGCAGTCATCCCTGGGTCTTATATAGACTTTCTAAACGATCCAAAAACATTTGACATAATAACTAAAGCATTGCCAATTAAAAGCATTAAGAAGAGCTATAGTAAGTTGTTCCCTGTTGAAAGAGTTGGTAGGGAAATTACAGCGGAAGGTAATCCTGTATTTAAAATTAGTAAGATTAAACCAAGAGAATTCTTAACCTATTTTGTTAAAGGTAATAAATCAACTGTATTAGAGAGACAAAAGCAATTGTTTAGAGAAATTCTTGAACCATTAGCTAAGCAGGTTGTTGCTGATTACGCTACCCCTGAAAATTTAGCTGAGCTTAACTCTATTCAAGAACTAGCTCCTGATGTTTCTCAAGACGTTCAAGCCGGTATAATTATAGAGGCTCAATTAAACGAATTGCAGTCACAGTTAGATAGGTACAAAGGAGAAAAATCTACTTTTGACATTATACAATTTAGTAGCAGCGTCTCCGCTACGCAAAAAGCAAACATCGATACCGCTTTAAGACCGTTATTAGCAAATGTAAAAAATAATGAATTTAAAAGTTCTGTTATTCAAGACATATTAGACGGACTGGAAAGTGTAAAAGACTTTGGGGATTTAGCTAAACTAGTTTGGACAGCTGGTACTGATATTTTAAGTGTAAGATCTACAAGAGAATATAGGGCTGAAGTATTAAATTTGTTAGCTAACAGATTAAATTATGTTAATACTGTTAAGTTCTTAATATCCGCAATAACTAAAAGTCAAAGAATATACGCGTACCAGCAAAAGACTATTGGGTATAACTATGCTATATCAAACTTTAAATCAAGTTTTAAGAACGCTAAAGACGATGCTACTAAAGGCAAGCAAGCTGAATTGTTTTTAGGGTATGTAAGCAGATCTATTAGAACGCTTGGTTTAAGTGGAATTACTAAAAATTCGGAGGTATATTCTCAAATATTAAAACCAATATTAGGGGATCCTACTAAATACGGCTTTAGTCTTGAGGAAGATACAGTAAAAAATAGATCTTACATACTAAGAGATGGTGTTAGGCTGCAAGGATTAGCTGATATTACAAGAATAAAATCTAATTTTGAAGGGAGTGTTCAAACAATAAACAAAGAAGCAGCGGAAGTGAGAGCTTGGCTTTTAGGTGAAGCGAAAAACGCAATAGCAGCAAAAGATACCGATGCTTTTGTTGGTTTCTTATCCCTGCTTAGTGCGGATCAGAGGGGACCTATTAGAAAAATGAGTACTGCTGGTTTTGCTTTCGAAGGTTTAAAAGTCAAAGAGGCAATATTAGAACATGAAACTGAGGCTAAAGATATATTTATTGCATGGAAAGAATTCTTAGTAGACGAAAACGAAGCTAAGCTTAATAAAGCTTTAGATGGTGCTAAGATTAATTTAGTTTCCAAAAAGTTTGATAAATTATTAAGAAAAATACAAACTGAAACAGGTGTAAAAGGTAAGGCTAGATACAATGACCAAAGAGCAATAGACTTTTTAAAGGGTGTAACAATACTTCAGTTTAGCAAGACAGCAACTCAAGCAGCTGCAGACGCTTCAAAACTAAACACTGAATTTAATACTATTATACAAGATGTTACTGGATTAGATGCTAGTAAGAAAATATCTAGCAGTAAAGCTACAATACTTGGTAGTAAAAAAGGAAGGTTTAAATTCTTTCTACCCCCATCTGCAGAAGATTTTGCAGGGTTATTATATAAAATAACAGGTAAAAAGAAACAAGGAGACGCTCATCAAGCTTGGTTTAAAGAAACTTTATTTGACCCGTTCGCAAAAGGTATTCGGGAATTTGAAAGCTATAAGCAAAATGCAGCTGCAATTATAAAAGAATTAAAAAAGAGTATAAAAAATACTCCAGCCGGATTAGGTAAGATCAATAAAACAGGATTTACTAACGATGTTGCAGTTAGAGTATATTTATGGAATAAAAACGGATTTGATATACCAGATTTAACAACAGAAGAGCAAACTGAATTAGTTGATTTTGTAAATGGTAGTCCTAAATTAAGAAAATTTGCAAGGCAATTAGACAAAGCCTTAAACGGCTACCCGGAACCTCAAGGTACTTGGATAGCAGGTACTGTAACTACAGATGCTATAAATAAAGTAAACACCCAAAAGCGTGCAGAGTTTTTAAAGGAATGGCAAGAAAACGCAGACGCTATTTTCACTAAAGACAATATAAGTAAACTTGAGTCTCAGTTTGGTGAGAACTATAAAGAAGCATTGAAGGATATACTTTACAGAATGAAAACAGGGCGTAATAGACCATCTGGAGCTAATAAGCTAACCAACGTGTTTTTAAACTGGGTTAATGATTCCGTAGGTACTATAATGTTTTTTAATACAAGATCAGCATTGCTACAAACCTTATCTATAGTTAACTTTATAAATTGGGGAGATAATAATCCTATTGAAGCAGCAAAAGCTTTTTCAAATCAAAAACAATTTTGGGCTGATTTTTCTATGCTATTCAATTCTGATTTCTTAAAACAAAGAAGATCTGGCTTGAAGCTTGATGTTAATGCTGATGAAATAGCAAGTGCGGCTGAAACTCAAACTAATAAAGCTAAAGCGGCTTTTGCTGCATTACTTAAAGCGGGTTTTACACCAACACAAATGGCGGATAGTTTTGCTATTGCTATGGGTGGGGCGTCATTTATTAGGAACAGAATAAACAAATATGTATCTGACGGAATGTCTAAAAACGAAGCAGAGGAAAAAGCTTTCTTAGACTTCCAAGAAATAGCGGAAGAAACTCAGCAATCATCTAGACCAGATAGAGTGTCTCAACAACAAGCAAGCCCATTAGGACGTATCATATTAGCTTTTGCAAATACACCTATGCAATACATGAGATTGTCTAAAAAAGCCTTCTTAGATCTTAAGAATGGAAGAGGGGATGCTAAAACTAATATTACTAAAATAATATATTACACCGCTGTACAAAATATTATATTTTCTAGTTTACAAGCGGCTTTATTTGCTATGGCATTTGATGACGACGAAGAAGCAGCGGAAAATAAAAAACTTAGGGTTGCTAATTCAATGCTAGACTCGGTTCTACGTGGAGCTGGTATATATGGAGCTATAGCTTCCACTATAAAAAATATAATTGCAGAAATTTACAACCAAAACACTAAAGACAGACCTGATTATACTGTTGCTGCTCAAAGGGCTTTAAGTATATCCCCTCCTGTAGACTCTAAAATGAGAAAAATAATGAGTGCCGCTAGAGCTTTTAGTTATAAAACAACTCGTGACAAAATGACAGGGTATGGATTAGATAATCCTGCTTACTATGCTGGTGGTCAGTTAGTATCTGCAGCTTTCAATTTACCCTTAGATAGAGTGATTAGAAAAGCAGATAATTTAAGAGTTGCGGTTGACAATGACACTAAAATGTGGCAATCAATTGCATTAGGCTTAGGTTATAGTCAATGGGACTTAGGATTGATTAAAAATGAAAAATCTAAGGGAAAATCAGGGTTTGGTACAACTTTTAAAAGATCAAAATCATCATTCAAATCGGGATTTGGCTCTACATTTAGTAAAAAATAAAAAAATATGAAACCAATAACAGCGGTAGTTAAAGAAAAAGGCGGAGCTAAAACATACCCCTCCAACCAAGAGGTTACCTTGAATTCAAATGGTTCCGGAGGACCTATATTTAAACGTTTTAAGTCTCATAAGATGTATGGTGAAAAAGGTGAAGTAGAAGTAGCGGAAACTAACAAAGAACATTTGTCTTTAAAAGATAAAGGGTATGATCATTCACCTGCTCAAAAGAAAGATGCTTGTTATACGAAAGTTGCTTCAAGATATAAGGGAGGCAACTCTGCTTACAGAAGTGGAGCTATGGTTAAGTGTCGTAAAGTAGGTGCTGCTAACTGGGGAAATAGTTCTAAGAAATAACTTATGGGTTTTAAATTGAGAAGTAAAACAAATTGTGGAGGGGTTGACGAACCGCCTTGTCCAGATCCTAATGAAGCTAGTAAAACTAGAAAAGGTGAAACTGTATATGTCGATGGCAAACCAGGCAAGTACACTTTTCATGAAAAACCATTATATAAAGGTCAAAAAAAATCATCTCATTTAATGGCGGATGACGGAAAAAATCAAGCATGGCCTTCTATAACAAGAGACACTATCTCAGGCTCTTGGTCTAATCAAAGTCAAAAACAAGCATCTGATAGAAATGAATTATATAAATTCAAAAATACAGACAGAATGATTAATTTTGCCAGAAAAGGCAATTGGAAAAACCAAAATAATACTCCATTTAAAAACTTAAATCGTTGGTTTAAAGAAAAATGGGAAACCCCTAAAGGTAATAAAGATTATACCAAAGGTGAAAACACATTTAGACCAACTAAAAAAGTATCTAGTAGTACACCAAAAACTTGGAGTGAAGTTACTCCTGCATCTAAAGCAAAAGCTCAAAAAGAAAAAAACACTAAAGGTAGAGTTACCAAATACTAATTACAAAATGACTGAACAAATTAAACTACTAACAATTAACGGATCTACATTGGGACTTACTACTTTCATGCAAATAGAAGACTGGCTAAAAATAATATTATTAATCGTAACTATTGGTTACACCGTAACTAAATGGGCTAGAATAAAAAAAGAAGAGGATGAGTAAATACTTTAAGGACAAAGAAGAAAATATGGATGTTGATTTCCTCGCTAAATTAGATGAAGCAAGAGAATATGCAAATATTCCTTTTATTATTAACTCAGCTTACAGGAGCCCTGAGCATAATGCAAAAGTTGGTGGAAAACCAGGTTCAAGTCATATAAAAGGACTAGCTGTAGATATTAGTGCAAAAGATAGTAGAACACGCTTTTTAATACTAGACGCTTTATTCGCAGTTGGATTTACTAGGATAGGAATAGCGGACAGTTTTATCCATGTAGATTCTGATATAGATAAATCACAAAATGTAATTTGGACATATTAAAAAAGGCCCTCAATTACGAGAGCCTTTTATTATTATATGTATAGCATAGTTATAACTTTTAGCCTTTAGCCATCACACGCTAAACAATCTTCAT
>TARA_B110001450_G_scaffold18786_1_pt1 | contig 28716 bp, 36 predicted proteins | sample TARA_B110001450 | Tara Oceans TARA_B110001450 (sample SAMEA4396538) | marine metagenome | biome: Polar Biome; feature: [SRF] surface water layer (ENVO:00010504); material: water (ENVO:00002006), including particulate matter (ENVO:01000060) such as... | depth 5 m | reverse complement strand
CGGAACGCGAACGAAATGTGGAACGCGAACGGGAGGCGGAACGCGAACGGGAGGCGGAACGCGAACGAGTTACGCAATATACAAAACCACAAACGTCTATAGAAACACTACACGAGCGTCAAAGTCTTCTATTCGATCTTCACCAATTGGAGGCTAAGGGAGTGCGACTCTCGAAGACGTTCACATTGGATGATGACATTGACGAAATGACGGTTGAGTTGAAGCGTCAATTGCTTGTTTTAGACGAACGCTCCAACGTTTCTATGATGAAGAATGGACTGCGCATCGCCCTCTCGGGAATAGAAATCATTAATACACGTCTCAATATTCTTGACCTTGAGGGTTGGTCCTCACAGGCATGTTCGGAATTGGAACGTCATGACCAGAATCTAGCAAAAATTTATCGCAAGTATTGGCGGCGTTCTACATCTAATAGTCCTGAAATGGATGTTGTCATGTCCCTTGTTGGATCAATGGGAGCGTATCACATGAAGCGGGCAATGACACGGACTATGATGAAGCGTGGTGAAACACGTATTCCGCGCGAGTCGGACAGTCGTGGGCGTCAACGGAACGTGCCATCTCCTGAAACGTCTGATGATGAAGAAATTCCAAACGTGCGTTGATTTCGTCCTTAAAGTAAATGATCACTATTCAATACAACACAAATGACCGGTCGTGAAATAACCCCTCTTCCTATTTCACTCATTCCCTCGTTTGTGGAACATCCACAATTCACAACATGCCGTTCACCACCTCCTCCTCCCCCCTCTGAACGGGACGATGTTTCTGACGATTTTGTTTTAGACACTAGTTGCAATGGTGTGGAACCGGTATTGCAGACTCAGGTGGAAACTACAGTTGACCTTCTAGATGTTGACGGATCCGACGTTATCAACACGGAACCTCACACCCCTTCCATGGCCGAACTGTTGAATAACACTTTGAGTCTCAAGCAGCTCAAGGACCGCTGTATCGAACTTGGTATTAGTAACATCGGGAAAAAGATGGAACTTGCGGAGCGCATTGCATCAGTCAATGCCTAAAGAAGACCTACGTAGACGCGTTGAAAGTCATGCCACATTTTTTTCAACATAGAGACATAAACAAACTAAACAATGACAATTATGGGATCCCTCGGTTTCAACCCAAATCGCCGCCACCGGTCTAGCAACCTTCCGGGTGCGCTGAACACGGTAGTCGTTCGTACTCGTCTTCCCGGGCAGCGACGCATGCAGGCTACAAAGGAGGTCTCCGTCCTTGTTCCTCGTAGAAACTCCCCCAAACGGTCGGTTGAGACCACTCCACGTGTCGCGTCAGTACAGGCAGCTACCGTCCGTCCGTCTCCATCACCACCACCAACGCAAGAGGAGGTGCATTGGGTGTATGCAACTGTTGTGGATCGACATCTTCGTACCTCCGACGATCCGAACGAGATCGTGTGCAAGAAGGATGCTCGTGTCTTACTCGTGTATCCCATGATGGCGAATCCAGACACTGGAATCGTGTCAATGAAGGTCAAGACAGTGGATGCTGGTACAGGTCAACTTAGTATGCAATGGGTCGACGTTTACGACCCCAATACAGACACACGTCTTGTTTCTCAATTCTCCATGGTACCATGAGTGTCCTTATATATACCCCGCCATACAATCAAAATTTTTCATCAGTTTCTTTATCCTCTACATGAGTTAAACGTGAGTAACCATGCCCAAACGAACCGAGCGGTGGTCCGACATTGCACCACCCATTACCCCCCTACAGCGTGGCACATATCTAGATGCATGCACGGCATGGATTGTTGCCGAACCGGAAACGAACTCAAGCATCCCATTTGATTCATCTACCTCCGATCCGATCAACCATATGGAAATCGGATGTGATGATGTCGCGGCGCGCTCTATCACAAACGTCAGAGATTCCAGAAAATGGCTTTGCATAGTATGCGGCCAAATTACGCCAGATCCATCCGAGTGGAACGGTGAACCTAAAATGGGGAATCCATTCGCCCAACACTGTATCATAGTGACGTGCAGGACGTGTGTTTCTTCATCTACGACAGACGTGCAATCCAATCTCGCATAATCCGGTTCGGAACGATCAACGGATTGGGTCCGACGACCTCTCCGGTAATCGGCGATGTGTTGTTGCACGACAACCACTGGCGAATTATCGACTCCTCGTACGTGTATCCATCCACGAGAAACACTGGATTCTTGAACTCCTCGTGTGTCAGGGGACAGTACCATTCTGGAGGGACGAGGTCCTCATTCTCCATCTGCTCTGATGGAATATCAGGTGTAACCTCCAGTGCACGTCCCGAGAACGTGACCATGGTATCGGGTCGTTGACCATGCATCCTGATGCGTGGGTCCTTCTTGAGATCCTCGCCACGCACAATGAGGTGACTGAGGCGCCGATTACAGACCTCAAAAACCTTGTCAAGTCCAATAGTAAAAGTTGCGGATGTGGTGTCATTGCACGCCGCACGAACGAGATCCTCTATTGTCGTGATGTGTGCGTTCACCAATGCACGACGCTGGCGGTTCGTTTTGGTAAGCGTGTGGAGCATTTTTTTTCTTTTTGGTACCTTCCTTTTGGTACCCTATGAATTGGTACACACATCTCAATGTACCAACGAAAAGAAAGACAGAGAGAATGAGTGCCGTTTGTTGGCATTGCCGATGGGGCATGAGGTGTGATGTGTCCGACCAGGAGGTGCGGCAAAATGTGAAGGACATTTACTCCGTTCTGAACCGTGATGTTCAGCAGAACGAGTCACAAATTCGTCAATTGGCTCTAGATTATCAACGTTTCCGTGAGAGGAAGCACACAACCTGTTCGAATGGAGTTGAAGACGTACCCGAGGAGGTCGTTCAATCTGCTCCTCCTCCTGTTAGTCAACTCACTCCTCTGCCAGTTGTTGAAATCGCTCCTCCTCCGGTGGTTGCATCTGTTACGGTGCCTACTAAATCATCTCGGAAGCGTCGAATGGCTCGTACACCCTCATACGTGGCAACCACCATGGAGACTACATCGACCACACCTGTGACCACCGAAACCACTCTGCAGGTTACGTCGAGCATCCCTATGACCACCGATACATTGGAATCGTTTCACGCCGTCGACTTCTCGCATGGCACGTCGGACGTCGTGATTTGTACCTCTCGCAAAACGTCCTTCTACACCTTCCTTCACAACATGGATTCGCAGTCGTTTCCTCTATCCACTATTATCTTCAAAAATCGCATGCAGCTTCACAAGTTCGGTCTTGAGAGGATTCACGACAACAATGACGTTGCATGGGGATTCAATAAGATAAACGCTGTGTGGTTTGGACGGAATATCACAACCGATCGGCGCTTTGTTTGCGCTCTCGTCATCAACGAGGAGTATGAACCACGATTTGGGCATTACCTCTGTCTGGACAGAGACATTGTTGAACTGGACGTCCAACCCGTTCCCTGTTTTCTAAAGGGTATCGGATATGGATCCATTCGATACTGCGGCACCTGGAACATTGAACGTTACCGAGAATCTTCCGAGGAGTTCATGTACGTGTCCAAGGGGCGTGCACGCAGTGTGGTATACAAGATATCACTCGCCTCGTATGACGATCGTTGGGGTGTGCGCGCCTAAATAAACGACTCACAGATAGTGTCCTCTGCAAGGAGGAGGAGTGCATCGTCTAGGCGTTTGCAAATATGATTCAACGCCTCGTTGAGAAGTTGATCTGGTGTCCGTTGATCATTTGATCCAAACGATAAAATGTGTGTATCGTCTTCTCGTATGGAGGGTACCATTCCCACTGCGTAGCATGGTGAGTATCGTGTGTGTCGTGCGGCACATTGTTTGTCAAATGTCACCTCTATATTTAGTTCGTGACCTACATCGAGTTGCACCAGTGGTATGTTGTTGTAAATTGCCTCGAACGCGGGTCCGATAAAGTGTTCGGTCGTAACGATAGTTGGTCCATTCACATGTAGCGACATCGCAGAGCCGTTTCCGACTCTCTTGAATGGTATGAGACCGATGCGATGTGCGATGTACTCGTCCGTATGACAGGTCACGTTGGTTATTACTCGAACGTGTGTGGGTGCCTCTGATTGGATGTCCGAGAGTAGGGTACGACGAAGTGCATTGCACAATCCCACGTGCGCTGGAATGATAAATCGCTGCACGTCGGACATGCGTGTGTGTGTGTGTGTGTTCGCTCGTCTGTCTCTCTGAAAATGTTGTGTGACACTGATTTGCCTCCCTCCCTACACACGCGACGAACGAGTCATGGCAGCTCCGGCGAATCGTATGCGCCCGTTTCGTTCCACGACCGGTGCACGTTTCACAACTGCAACCGGTTGTTCAGAAACCAGTTGTGTACCGAAACAAAACAGGAGGATAATGTACACGGCTATGAAAAAGAACGCGGGTGGAAACAGGAGACAAAAGAGGAGCACCCATAGAGAAAAGATAGGACGCGCGTATGGCCACAGAAACAGAGCAAATGACATGTAGATGAGTATGCTTAGGACGGTAGGAACGATGACCCACGAAGCGTCATCTTGCATATCATGTGTCGCGATCGTTGTATTGTTCATTCGTTTGTTTTTACAATGTATGCTAATTTATCCCACGGTTTCCGAGGCGGGTGGAAGATCGAAAACTGGCCATCCGAGGTCGATACACATCCGACGAAAGATCGCATCATTTGCCTCCAATTTATCGCGTCCCTTGAGTAGAGTAATTCCCTCCAACATGTCGTGGAGACCCAATATTTGGAAGCATCGATACAGAACATAGCTGTAAGAAAGAAAGTTTGTTCTTGATTTAGGTGCCTGTCGGTGAAACGCTGGTTGCATTTGCAGAAACATGTTGCGCAATTGTTCCTCCACCTGTACTGAAATGCGCGGAGGTCGGCGTCCACTCAACCGTGTTGTGATTTGAGCAACGTGGTCGTACGCCCGACGAAGACGCAGGTGACGGAGTGAGTCCCTAACGCGTTTTTGGGTAATATCCAATGTCGTGCATACGTTCAAACGCTCGTAAAGGTCGTTCATGACAGCATTGATGATATCGTCTGAAACAATGTGTGCTTCCTTGCCCTGAACGAGTGTCAACCACATCATGTAATGATTTACTCTTTTGTATGAATACTGTGAGAACTCGACCATTTCATCGAAGGCTGTCGATGATGATGTTGCATCTAGATACGCAACGCTGTATCCACATTCGGAACATGTCATTATGGAACGTGTTGGGCACACCAGAAGAGGTTTAGACGAATTCACACATCGAGGACACTCGTCACGCGTGCTCATCGCCACTTTTGCCGGTGCCTGGTCGATGTCGGTTAGGTATTCATCCAAGACAGACGCTCTGTGTTGAGCACTTACACCACTTTGTTCCGCGTATGCCTGTATACTATCACTCTTTCGTCGTACCTGCCATGCGGGTCCCTTGCTGCTAAAGTATCGCTGAAGATACTGCACCACCATGGTTTCGAATCGATGTTCCCGTGACATATTTTCGCGAATGTTGCATTCCTCCTCTAGCTTTTCCGCATCCCTTTGGAGGTCCCGTTGCCTACGCACCTGCCACCGAGCCGACATGGTTTGAGCCTCATCCCTCATAATCTCAACCTGATTCCGAAGATGGGGAACTTCAGCGCGTTCTGAAACGAGGCGTGCACGGCGCTGTTGAATGTGTTCGTCGAGAGTCAGTGACTCATTTTCACGAACACGTTTGGTCCGTTTTGCATCGGTCATCGATTACCTACCACTGTCCTCAATGGCGTCAGGGTTGTGGATTCTAATGTACAGTCACCTGATTTTTTTCACAGTACCTTCAAAAAAACTTTACAAATGTCACGTCGACCGCATTGTAGGACTCTCGACGAAATGCGCGCACTCCGACTAGCAACATCTCCAACTCCTTCATGTGACGGCATAACGTCTCAATTTGTCGCCATGATACCAAACACACATTGTGCACATCAAATAACGACGCCGTGTATCGACTCCATGCCCTATCCGGCAATGACAGTGTGTCAACCAACCATTTGTCAATTCTACCCTTACGTTTGCAATCACAACCGTCAAAACGTTCGAGATTGGTGTCTCTATTGTACGAGACGGTTTTTGTTTCCCGAGGAGAGCAATGTGACACGTTGCACGTCGGGATTTTACGAGCGACAACTCTGTACTGTTCCACACAAAAATATATATAGATGAACAACGCCATAGGACACACGAGGAGATAATATCAAAATAGAGTCACATCCTCATGTGTGCCTGTCCAGTGACGTTCCTCGGCACTGTCTGCGACCATGAACGAGTGCACCGTCACCTGACTACTCTGTCCTTCGCGCACACATCGTGCAATGGCTTGCTGCTCCAGCATCCTAACGGTACCCACGTCCGCGACGATTGCATGTGCAAATATAATGTTTCGCGCATGTGGAAGATGGAGTCCAGCAAAGGAGTCCTCCATGCATAGGAGAAGAACACCTCCGTTCAAATGTTCCTGTAGAGTTGCCGTGCGCTGATGTGAGTTTCCATCAAGCGCGAAGACACGAATTTCCTCGTTTCGGAGGAATGTACGTGTACCTCGTAGCATCGTTTTCCATTGTACAAAGAGAACGATTGGTTCTGTTGCAGAAAGGGACGATACAAGGCGTCCTATCTCCCGCATCTTCGTGCCGATGTAGGGTGACGACACCGTGCTTCCTGGTGTGTTTTTTTGTCGATAATCAAGCATTTCTATCCGCTGTGTCATATCATTGCGCTTGTTCTGCACAGTGTGGAGTTCCTTTGTAGTTTGCTGGAGTGTATCTCGAAGACCATCCGACTGTCCACCTCCTCCATCGAGTTCACGCTCAAGTTCAGAGCAAATGCGTTCCAGAACACAAATGGTGTAGTTGAAAGAGTTCAATTGTGATAGAAAGTGAATCTGCTCCTGTTGCTGCCTTCGTGCGTGTGCGTCTTCGATGCTTTCGCTTCCCTCCATCGAGTCGACAAAGGAAAGGCGTCTCACTTCGCTTTCAACCTCCATAAAATTGTTGTCGGGGCTCTTGTCCACGTACAAACGTTCATGCTCTGTCACATGGATACGCCGCACCTCGTGGACCGCATCCGATGAATGGGATACCGGAGAATGACTTCGAACTGCACTTCGAATGAGTGACGAAAGCATGTTAGGATGATGTGCCTTTTCTCGCGCCAGGAGCATGTACAGATGCTGTGCTCTATCATTGTCCGTTGACAGAGTTCCGGAAAGTCCCCAAATACAGTTGGTATCAAAGAGATGCAACGAACGAAGGTCACGAGAGGCATCGAATGTTTGGTGGATTTCGTCGACGATGATGCGTCTCCATTGTATCGCCTCCAGAATAGGACCCTCGTGGTTTCGTTGACGAGACCATGCCGACAGAGACGCACGAGAGCGAGGACGACCCCTCATCGCAGCGTCCACCAGGTCTAGGTACGCCTTGCAGGATCGAAGAAAGTTGAATGTCGTTATTACAATATCATATCTACCACACAAACTACTCATGTTCACAGAGCGCAGGTCTCGAGCGCTCAGTATCGAGATTACACGTACCCCGTTCGTAAACTTTTCTATTTCGTGTATCCATTGAGATGTGAGGTTCAATGGAACGATGACAAGGGACGCCCGTGAGGAATACATACAAGGGGATGGACGTGTGGGTGTTGTCTCATGTCCCTCACTCAACGCTAGCGCAATCGCGGTCGCCGTTTTACCAGAACCGGGAGCGTCCGCGCAGATTCCACCTCTCAGCTCAGCCTCACGATGAGATGGGTCTCGTGTGATGCATTCGTGTTCTGTGTCAATGTACCAAACGTCACTGACACGTATATTACCATCATAACAAAATGAACACGGAAATTTGGATTCTTGGGATATCATCCATTGGAGAGTGTGCGACTGATGGGGGCGCAATGGTAATAACGGATTCCACCGTTTAGAGTACGGTTCCGTTTCTGTCACATTACCCGTTGACATCGACGTGGGGACCACGGATTCTCTCCACACGCTACGTGATAACTGCACGACGAACTCCTCGCTCGCGACTCCATTTCCTTGAAGACCTTCATCAAGTAAGTCCTCATTGACACACAGACGCATTCCTAAACATTGATTCAGCCCAGGATCGTCGTCAAGTTCGCACTCGATCCAAAATACACCATCGCGTATTCGTGCGATTTGTTGTATCGATTCGCTGCAATCCTGGCGCTTTAGAATGACACCACGGGACGTGTAGCCATCGGAAACGAGTGCCTCGCAAAGGGAAAGATCCATTGTTGTCAAACGTATCCATGATGTGTGACACGTGCATTTTTGTTTCAGTGCAAAACGAAACACCTCAGACGACATTAACAATATACTCATCTGGTACAGAAAAGTCAGCTGTACGTACAGACGCACGCTAAAAAATCACAATTCATCGTTTATAATATATATACCACATGATTCCCACTATTTTTCTGCCGCGAGTCCCACCCGCTGTTGTATCATGGGCTGTCGGTCGTCTCGCGGCAGTAGATTACACTATTGCCAATCGCGTCACAGAGGATGTTTCTCATGCAGTTAATTTTGTGTACGATCACCACCTTCCACGTGCACTCGTTCCACTTTTGATACACACTCTTCAAGTATTCGACGACCTTGGATCCGTACTAATCGCCATCGTGGTGTGGATGTCTGAACATTCGACATGAACCGTTTACCACCGGTCACTCATCAACCTTCACTCATCAACCTTCACTCATCGAGTTGACAAATCCAGTCGAGACTAGTGTGACGCTGTGGTTCGCCCTCCCCTCCGGGACATCCAAAGTCCAACCATACGATATCCGGAGGTGTTCCGAACATGGCAAGGACGCGGCAAAACACGCGATCGCGTAGGTGCATGCACCGTGACGATTGTTGTGGTACGACGTGAAATCTGGCGGGGAAACAAACAATGATGACGCGTTTGCAACACCCCTTTGTCAAAAAAAGGTCGCCCCTGAGAGTATCCCCGTGAGAGACGCGCCGTCCGTCGACAACACTGGGACCGTCGCACTCCTCTCGGCACAGAGTCCATCCATTGGGAAGAGTGCATCTAAGGTAATGCTCATACACGCGCACGTGAAAGGGCGGCTGACGAATAGGTAGTGGTGGCACCCGAGGGTGCGCGATCTGGCGATGTAGGGTAAGGAGGGACCGTACACTGTCGATTTCCTGGAGTGCCACCGCCGTCCAAATTCCGTACGACTCCACCACATGGGAGTGGGTAGTGAAAAGATGCACCTCGAGAGAGGAGTCGCGACACATACACGCCCTCTGTATGTGTCGAATCAATGCACATTCCCATGGACGGTCTGGACACGGAACGCGTGGAAAAAAAAACCAAAACGTGTTAGGCGACACAAGAGCATGGGGCCATGCATCCACTCCAACGTCGAGTAGTCGTATGTGTCCATCCTGAAGGTCTCCCCATCGCGTTGGGGCATCGGTCTCTCGCACCACATGCGAGGTCCAATAGTCATGTTCGGATGCCATCATGAGCGTTCGTTGGAATGCATGAACGAACGTTGATGATTCGTTACACTGATTCAAACCTTACGAGTACTAAAACGTGGCGACGAACCATACAAGTGTTACGAGGGAGGCGAGAACTACCGTTGTGATCATTAAACCGCAATGAATGCGCTCTAGTTGTGATGGGTTGTATTTGATGGACGGTGGTATGGACGAAGGGATTGTAATATCGCGCACAATTACTCTATTTGGAGGATGCTCGTGATCCACAAACCCTAGGCCAGACGCAATCGGCATTCTATTTTATGACCTGGCACGGAAAAATGTTGTGACGGTTCGTCATCCGATCTATCTATACAAAATCGCATCACTAGGATTCGTTTGGTACCAAACGGAAAGAAATGGATGCATTGGAGTCGTATCTTGGGATCCATGACGGTGATATTGACGTTGACAGAAAGCGTGTCTGCATAGGAGAAGCTATGCCGTACATACGCGACGAACGTGTGCGTCAACTCGCATCTTGTCTGTACAATCAGTCATGTGTGGTTTCCCCCGATGATGTTTACAACATGATTTGCAACAAGGAGTGGACGGGCATTCACTCGATTCTTACCAAAGTTCCTCCTCCTCCTCCTCCTCCTGAAGAACAATACGGCGACCATCGGGTACTGTACACTTCTCTTCACGATCTTTGTCCGTTGATGGTGCAGAACGTGTGGTGTGATGGCGATGTACCACGACGATGGTTTCGAGGGATATACAGTTTTGACAATTCCCGATGTGCACGCATTGCATCGTGCGTTGGAACGCATATTTTTTGTCGGCAACAGTTGGCACTGGCAGGTATTTCATGTGCGCTGCAGAGATACCAAACGCATGGATTGCACGTGAAATATGCATGTGATGACTGGCACGTGTCATCGGGAACATGGATGCGACTACGGAACGCCAGCGCCACAAGCGTCGGCCATGTCGTAACCCTCATTGTTGTTTCGCGCACGCACCGCTCAGCATTCACGTGCGTCGTCGCATCACATGAATGGATCTGTGATAGGGACGATTCGATGGTACTTCACCACAGGGGGAGTCCCTCCGTCGTACTTCGATTTGTCCAACAGGCGTTCGGTGGTGTTGTGGTCGTCGAACTTGAGGACTCGGACGAATGGTGGCCTCAGTTTCTCCTTGAGAACCGTCTCGTGCCACCATCCCTCCTTCCATCTCTCATTTCGTCATCGCCATGTTCCGTATCCCTTGCAGACGCCGTCACCATTTATCAACGAAAACGCAAAGGTATCGAGGTGGATGAACTCACAGACGACCGTCACGTACGATCTGTTCTACGAACATGGAACAAGAGCTACGAATCTAAGTATGCAGACGCACCCATACTACAATCTATTGCACGTGTATCATTCGCAGAGACGCTGACGCACAGGGGGTTTTCTGCCCATCGCGTCCATGTGAGTACCTCTACTCACGGAATCAGTGCTCGGAATGTCTTAGTGCAACGGTTTGGAGATAATTATGGAAACTGTGCCATGGAACGCACGCTCATGGATGGTATGGCTGGTCTCTACGCGGTTTACAATTCAGAGAATGTCTGTGTTTCTGCATTTGCCGTCCTAGTGTACCATACAAACGACCATCGCGTCGCGTGCTGCATCGATTCATTTGCCGTAGCCACAACGCATCAGGGTTCCGGTGTGGGCAATGTGACATTTCATGCGATGCTTCGAGGAGTTTGCGATCACATTTCTCCAAGAGGAGTCCCATACGTTGTGTTTGCGCAATGCGTGCGCAGTGGCGATGCGCGACATTTCTGGTATGACAAGTTGGACGAGAGTACGATGGCACGTTCATTGCTTCTGCAGGCATTCCAAATCGATCCATGTCGTGTACCAGTGCAACCAACAGGCCAATGCACTCCACGGGCGCGAGAGTACACGTCAAGTGACCTGGAATAGAATATGGTTACCCAGTTGGTCAATACGTTTTAGTCCCATGTGGGAGTATGTAGCTGTGAGACGTTTGACACGCTCTGTCATGACGTTTGCTATATTGCGATCGGGTGAGTTTGTACCGCTACGAAGTACGAGAAGATAGAGTGGACCCGAGACGTGTGCCCGAGCAGCGTTCACAAGTAGACGTCCAACCCCCCTACCCTGAAATGTATTGGACACGCAGAGATTGTAAATCACATGTGCGTTGTATGGTACGTATGAGGGAAACGTGAATCGTGGGTAAATTGACGATAAACCTACGCATATGCATCCGACGAATTGTTCGTCGTCACCGCAAGTTATAATATCGTCTTTTCGCATGGAATGTGCGACAAGTGTAAACACTGCACCGGAAAAGATGGATTGAGGGGAGGAGTTGAACCGATGAGAGGTGTTCGCTCCCATGGTCGTACAACGTTCTGCAGCAAAACATGATGTATTCATGTTATCTATAGAACATGTTCTATTGCCAAACATGGCATCGTGAGCATATTCCTGCATGGTAGATGTTACTGTCTCCAGAATCGATACATGAACGGGTTCCACATTCACGTTTATGTCTCTCATCCTCTCCCGTTTGTGTTTTTTATGACACACTTTTTTCTTTTTGCGCACCCGCACATCCATTCCACATGTTTTTGGACGCCACCCACCCTCACGTCACATTTCGGTACTACTATTATTATTCCTCAAACATCCACACGCATCCAATGACGAGTGTCAAAGTACCCAAGGAGATCACTCAATAGATGCGGTGCATTGGGCACGCACAAATCGCCATCCACTCGCACAAACATCTCATCTACCACGTTGGCCACACAGGGTGCCATGGAACGGGAGGCGGATATCGTGCATGGATGCGTGCAAAGTGGCCATTGGCGCGATCCTCCAGTGCGAGACACCATTACGATGGATTCCGTGCCGGAGATGCGAGTTATCGTTTCCGTACCGTAAAATCCATATCGAGCGTCGCGTCGGAGCGTCACGCGGACGAGAATGTCTCCCGTTTCTGGATGTTCGTCTGCGTAGGCGGTGTCCACCAATGGATGCCCATCCATTTTCGACATGGACGTATGCAACGTCAATGCAATTGTACGACTCGAGTCGTGATGGGGGCGCATACGAAGACATGTTATCATGTGACCAGCACGCCATGCCCGAGGAGACATTGTCATATTGTGAAGCGACCATGCGACCGTGTCTAATAAGTGACGCGTCACGGACGCTGTCATGCGCGAGGCTGTATTCATCTCATTGACGATAACCTGCACTGCGCAGCTGGGTCGATTGCGATGCCTCTGGGACACGGTGTGGTAATCCTCACCGTCAAAATCGAAGCACGGTACGTCCGTCTCTAGGTGCGTACGTACCTCTTCCAATATGGAAGACAGGGTATACGAGTTGCCGTTCCGTGCTACGACAATCGCCATGCAGGTCACCGATACGCCAGGAAGTCGGCATAGACAATGCCCCTTGAATCCTAAATGGTCCATGAAAACATGAAATTCGTGCACAATGCAACGAAGTCGGATGTCCGTATTCTCTCGCAATACTCGCGTGAGTGTCAGTGCGCGAAAAGTCTCCTCCTCTGAGCGTGTCCTTTCCAAAGAATGCACTCCACGCCACACCTGTGCATCCACCTTGAGACCCTCGAACTCACCACGAAGAACGGAAATTCGTTCCGTTGAAACTCGATCATATTGCCGATGCCATCCCGTAAGGCGTTCCACGAGTTCGTACGCAATCTCCAGTGTGTCAACGTCCGGTACGCGCACCACGATGTCAACATCGCTGCCATCGTAAAAAATTCCAGAGCCGATGAGAGTGCACTCGTAATTGTTGTCGAATACGACGGATGCGATGCGAGCGACCACATCATCATGCGTTCGTGAATCCTCATAAACCTGATGGAATGGATTCGATGAAATAGTATCCACCTTGGTTGGAGATACGACCTCACTGTCGAGTGAAATCTCCGTAAGCCGAGTCTGCGATGATGTGGCCGACGGCGTAAGGGAAACCTTGCTGTCCACACTCTCGAATGAAAGCTCATCAAATGCCTGCGTGTTGCCCTGCGTCCACACGTCATACATGTTGCGAAGTGATTCAATGTACTCCCCTCCCTCATCGATGTTCGCCGCATCACAAACTGCATGAGCACGCTCCGTTGTCTCGCGTGTCCATTTTGATGGATTTGGGTGACTGCAGCAGAGAGTAGCCGCCATGAGATGATACAGAACAGGATGATGGCGACAAACGCGACGCATGGATTGTGTCGGCACTTTACTCACCAGCAAATGCATAAACGGAGACGTTAGCAACCAGTGTCGCCATAATTGTATGTCCTGAAAGCGTTCCAACCAGTTCATCAGACCCTCCAGAAGGCGCATGTACGCCGTAAATTCGGTAGCGAACTTGCTCATGGTTTCGTAAATGATTGAAAATTCGACGAGCAAAAGGTTTTTGGAGTGTTCGGAAAGCGAATCTCCCAAATGTATACCCACCGCGACAATGAGTTCGTCCGTGATGCCAAACTTTGACTTGTGAATTCCAACAAAAATACGTCGCGCCTCTAGCGTAATGCACTTCGTTTCGATAATGTCAATGCATTCGGTAGCGTGTGATGGTTCCAGGGCACACACCACCTTTTTGCAAATGGGTGTCAGATTGGATACGAACGGGGAAGTCATGATTGGAACTCGACCACTCTCGTGCAGATCCACGTATGGATTATGGAATCCGACAATGGTCCCGCAATCGAAACGGTGCCAGTAGAGTGTCTCGGCGTCGTCTGTCATCTCCATCCTACGAACAGGCCGATATTTGGATAGGCGTTGTAAATCAGTAACGACTTCGGTGATGGGTGAAATGTAGTCCTCAAAAACGATGACACGACGGACGTCATCGTACGTAAAATCCTGTAGCCTGCGCGCCGATGGCATCATCCTCCTAGGCCATGTATGTGGTTCAGGAAAGGTGATGAATCGAAGAATCGGACGCAAATCAATGGCATAGTCGAAAAAGTCCCGTTGGAGGCGAGTCACCATCCACGTATGCAGCGCCTTTGATGTGTCCTCCGAACAGGGTATGAAGAGGTTGATGTTTATCTGATAGTCTCTGGTAGTGGCGACAATGACACCGTGTTGGCAGTTCAAAATCTTGATTGAGTAATTGATAAAGTTCTGTTGCATTGCTCGGTCGTAAAACTCACTGCACTCAGAAACCAATCCAAGGAATATCATCCACAGGACGCGTTTCCCATAGGTGTTGTCGTACGTTTGAGTGAACGCGATCGCAGAGCATATCCCAACAAGAAACAGACGAGCATCCTCTTGAGTAGCAGGCACGGCATGCGATCGCGATGATAGCGGAGTGGGCATTGTTTTTGTTCCTTTTTGTTGGTACCAGTCACAGTTGGTACCAGGCACAGTTGGTACCAGACAGCACAGCAACGACGGCCATGGTCCTGTGTGTTTTTTTTTGGCACACCATTTGACAACCCATGAAATCTAATCAGCGGTTTCGATCCTCCTCCTCCGGTCGCAATCGGCGACGTGCAATGACCTCCTCTGATGTTGAACAACTCAAACGATTCAGGAAACAACAAATACTCGCACGTTTCCGTGCTCTGGGTCCGATGCCCAACACCGGACATCATCAACCAGCACTCACTACATCGCAGATGATGAAATTCAATGTGTTTGAGGATGCAACAACAAAACGGCGATCCAAATCGAAGAAGACGAAAAAGAGAGTTGGTGGTAGCAGAAAATGAACAAAGGAGTAGAACTGGTCGGTGGGAAAACGGTACCGCCCGCGCAGGACCGACGTCCCGGACGTCGTCTTTGTCGCCTGTGGGAAGAGTCGCCACCGGTCCTCGTGCGATCCGACCGTCTCTATAATCTGGCACAGGTCGTACATGTGGTTTCTTGCTATTGATGAGTGCTTTTTTTCACATCCGAGCGGTATGGAAATTCTCAAATATTGCACGGTCAATATTAAAAGACGTGTCTGTGTATTAGAATGTAACACATAATGTCATTTTTTTACAGTTGTTCATAATACACGGGATGATCTGTTCTATTTGCAGTGTAGCACGTGCGATAGAAAGTACGTGTCCATGTGGAACGAACACATGCAGGGTTTGTGCCCGGCGTTGTGTTATGGAATTCACAAAGTCGTGTGCATGCGTCGGGTGTCACCGTTCGTGGTCAGTGGGTGAGTCCGTGCAGCGTCTCGGGAAAACATTCTGGAATACGACCTATCGCCGCATGCGCCGTGAACAACTCCTACGGGTGGACGAAACTCTCATTTCAGGATGTACACACGAGGCATCTCAAATTCGCACCGAGCGTCGATTAACGTCGGAAATGCAGGGTCTAATACTTGAGATAAGAAATGGTCGCGTGGATCTGATTCCCCAATACCGTAATATTCGCAACGAGTTGGCGAGCAACACGAGGACATCCTCTCACACCCTTTTGAAACGGTGCACTGAGCACGACTGTCCGGGATTCTTAATAACACACTCTCTATACTCTCAACGGCTCATTTGTCAAACATGCAACCTCCAGACATGCGCACGTTGTGGCGAACACATCGGTGGCGAGACAACGGACGAGGCCCATGAATGTAATGAGGACATTGTAGCATCACGCCAGGCAATTCTACGAGAATGCAAACCCTGTGTACGTTGCCAGGCACCATCGTTGCGCTCGGAGGGATGTCCTACGATGTGGTGTCCTCATTGCCATACCTTTTGGAACTGGGACACGGAACGCATCATCGAGTCTCGTGGAAACAACCCTCACAATCCCGACCATCGCGCCTTTCTCACAAATGGAAACCAGCGACAACCCAATCGTTTACACCGCGAGGTGGATGACATTCCATGTGGAGGTATTCCGGATGGAATTGTAGTCCACAATGCCTTCATACGCGATTCTATTGCAATCAACCATCTTTCCGTCTTCGCTCCCATCGTAATCGATGCGTTAGAGTGCATTCACCTTTCGCAACGCATGCGTCATCGTTATCCGTTGACTTGGAATGCACACGAATGTTTCCGTCCTGTTCGAATCTCATTCATTCTCGGCGATGTGACGCGCGCCATGTATATGATTAGCATGGAACGCATGGAGCGCACATTTGAGTTCCGGCGCGAAGTTGGATATGCTCTCGAGTTATTTGTACTTGCAGGTGCAGACATATTCCAACGACTATGTTCTGGAAATGATGATATCGTTTCCGCCTGTTTTGAACTCAACGTTCTTCGGGACATTATAGACGAACGCATGATGTACATAGAGGGTATCTTCCAACGCAAGACACCTCGATTGCAACAGAATTGGAATTGGAATGGATTGCGTCGCAACCGTTAGCATATTTCTGTAATTCCATGAAAAGTTTAGATCAATGGAAATTAAACACACACACACACACACACACACAGTCTCACACTGGTGTAAAACTGCCGAAGAAGCGCAAGGCGTGAAAAACGTGACGAAACTTTGCCGTTACGGTACCAAAAAAATAGGATACTACACGTGTAAATGCGAGCGCTGTGGGTTTCATTGTTCGGTCTGTCAAACTGCCAGACATGTTCAGATGTGTGACGACCTCCTCTGTCGATTCGATGGTGCGTTTTGATCCTGAGTCACGTCGGTATCGATATCGCGTTCCTGACAACAACCCTTTTGCATGACGGCATAGGAGACTGCAATGGAGGCAACGGTGGTGACCATTGCTGCTAATATTTCTCCGACGACGACATCTTGAGAATTTCTAGGAACGATTTGTAACATCACAGCACGAATGGCGGTCGACCACGACGACCCCACAGCCCAAAGTGCACCATTCAACACAGCGAAACGAAGCATTCCCATCAAATTTCCGTCGGTGGCACTTTCCGCATACGACATTCCTCGTATCGTTTAGATGTCATTATTCCAATTTCTTTTACATCCCTTTCAATCCACAAACACGTTTCCGACGGGTGTGTCGATACGCATGAGACGTAGACGTAAGACACAAGTCGGAGGACCACCCAATGCAACTCTCTTGACTGGTTTGGTAACCCATGGCACGTCGCGAATTCCAAAATTCGAGAGACAATGTGTTAAATCGTGTCCAGTTTGTGTGAGAATCAACGGTGTTCGCAGTCCGGAAGAGCTCGTATCCACGCAACGAGGAATCATATGGGGTGTGTATGGTGCAACGACAATGTGCTCACGGGATGCGATCATGGCAGGGACGACGCCAATGTGATATTCTTCAATGTATCGAGCATCGTCATCCGACATGGAGGTCTGTATCTGACGTACCGTACACGTCCATGTACCCACATTAGAATCATGGTAATAGCAACGGATGCCAAAAATAATTCCACCCGATCTGATGTCGTTCAAGTAGTTGCTATTGCGTGGTGCCGTGGATACCACGATGACGTCGTCATCAATCACCAGAACCGCGTCCTCGCTAAATCGGTTAAGAACTATCACAAAATCACGTGATGCGTGTACACGTGGGATGTTGTGGTGGTGACACACATGCCATGCGAGATCAGACGCGCGTGCTACTTGTTGACACGATGTAATTGGACACGTGAAGGCATAGGACGGGCACCATGCGCGGTGATGCTCACAATGCTTTGCATCCACGTGGATGTCGCATGCTGTACAGTGATGTCGCACGCGCGTGGTAAAAAGAAGTGTCCTAAAGGTCTGATCGACATGCGGATGTCGATTTTCACGGCACATTGGACATCGCTGGTCTGTGATGGACGCGTCGCAACCGATACAACATCCATGACCATTATCGCATCGAAACAGGGTCGTGCACTCGTCGTAGCACACAATGCATTTAGACATGGTCCGTGACAATGCTCGAATTTGCATCATCATTTGTACCATGTGATAGCGCCATGCTCGTTGCACGACGATGGCAGAAGATGTGAGACCTAACATTGTTCCCGTCCGTTCAAATGCACACTCCAAATGCAATGTTATTCATCATACTGAGGGTGTTTTATTGTCACATTAAAGGTCTCAGAGCGTATCGACTATTCCAAGCATTGCACCGTCCGTTTGTCCGCTGTATGAGTTGTGGTGCTTGCACACAAATGTCTACGACTACGTAGAGAGGACCCTAGAGAAGGAACGAATGGTGTAATGAAATTATAGTGTTTTTTTTAACTGCGTCACAATAACATCGGAAAGAATGGTAGACCTGTCGAAGACGAGACCGACTATGCTTTGGCGAGTGGGTTCGTAAGTGGACATTTGGTTTAGCAACCAACGAACCAAATCCGATTCAATGTCGAATTCCGCTACCACGTTTTCTCGAGTAAAGGCGATTAGGGGTCCCGACATATGGGACGCACCCTTCCCGTCGAAGAATTGAAGATGGGCAATCGGTTGGTCGGTAGGTGCCATTCCAGGAGATCGAATTGTCATGAAGGCGCTGTACGCACGTCGCCGTTCTTCCATTATGTGATGGCTGTTGTCTGAAAATAAGCAACGTACGTTTGTGCGCACTCTCATATTTTTTCCATTGGTCATCATCAAAACGATTTGGTTGCATGCGCCCGAGTCTATGGGGTCCGGTGATGTGGCGAATCATGCTAGCATGCACGTGGAACGTATCCGAGGACCTAATCGAGGTGGTGCAGCGTTTCCTTCTCGTATTGATTCCCGAAATTATACCATGCTCCACGTGCTCCGCACATTATATGAAAAACATCACCGTGGTCAATCGAAAGGCACGGGGACGACCAGGTAAAGGAGATCATTCGTTTCGATGGTGTTGGTACATGAAAAATGAAGTCAATTTGAGTTTAGTCCCCCCAGTTACATCCATTCATCTTGCGGACCTTGCTGAGCGGTACATCTTACATGGCTATTATCTCCCCCAGGTAGAAACCGCAGACGTGCTCGTATTGTGCGCCATTAAGGCGCGAGCAGACTCAAAGGACGATATTTTTGTTGAATTTTGCACCTGCATGGTCGCGCTTTTGAAAAACGAAACGTCCGTTTTCACCCATTATCTACGGCATGTGTCTCGACCAATCATTCCAACAACACTCCGTCTCGCTCGCTTCACTCGCGAGGCACATGGTCTTCCTCGAATGGACCTCTTAAAGTACAAGGAGACTGTGCGGTAATACGGAAACTGCATTTTTACATTTCTATTGGTAACAGATGAAGAACGTCATTGTCATGGGAGCCTTTGGCATTGGATACATGGCATTGAAACGAATGTTGAACCGTCCTGCAATCTTTTCTGGTAATGTTGCAGAACGAACGGATTTAATCGCATGGAATCCTACACTCATGAAAGGGATGCAGCAACTGTCCGAATTGGTAACGGAGGAGGAGTTGTTGAAGATATTGGATAATCTCAAGGAAATCCGAACCGTTTCTAAACTTTCTGATCGTACCTCTACATGGAGGTTGCAGCGCCTCGTCGCATCCACCACGCGCGACATCATCCACGTTGCAGGTCGAACACGTGGTTCTATGACCACAGCGGAACTCCAAACGCAAAATTCTATTTTGGAAGACGTCATTCCCTCCATGGACGAAATTCTTCAAAACATACAACATAATCACATGCTCGACTCGCTGTGTATATAAAAAAAATTCCCTCGTTGTTTTTTTTCACACTAATGTCTACACGAATGAAACCTTGCTGCCTTTTTGGAGTGGTGCAACACTCCACAACGGCACGGAAACGACGGGTTTGGTGTGGGATCCGCGACCTGCGGTATGCTCATGCGATTACGCATCATACACCGAACGTCTGCGTCGGATAGGAACTGTGAATGCAGAATTTTCTGAAACATACACGCTGCCATCTTCACGTCACGGTTGTATCCATTCTCCGTCCACAACAGAAAATTGCAGTGTGCATCATAAAGCATCTCTGGAGTAAGATTCATGTAGCCGTTCATATTCTCCATCTCTCCCATGGTCGAACACTCATATGCACGTCTGGGGTTAGATGATAACTTGTCGGTCATCCACTTGGGAACTCCGGGAATGTACCTCATTCGTTTGTGACGCGGCGCGAGTTGTTCGTCAGTGACCCCGTCGATCCATTCACGTTCCACATTCAACGTCCCATGGTGTGGGACAATACCACAATTGTCACAAACATAGTGTCCGTTGTGTGTGTCCAAACAAAGGTTACCAGCATTGCATTCTGTGCAATCGTACGACCGCGCTGTCGATACCGCGTCGTAGGTATCGTCTCTCGGCGTTTGCTCCTGTTTGAAATTGCGTTCCACGTAAAGAAGTGCAGAATGTAAATCACGCGTGGATATCATGAAGAGTTGTACCATGCGATGAGACGACAGATACTCTCGAATACAATCGTATGGAATTACAGACGACTGAGGTAACGAGCAATCCGACACTACCTTCGTTGTCGCACGGTCCAATCGGTTTCGAAGGGCGGACATATTAGAGAGTGCTTTGCACTCGGCTACATCGACGACACTGATGCTGTCCCCTTGGTTGGTACCGAAAGTGTTTCCACAATGCGTTGAAGACGTCTCCGTCGTCGGTGTACATCGCATTTTGCTATTCGGTCTATGACGGTGCGAGATACATTTTCGACCTCGAGTAACATTGTGTAAAGGGAAATACACATATTTGCGAATCGTAGTCGTTGAGTTGCATTCGTTGTGGTGTTCATTTGGTCGTATAATTCATTAGCATAATCGACGATGTGGTACACATGGCGATGACTTTCGGAGGTGGTCTCTGTCGTTATACGCATTAGTACAAGTAGAACAAGGTATAGGGCAGACACATTTATTACAAACTTTTTATGAGTCATGCGTACTAATAATTTACAGATAAAATATAACTCAGGGTATAAACACCGCAGCCCACATTTACAAATGGATAACGATCTGTTGGTATCGTTTTGCCGTGCGCGACAGCGCTTCCAAGAACGTCAGCGCCAAACCAACGAAGAACGTTCCGAAATGCGTGACACGTTCAAAAGCGTATCGTCGTTGCTCGTGGAATCGATGCAACGGCATCGACAGGATTGCATTCGGTGTGTGCACGAGGGAAATGTCCTCTATGTACGTCTTGTGCAAGGTCGTCGCCGTGCAATGGTGCTTCGAAACCCAGACGATGTACTTCGTCTCATTGACAACATCGCGTCGAGTGTGACACATGTTTCACGAGAGGACCTGCCGGACTCCGTAGCACGGCTCGTGGAGTCACGAGCTCGCGCACTTGGAACGGACGTCGCATCTCGTATCGCAATCGTACCTCGCGTTGGGATACGCGGCAACATCGTTGAGCAAGGCAATTCCACGAGAGAATTGCAAACACTCACCTCCCAGATGACACAGAACCACATCGAACGTCGGCGCATCCGAGACGAGATGTGTCCCATGCGAACGGAAGTCAAGACTGCAGAGCAGAAACTTTGCGATACGGTATCCGCCAACGCAAAAACGGAAATGGATGAAATCGTGCAAATGCACACGCAAAAACGGAATGGTTCCATTGCGACGAAGACGGTGTCTATAACCACAGAGGTACGACCCAAAAAACGAAATGTGTTTGGACTTCGAAACGTATGCAAATGTGTCCGCGAGGCAGTTCAAAACGTATCTGAACGCGATGAAACATTTGATGAACGACTTCGGTCCGAGCTGTTGAGTGTACTCGAACGGGAACGCACATCAGCACAGGAATTGACGCGTAGGGTGGTTATTAAACGCAAACGGGTTGTCGCTCCGGTTGCGAACGCGTGAACACGACAGTAACATCGTGTTTTACCATAGGTGAAACATATTCCGGGGTTATCGACAATATGAGTCCTCCACACGAGATCACGACACGAGAATCGTGTCGTACGATCACTCGTCCCGACATTTCCAAACGTTCCCCCGACGCCGCAACGTCGCCCCGGCTCACGACTACCGCGATGTGGGTGGATGAATCTCCTACCCAATCGCATGTTGCTGGTACGTCCGCAAACCAATTTTCTCTACAAACGCGTATGACCTGACTCATTCCCCCCATTAAACTAACCACAGACTTCAATTCTAATGCCGTGTACGCTTCACACCACCAACACCAGAAGCACATTTCTTCACGTTGTGAATTTCAAGGGATGTATCATCCTCGCCATCATATCCTAGCAGCATGAGTATTTTCATGTAGAGAGACTCCGAAATGTTGTTGTCGTCTCGTTCCATCATGTATTTACCACCTGTGTCTACCAACTCGCACTCCACTTCATACGAGGGTTCGCAATTGTGTTGATTGTATTCTACCGCGTCGCGCGTAGTCGCCGACCAAGTGCGACTCAATTCGTAGCGCCAAACATCTCCATAGTCACGTCGATCGACAAAGGAACGGCGCTGCTTCACACGAACGTAGTTGATAAGAGTCGATTTTGGTGGAGAATCTACTGGAGTTTCACTAGACACCTCCACACGACACGTGTCTCCCGGGTCATTGCTCGCTGAGGCGAGAAATGATTGAATAGAATACTTTTCAATGTGATCTGTTTGCATTTGCATGCGTTCACTGTCATATTGCACGCGTGTGCGCACGTTTCGTCCACGTTGGAACGTGTAGAAATAATCCACAATTTCAACGTACCCTGGTTCCGCAACGAGATCGGGAGATTCTACAAAATCGCGTTCTAATTGCTCAAACACCCTGCGTGGAACTCCAGAATTGAATGTTTCCGAACACTGCCCCAAACGTATTTCAAGTTCTATGTTTTTGTGCCCACGTCGTATGGATGAACATTCCCTCAAAAGTTGTCGCACGTCCATGTGTATATGGCGTGTGTCCACACATCATGTATGGTCCATACTGATACTTCGTTCCATGTGTTTATTCAACCTCATTCTCTCGGGAGAGACGGAAGCGATCCGCCAATGGAACTCCCGGAATGCACATGTGTCCAATACGAGTTCGAAGCATGCTCTCACGACTAGCATAATGATACACGCGTGTTTCAAGACGACTTCCCATGGTGTACGCGTTACGATTCGTCTGTTTGTGTTTACGAAGTTCGAGTTCGAGTTGCTCCTTCCGCAACCGAGCGTTGTCGTACTGTTGAATCAGGCGCCGAACGTGGACAGGTGTCGTTTTGCGCCGTCTAGCAGAAGATATGCGCGCCGTCACGTTGCGCCGTATGAGACGCTCCTCTATCTCCTCGTGCCGACAATTCGGGCATGTCGAATTACCATGGGCGAACCACTGCACGATGCAATCTACGTGAAAGGAATGTCCACATGCAAGACGGTGACACGTGTTCGTGGCGTCAGTTTGAGCAAACGCCGTATCGCCGCATATAGAACACACCTCGTCCTGTGACATTTTGGGAAACGTTCTGGTCTACCATTTTTTGAATTTCAAACACTGATGACAACCGAACTAGAATTCATTCCGACGCATAATACATGGACTCTCTACGCTCATTATCTCAGCAATGCCAATAGTTATCAGACATCTTACATAAAAATGTGTGACGTAGCATCGTTTCAGGATTTTGGTCGCATGTGGAATCACACACATCCACGACTAATCGGGGATGCCACTCGTGCTGTGCATGTTCAGGGCAAGCGTCTGACGACATGGTCATTCTTCAAGGACAATATTTCTCCAGAATGGGAAGACTCCCTAAACAAAAATGGCGTCACCTACAGTTTTCGCAAAGGTATGAGTTGCGATGATGTCTACAATCTTTGGGAGACACTTGTCGCGAGTTGCACTCTTTCCACACATCCATGTGAACTAAATGGAATTCAAGTTTCAAGGAAGACTACCACCGTTTGTCCGCACGAACCAGGACTCATCATGAAATTCGATCTATGGTTCACATCCGTTTCTTCTCATAACGAAATTGAAGAATGGCTATCTCATCTAGTCCCAAACTGTTCATTTTCTCACACACCACGCACTACTACCCAATCTCACCGTATTTAAATATTCTCCTCCTATTCACTCCTCCGTCTTCGACGGAATCGAATACGTGACCCCATCCTCCTCATCCTCCTCATCCTCCTTATCATTATCCCCTTCATTATCCTCCTCATATTCTTCATCCTCCTCGTACTCTTCATCTCCCTCATCGTCATCATCGTCATCATCGTCCATTGACTCCTCCTCCAATGCGTGACGCTCATCCTCCGGAACATCCTCTAGAATCATCCTGCGGTATTCCTCTGTATTGAAAACCTCCTGTTCGTAGAACTTTGTCTGACGCCGTGTACGCTTTCCGGTAATGATATTGCCCATGTCGATTCCGTCAAGATCGCGCACACGGTCCTCATCTTCGGTCTTGGGTGGTTCACTCGTCACACTCGCGTTGTCGGCGTCTTCATCGCTATCGACATCCCCGTCCTCTTCAACGATGAAATCAACCAACGAACCCGCATCATCGTCATCGTCATTCGAACGCACATCTTCGTCATCTAGATCCTCAACAGAATCCGAATTTTTCTCACAGTGAGGCACTGGTATCGAAACTATCGCAACCGACATGGTCAGTATGTGCACAATCACGTGTTCTGTCCATGTGTATGGTATGAGGTCAACAACACTGATTCGTATATCGTCAAATATCGTTAGACTTTTTTAAACCCATGTCGGATACGTTCACCGTCTGTCGACAGGACACCAAATTTTTTTTCCATGTACTCTTATATAACACACAACAACACAATCACCTAAATGTCTGGCGCAAATTACGATCTTCTTGCACAGGGTCTCATCGATAAGTCCCTGACCGGAAATGCTCAGACGACCTTTTGGCGTTCCACGTGGAAGCGTCACACTCGCTTCTCGATTGAGTCGCTCTCGCAGCCCTTCAACACCAACACCAACTTTGGTCAGGAGGGACAGGTGCTCCTTAACCGTGTTGGTGATATGGTCTACTTCCTTTACGTTCATGTGACCCTTCCTGGTCTTGTCGCCTGTGACACCAAGACGGAGTCGTGTCAGGGTCTCGCGACTGGTGGTCAGTTTCCCCCCTTTATGGACGGTGGTGCCGCGTGCAACCCATGTTCAAAGATGGACGAGGCGGCTCTTCTGGAGTACCTGCCCGCGGACTACAACGACATGTCGTTGGACCAGCAGGCGGAGGCGCTCCGTGAGGCGAAGGACGTGTGGCGCCGCGAGAAGTATGGCGCGGGTCGCGAGCTCTCGTGCTGCGCGGACAACGAGGCAGACTGCCCCGATCAGTCGTGCCCCGAGCTTGGTGACACCTGGTGCCACTACTGCAACGACACCGGTCACTTCCTCATCAACAAGGCCAAGCTGATCATCGGTGGTCAGCAGGTCGACCAGCTCTGGGGTACCTTCCTCTTCTGCTGGGAGGAGCTTACGGGTAAGTCGGGTCGTCGTCTCACCGAGCTCACAGGTCGCCGCTACACCCGCTCGCAGCTGATCTGTGACTCGCGCGAGGAGCGTGACCTTTACATCCCACTTCCGTTCTACTTCACCCTCGCGTCCGGCTCCGCCCTTCCCCTCGCGTCCCTCGCGTACCACGGCGTTCAGATCAACATTGACTTCGAGCGCCTCGAGAAGCTGATCGTCGTCTCAGGGTCGCACGTTGCCGTCCGCCATGCCCGCACCGGTCTTGGTCTCACCGCCAATGATCTCAAGGCGGAGATGGAGGTCACCTACGTCTACCTTGACCAGCAGGAGCGCGACAAGTTCTCGTCCTCGCACTTTGAGCAGCTGGTCGTCCAGACACAGCACTACTTCAAGACCGAGTCGAAGCAGATCTGCCGCATTCCCCTCTCCTTCAACCACCCGACCCTCGAGCTCATCTTCTGCGTTCGCCGTCAGTGCCAGGAGCGCTGCAACAACTTCGGCAACCTCTCGGGCGTCGATGGTCGCGACCCGATCACCCACGCCGAACTCCTCCTCAACACCACCTCGCGCTTCGGTAAGAAGCCTGCGCTCTACTGGCGCGGTGTCGTCCCCTACCAGCACCACTCCAACCTACCGGAGGCGTACATCTACTGCATGTGCTTCGCACTCAACCCCGAAGGATCGCTTGAACCGTCGGGCTCGTGCAACCTGTCGCGCATCGATAACATCGAACTTGTCCTCGACATGCAGTCCGCACTCGCAAACGAGTCGTACACCGTGTACGTCTTCTCACGCTCCTGGAATTTGATGAGGTTTCGGGAGGGTGTCGCCGGAGCCGCTTTCCAATAGCTGGATATGTCAGCCGAATAGTGATCCATGTCCGCCGATTAGGACAGGAATCAAAGTCCCTCAGGGAACCCCTCTTTTTTTGGCGGTACCAGCTGTGTTACATAAATTGTACCACCCAAACCAGAGAAAAAAATGTCCAAGCCGTCCACTCCTGTCACCTCCTGGGAGGAGTGGGTTGCTGCGGACGGTGCATGGCAGATGCACGTCTACGAGACCACCGGGAAACGCCCTCCGCGTCTGGATCCTCCCAATCCATCATTGTTCGCCACGGAGGACATGTACAAGTCTGCTCTTGAGAACCGCCTTGTTCTGTGCGACAAGAAAGACCACGTTGGTGATCGTCTTCTCATTAAGGACCAGCGGTACGGTCTGTCGACCTGTGCACCGTGCAAACGCGCCGCAAAGATGCAGCGTGCAAAGGCAACGAAACCTGCGCCAACCGTGTACTCCTGCGCCGACGAATGGTTTAAGAACGTCGCACTCGACCGCAGCAAGGAGCATCCTACGATCGTGGGTAATTGTCCTGTTCCCATTCGAGAGTCCTTCACCACCGATCAGGAGTTCCAACGTGCTCAAGTTCTACGTGACGAACGCCGTCGACTGTATCAGCATGAATACAGCAAGCTTCCTGAGATTCGTGAGAGGGATAACACAAGCCAACGTGATAAATACCATGCTGAAAAGAAACAGCGACTGGATGAGGGGAATCAGAATGAATGAGTGATGGGGTAGCAGGGACGACACATCACACGCGATGGTGAAGCAACGTGCAGCCGTTTCGTCTCTTGGTCGTTTTCGGTCTACGCGCGGGGTCGTGAGTACTCCCAAAGCACGTGTAAATGGGTATGTGGAAGTAGGGATCAATGGGAAACGCTACATGTTACACCGTCTAATTGCGATCGCATTCAAATTACCAAGGACTGATGAGCAGACTCAAGTAAATCACAAGGACGGTGACCCTTCCAATCCCCGACTTGATAACTTGGAATGGGTGTCACCTCGCGAGAACATTACCCATTCGTACAAGACCAACAAGAATCGCGCGTCATGTGCTCTTCGTAAATCTAAGCCTCTTCGTGCACGGAAGATTGGAATAGAAGAGTGGGTCGACTTCCCAAGTGCACATGAGGCATCGCGACTTCTTGGGATTGATCGTGCCAACATTCAGGCCTGTGTGCGCGGGAAATACAAACAGTGTAATGGTTATGAATTCAAGGAAGGACCACCGACTGAGTCTCCTCTTTTAGAGGGTGAAGAATGGCGCGATACTCGCGACGGAGCACGCGTGTCCTCCGTTGGACGCATTCAAAATCGTGGCAGTGTCATATTCACTCCAAAACCGCGTAGGGATGGGTATGTGTCGGTCAAAATCGCATCCTCGACATACCTCGTGCACCGTCTTGTGGCAGAGGCGTTTCTTCCTCCTCCTCCTACACCAGAGCACGTGGAAGTGAATCACAAGGACGGAAACCCCACCAACAACCGAGTGGACAACCTGGAGTGGTGTACCAAGACGGAAAACGTGCAGCACTCATACGATACGAATGCACAGCGTGCGAGCAACGCAGGTCGCATGGCGAAACCGATTCGCGGGCGTCCCATTGATACTGACGACGAGTGGACCGTGTACCCCGGTGGCGCGCAAGAGGCGGCGCGCGTCCTCGGGATCAACCCCGGCAACGTGGTTCGCGCGTGCACTGGAGTGCGCCCGTCTGCGCACGGATACGTCTTCGAGTACGACGAATCGAGTGAAGTGGCGGTGTTGGACGGGGAAGTGTGGGTAGAAGTGTGACAGATGTTTTATTGCTGCAGTTGAGATTGCTGCAGTTGATAGGCTGATGAGTACCAATAAAATTGAATCGTACACACGATCGGATCGTTGTACCGGCAGCGACCACACTACAGTACAAACACTGTAGTTTCTCAGTACAAACAGTGTAGTTTCTCAGTACAAACAGTGT
>TARA_B110001450_G_scaffold257059_1_pt1 | contig 28810 bp, 22 predicted proteins | sample TARA_B110001450 | Tara Oceans TARA_B110001450 (sample SAMEA4396538) | marine metagenome | biome: Polar Biome; feature: [SRF] surface water layer (ENVO:00010504); material: water (ENVO:00002006), including particulate matter (ENVO:01000060) such as... | depth 5 m | reverse complement strand
TTTGGTGGAGGCGGCGGGAACTGCACTTACACTATACGTTACTGATTAGTAATGGAAATTTTATATAATCTATCCTTCTGTGTTACTTCCTGTGTTACTAAAAAGATTACAGACTACCTTTTCATCCTCCAGAACTCTCCAGCACATAACCCTCGAAAAATGCTTGCCAGTGAATCCCCATTTGACTAAAATTTATAAATGTAATAGCATTGCACATATACATTTACGGGTTATTCTTCAGTTTTTTTGATTGATACCCATTCCTTTAAGTCAAGACTTTAGGCACGGATATTGTGTTCTTGCAAAAACTTGTCGGTATTAGTCATTTGCATACAAATACTATTACTACGCAAGACATTCCGATTCGACATAAATCTCCGAAAATATAAATAGATGAGGGGGATTAAATGACAAATATCTACCGAGTTTTATCCGGTAATGGTATCTCCTTAGTCACAGGTTTAGCATTGGGAGTATTACCCTGTTACATCATGGCAAATGCTTACCAAAACAATAATAATTTAGTCAAAAACCCTAGTTTTGAGCAGGAGGTAGTAGGGGATGACTGGATAACGAAGGATGGCCAATTTGAAAGGCATCACAGTAAGATTCTAAAAATAGAATGTGTTCACGGGGAACATTACGCAGAGTTAGCATCAGACAAAGGTTACAAACTCACACAAAAAATTGGCGTAGTGCCTGAGGAGGCATACGAATTGGCTTTTTATACTCAGGCAAGACCACGCGTCAATCTTAAAGAAAGTGAGTTTTTATTGAAAGTAGATGGACAGCAGCTGGACAAGATCCAACCAATTTTTGAGATATGGCAGAAAAAAGTATACCGCGTGATAGCTCAATCAAATCAATTAGAAATTTCCTTTGAAGATCTTCATTTTGGTCGACCCGGTGTAGGTGCCATGATAGATCTTGTTAGCTTAACCAGATCACAGACATCAGAATACCAATGACGATTTTGTACACAAAATCTATTACAGGCTATTTTTTTATTTTAGTTTTGAGTGCCGTTTTTTATTTTGGCGTATCTGGAGATAATTCAGTTAATAGCTTAGACAAATATTCCGCTACTAAGAATGTGCTCGTGCTCAACACAACCGCAATAAATAAATATCACCACGGACCACAAGTGAGTGCAAGCATTAGAATGCTACGTGACTTAGCCGCAACAGAAAACTGGAGGCTCCATGAGGTCGACAATCTGTCGAAAATAAACAAGCAGCTACTCGCTGATACGGACGTAATCGTATTTTCTTACACTGGCGGTGATATATTTAATCTGCACCAGGAAAGGATATTTGAAGAATATATTCGTGGCGGAGGCAGTACTGTGGGCATCCATTCGACGACTTATACCGAAATGAAAAATTCCTTTTTTATCGACCTGATCGGTGGTGCCTTTGTAGGGCATCCACCATTCCAGACTGCAGAGCTACGGGTTCATTATGGAGATCATGTTTCAACTCAACATTTACCGCCTTCATTTCGAGTGAGTGATGAATGGTATTTTTACAATAAAAACCCCGCTGATGATCCTGAAAATAAGGTACTGGTAAGTATAAATGAAGCTAGTTATGAGCACCAAGGTCTGACTTTTGGTGAAGATAAAATTCATCCTATCACCTGGAGCAACGAAAAGTATGGCGGAAGGCATTGGTATACGAGTATGGGCCATACCATGTCAACATTGGAGCAAGGCTGGTTCCGCCAGCATATTCGTGGAGCAATTAATTGGGCAAGTACTAAAGTTGATACGAATAGGCAGTGGACTTCGCTATTTGATGGCGAGAGCCTGAAGGGTTGGCATCTAAAATATACTGATGATAAAGATGAGAGAAAAGGCTTTGTTAAGGTTAAGAAAAACGCCGTACTAATAGACACTATGAATGATGGAAAGCAAGAAGATATATGGCTGATTTCTGATAAGGAATATAGCAACTTTGAACTTCGCATGAAAGTACAAGTCGATCCTGATAGTACTGGAAATTCTGGTATACAAGTGCGTTCGCGTTTAACTAAAAAGATGCAGGGACCGCAAATTGATTTAGACTCACGCAATCAAGTACGCAATGGCTTGATCTATGATATGACACAGGGCAGTGAAAGATGGTTGTATCCTGATCTACCACTTAACAAAACCAAGAATATTAAAGAGCATGTTATACAAACTCGTGGTCATTATTTTGTTTATGCCGATGAAAAAACAGCGCATAAAACAGGTAAAACACGGAGGCAACTCACCCCGCCAGATAAATTAGATTTCCTAGTTACCAATGCTATCTATGCGCACAAACCCGCATGGGAAATCGGCTGGAACAGTATAATTATTAGGTGTGAAGGAACTAAAGTCACCACTTTTATTAATGAAGTACTTACTGCCGACTACAACGGAGAGGGGGTCTTAGATGATGTTTTACATCAAAAGGCCAATGTAGGAATGAAAGGACATATTGCCATTCAAGTACATGGTAACCATAAATTAAAAATGAGAATAAAAGATATAGAGCTACGTCAATTATAAATTTTACTAGATCCGATATTTTGCTAATTTTTTAAACGAAAAATAATAAATAACAGGTAATCGATATCCGTTTTTATGCGCCGAAATTTTGAACAAAATAGGCCGCTATTCAAAAAGATAATCGCAGTTTTCAAAGATCGTTTCGTAGTTTACTGAGGGGGGGGGAGATAGTCCTTTGAATAAAAAACATGGTGCATCGACAACTAACTTTGTTATCCAGTTACATCCTGATGACAACGTCACTGTTTGTTTGCAACCAGTGACCCTAGACCAGATATGTCAAGTCGGAATAACAGAGCTAACAATAATATCCGAATTGGTTAATGTCGGTCATAAGGTTGCCTGTCAATCGATAGCGCCTGGCGATCCTATTATTAAGTATGGCGTTCCAATCGGATCTGCGATATTGGCGATCTCAAAGGGAGAGCATGTCCATCTCCACAACATGAAAAGTGACTATATACCACCTCACAATCGCCAGACACGGTACGGCCATATCAAGAGCACAACATGACTAGTTTTCAAGGTATTTTGCGTAAAGATGGAAGGAAGGGTATTCGGAATGTGGTTTGTGTAGTTTATCTCGTTGAATGTGCACACCATGTAGCGCGGCTGGTTGTTTCAAAAAGTCATAGTGATCGTGTGCACTTGATTGGCTTTCCTGGGTGTTACCCGAATGACTATTCATTTCGTATCATGTCACAACTTACAACCCACCCAAATGTGAGTGGTGTTTTGTTGATATCACTCGGTTGCGAAGGCTTCAATCGCGAGGCACTCGAAGCCACAATCCGTGACAGTGGTCGTCCGGTTGAGACGCTGATAATTCAGTCAGAGGGAGGGACTCGGCGTACCATTGAAGCAGGATTGGCGTGTGTGCACTCTTTGCTAGCAGAGACGGAAGCGCCAGTGCTTGTGCCTATGGCGATAGATGAATTGGTGATTGGTACCATATGCGGCGGTTCCGATGGTACCAGTGGGATCACAGCCAACCCGGCTGTTGGGCGGTGTTTCGATCAACTCGTTGCCGAACGAGCCACCTGTATTTTTGAAGAGACAGGCGAGTTGATAGGCTGTGAGAAGGTCATGTCGGCACGCGCGGCTACACCTGAAATAGCAGCCGAAATAAATTCAGTAATGGCAAAAGCGGCAACCTACTACGCCGCCATGGGGTATGGTAGTTTCGCTCCTGGAAACGCTGAAGGGGGATTAACAACTCAAGAAGAAAAGTCCATGGGTGCCTATTCAAAGTCCGGAAGTTCTGCAATTTCTGGGATAATTAAACCCGGCGATGTGCCACCAAGTGACGGACTATTCTTACTTGACGTTGTGCCAGACGGCGAACCTCAATTCGGTTTTCCAAACATCTCCGACAATGCAGAGATTGTGGAGCTTATTTCCTGTGGCTGCCACCTAATTCTATTTACAACTGGCCGCGGCTCAGTCGTCGGCTCGGCCGTCTCTCCAGTCATTAAAATCTGCGCCAATCCTGAAACATATGCACGTATGGCAGACGATATGGACGTCAATGCAGGCGATATAATTTCTGACAGAGCAAGCATCAGCGATGTTGGAACTGAAATATATGAATCCGTGATAGCCGTTGCGAGGGGCAGGGCGTCAATATCCGAAGCCCTCGGTCACCAAGAGTTCTTACTCACCTACAAGCGCTTCGACGCCATTGGGCCTTCTTGCCTACCACAGAGGAAATAATATGAATATCAATGCGAATAAAGATGAAATCCATCTCTCCAATCGACTCGAAAAAATGTATTCGGGGATTTTGTTTGATGTAGTCCGTGCTTTTGGATTTCGAAATTGTGTCCTCCCTAGCTCCCTACGACCATTAAATATAAGTCATAAAATTGCAGGTCGAGTCTTCACGGTAGCGGGCGAGGTAGATCAATCCCAATCGGAAAAAGAGTCACTATTACGATGGTGTGAGTTCTTATCCAAGGCGCCACCAAATCACGTTATCGTCCTTCAACCAAATGATGACACCATCGCTCATTTAGGAGAACTATCAGCGGAAACATTAAATTATAAAGGTATTCGAGGTTTTATTGCCGATGGTGGGTGTCGCGACTCTGAATTCATCTATAAGCAGGACTTTCCAGTATGGTGCAGATATTTCACGCCGCTTGATTTGGTCGGCTATTGGCGTCCTACGATATTCAACAAACCCGTCATTATCGGCAGCGTTACGATCAATGCCGGTGACTATATTTTTGCCGATCGTGACGGCGTAGTCGCGATTCCAGCATCGATCGCAGAGGCTGTTGCTGACCGTGCAGAGGAACTTATAAATACCGAAAACTTGGTGCGCAAAGCGATATTAGAAGGTATAGATCCTGTAGACGCTTACCTGAAATATGAGAAATTCTAATGTTATTTTAATACTGGGGACTCAAGATCTATGAAACTTATAAACTACAAGGATAAGGAAATAAAATTTCCCAATTTAATAATCTTGCCACTGCTTCTAGTTTTTCTGTTAATCAGTGACCCTCTAGTCGCTCAAAACAAATTAATAGATCGGATTGCCGAAGATGCAGCGGCGATGGCCGAAAAAGGTGCGGTCAATCCGAGTGCTGACGCTACCGAAACATACCGGCCCGCTTCAGACATTGCTTGGTTCGAAGATGCCCGCTTTGGATTATTTGTACAATGGGGTATCTCCTCAGATCCAGCTGGGATCTGGCAGGGGAAGAACTACTACGGTATTACCGAATGGCTCTGGAAGCGATCAGGAGCTAGCGCTGCAGAATATAAGGCACTTGCCGACAGTTTCAACCCAAGTGGATTCAATGCTCAGGAATGGGTCGGCTTAGCCAGCGATGCGGGAGCACGTTACATGGTTGTAGCAGCAAAACACCACGATGGCTTTGCGTTGTTTGATTCCGCTGCGAGTAAATTCGACATCGTAGATGCAACACCATTTTCTCGCGATCCGTTAGCTGAACTTGCTAAAGAAGCTGAGACTCAAGATATGAAGTTTGGATTTTACTATTCCCAATACCAAGACTGGGAACACCCCGATGGTGGCGGAAACGATTGGGAATATGATACCTCGACCCAGGATTTTGACCGTTATCAATATGAAAAAGCGATTCCGCAACTTAAGGAATTACTAACCAATTATGGTAAGGTTGCACTTATGTGGTTCGACACTCCTGGTAAAGCAACCGAGGACGAAGCTAAGAAATTTGTCGATCTCGTCAGAGATTACCAAGAAGATACTTTGATCAGCAGTCGGATTGGTCATGGGTTGGGCGATTATCAAAATTACCGTGATTCCGAAATTCCAGTGCGCCACCTATCCCTCAAACCCTGGGAAGCAATATTTCCTCACAATGAAAGTTGGGCCTACTCGGCACTGGATACCGATTTTAAATCAACAACGGAGCTATTGCATATGCTTGCCTCGACTGCAAGCAAGGGCGGCAATCTGCTAGTAAGTGTTGGTCCGGATGGTTCCGGCAAGATACCAAAGGCATCTACAAAGCGATTGCGCGCCGTTGGAACCTGGCTCGGGGAAAATGGAGAAAGTATTTACGGGACGCGCAGCGCTCCGTTGGGTCACCTACCATGGGGTGTTGCTACTCGTAAAGAAAAGCAATTGTATTTGCATGTGCTACATGCTCCAGATAATAATCAGATCTTTGTTCCAAATATCGCTAACGTGACACATGGTGCGCACCTGCTAGTGTCTGATGAAAAATTGGATTGGCGAAAAGTTGACGGTGGTATTGAAATACACTTACCTAAATCGCTCCCGGATTCACGCAATACTGTCGTCACTGTAACCACCGACCCACTTTCAGACGATCACTTCGAGTCCGCAACCACATACTTTATTGACCGACAGTCTGACGCAATCGAACTGTCTCCAGAGCTTGCTGAATTAGGCGGCGATGCGGCGCGCAATAATAGGCGTTATTGGCTGTATTTCGGGCAGTGGAAGTACTTCCCCACTGTAAATAAGCTGAAATCGCGAAATGACTCTGTTCAATGGGATCTCAATGTAACTGAACCTGGCGAATACAAGATAAGCCTGACCTACTCCGCAGATGCAACTGAGGCCGGTCAAGAGGGACAGATTCTAGTCGCGGCAAACACGAAAGATCAGCAATCCAGGCGTTTTCAAGTGCTGGAAACCGGTAAAATGACTGTGGCGAGACCAGTGCCGACGGTGACCCATCACATCGGTATTATTGAACTCGCACAGGGGCCTACAACGCTAACCATCACACCACTACAAGACGGCAAAAACCTGTTTAAGGTCTTGAATGTTGTTCTCGAGCCGGTCGACTAAATAGTAAAGAGTATCCTTCATTGCTCTAAAATGATAACTACGAGCTACTGCCTAAGAACTGGAACAGACCCTCGAGTCTGCTCCAGTATAGCTTTTCCGATGACAATCCTATCTTCAAGAAAAACTAATGCAGAAAATAGTTAATACCAAATCGTTTTGCTGTGATCATTCCTCACTATTCGATTCATGTTCCGATAATCGAAAAATGTTAGGCGCCTCTTGCCATTTCACGTCTGTGCCCTCATCTTTTAACTGAAACTTATCCATCAATCGTTCCCAATTAACCACCATGGGATTAAGGCTATCTCGGAGAGTCTTGTCCTCGAAACTAAAAGAGTCCGATACCGTCATAACCATTATCAGTTCAAGTCCTAAACGATAAATCTGCATATCGAGGATTCCTGCCAATCGAATGCTGTCAATCACTTCCGGCCAGACATTTCCTGGCTTGTGGTACTCGTCGTATTCATGGATTAAGGCGCTATCATCTTTGAGATTAAGCCTCAGGCAGTATTGTCGAGGTGTGCTCATTAAGTTACTCCTCTACTCACGACTGGTGTACACGTTGTGACCGAAAGCCGAAGACCGCGATAACAACAAAGCAAATGAGTGGCAACAGAAAAGACGTCTTTACTGATGGAATATCATTAATAATCGAGCCCGCATCAATCATCGAGCCCTGAAGAGGTGGCATTAGCGCACCACCCACAATAGCCATTACCAAACCGGCCGAAGCCAGACTCGCATCATCACCCATGTCTTTCAATGCAATGCCATAAATAGTCGGATACATGAGAGACATACAGGCCGATATTCCGATCAGGCTGTATAGACCAGCAAAACCTTGCAGAAAGATCGTACCAAGCGTTAATACGATAGCACCAAGGGCTAGTAACATAAGTAGCCGGCCAGGTCTGAAAAATCCAAGTAAGAAGGTACATATAAATCTACTAAACAGGAAAATTATCATGGCAATGATGTTGTAGCCTTGGGCCTCTGACGCTGTCAGGCCAATTGCCATCATTCCGTAATGAATAACAAAGGTCCAAACCATGATTTGGGCGCCTACGTAAAAAGCTTGAGCAATTACACCTTCTACATAACGTTGATTTCTTATCAATCTGCCAAAAGTGTCTTTAAGTTCACTTATGGTCAGTGGATGATCATGTGACATCGTCTTGGGAAGTTTGCTGAACAGATAGACAAAGAAAAGGACTGAAGCAATAATCGCTATTGCAACATAGGGCCCTCGCACGGTCACTAGGTCAGCGGCTTGCATTGCCTGGTGCGCGACAGGCTCGTTTATTGCGAAGTCACTGAGTGCTCGAGTCAAATGCCCATCAACGACTGAAGGTAACATGTCTTTGTACTCAGGATGTGCGAGCCGCTGTTCATTACGGAATGCTTCGACCTGTAATTGATTCAAAATGATGCTGGAGGCGACAAACATCCCAGTTAACGACCCCATTGGATTAAAAGCCTGCGCCAGATTCAGCCGGCGCGTAGCAGTGTCTGGGTGGCCCATTGATAAAATATAAGGGTTCGCCGTGACTTCCAACAACGCGAGCCCAGAAGTGAGCACGCAGAGCGCAAACAAGAAGAAATAAAACTCCTGATGGATACTGGCAGGAATGAACAATGATGCACCAACAGCATACAAACCCAGACCCAGCAATATTCCGGCCTTATAACTGTAGCTACGAATAAATATTGCCGCGGGAATCGCCATAATTCCGTAGCCGAGATAAAAAGCGAATTGGACCATACTACTTTGCATATTGGAAATCAAAAAGATGTCCTTGAATGCTCTGACCAGTGGATTAGTCACATCGTTGGCGAATCCCCACAATGGGAACAATATCGCCACAAGAATGAAGGGAATTATCATTTCTCTTTCAAGAATTTTTGGAGATTTTTTTTGTTGAAGGTTGTTCATAGGTTTTTGCCTCGATAAAGTCGATTTCGTTAGCAGCTTAGTTTTTGTTATAGATATAAGTTTCCAAAGGGTCGTAGCCTCGCAACTGTTTCACGAGCTTCTTATTCTTAGCTCGCAACTGGTCGAGAATCGCCCTACTAGAGAGGTCATAAACCATATTATGGTATTCGACAGGGTCGTTTTTAAGATCAAAGAGCTCTTCATATATAGGCTCTTCACCATTGATGGAGGCCAGAAGCATATCTTCATATTTCTGGTCCTTATTCTTGTCAAAGTAGCGTATGTATTTCCAACGTTGAGTTCGTACGCTTTCCATTCTCGGATAATTTTGGATAGTCATGTTGTTCTCAAAAAACAGCACATCGCGCCACTTTGTATAGATTCCCTGAATTAACGGTTGCAGGCTTTCTCCTTGCACTTCTCGCGGAACGGGCAATCCCGTCAACTCTAGTAAGGTAGGAGCAATATCAACTAGAGCCACAAGTTCATTTCTCGTCACAGCGATATTGACTCGAGGATCATAAACGATTAACGGAATACGAATTGAGGGCTCGTAAAGAAGTACCTTTCCACCCAACCCGTGCTCCCCATGCAACAATCCGTGGTCAGAAGTGAAAACAATAATCGTGTTATCAGCGACACCCTGCTCTTCCAGTTTTTTGAGCAGTTTTCCAAGTAGCTTGTCAATCCCCGTAATCGTCTGCATTGTCCGGATCGTCCGTTCAATCATATCATCAGGTGTTTTGACGTAGTTGTACTGTTCTATGTACTCTCCACTGTATACCGACTTTGGGATTTTTGACGTAACCATGTCTTTCTCGGCAACGTAAGTAGATGGCAGTTTGATCTCTTCGACCCTGTCACGGTATGCCGTTCGGTAAAGTGGCAGATCGCCATCACGCAGTTGCATAGATCGGGTGCCAGCACCATGGGGTACGTTAAAATTTAGCAGAAGAGCAAACGGCTTGTCTTCAGGGCGACTATCCAGAAAATTATAACCTTCCTGAAAGGCTCTATTCGGGGTGAAAAAATTTCCCACACCTTCTTCCATAATCTCAATCTGAGTGTTGGCTTTTGCGTTCGCGAAGATCGTATGCCGCTTATTTTCCTTCGGATAAAAACCTAAATGCTTGTGACCTGCATACCAATAATCAAAACTGTGGTCCATGACACCACTACCGTAACCAATGATACCTTCTTCATTCTTACCAGCGGGTGTGTGGTTCTTACCAATGTAACCAACGTAGTAGCCAGCATCTCTCATTAACATAGGATAAGTCCGATCCCACGCTTCATTGGCCATGCTACTATCAGAATTGAAATTGATTCCGTGACGTCTTTCGTACAGGCCAGTTAACAGTGTGGTCCTGCTCGGTGTGCACGCCGCACTGGTGGCAAATGCATTGGTGAAAACTGTACCGTGTTGGGCCAACCGGTCGATATTAGGCGTGGCAATGATCGGATGACCTTCGTATCCCGTGAAGCCCACCCGCATATCATCGGCAAGTATCACGATCACATTGGGGCGCTCCACCTCTCCACCTAAGCTAGTCGGGGAACAACCGAGATTAAGAACTAGTAAAAAACAAAGTAGCAATCTTTTAAATAACTTTTGCATTTATACCTACACTAAATGCGTTCTAAATACATATAAAAGGCGGCCAACAGCTGCCCCGAGGTATCTTCGCCGTCGTCAAACCAAGCTCTAACATCTAACTCTCCTGCTTTTAGCGAAACATCAAATGTGCTGGACACACCTCCATCGTCAAGTACTTGTGTTTTGACCTCGCCATTAAGTTCTAAATGGGCGAATTTATGAGGAATAACTTTTTGTGCTGGCTCATCATGAAGAAAAAGCGTTATTCGGTAGTCACCTGTCACTGCGACTTTCAGGGCCCAGGGTGATAGCCGAAAGTCCCCTTCCCTTCCAAGCCAGCCATTGGCCCATTTATCATTGCCAAATCCGGGCCACCAAGGTACCTGTTCCGTATTCGGCGCCAACCAGTCCATCGCAGATATACGCATTGGGTTCTCTGCGTCCGTACCAATAATTGGCCTCGTGGTCGGGTTTCCGGCACGCGTCACTTTGAGCCACCATGCGTCGTAAGCCTTAGCCATATCCGCCGCCTTTTCCGGATGTTGCTCAATAATGTTACTGGTCTGCCCAGGGTCAGTTGCAAGATTGAATAACTCAACACCGCCGCCCTGCTGCGCATGGACATAGCGCCAATTACCCTGCATGACAGCGTATGGTCGATCCGGGTCTGGGTGCAGTACCCGCTGGTTAGTGACCACCATAGTTCGATCTGGGAGTTCAACTCCCGCCCTAAGTGCCGGAACTAGACTGATACCGTCAGTATCAATGTCTGTCGAATCGATACCGGCAAGATCAAGTAATGTTGGCACTATATCGACATGGGTAGTTAAGCCTTCAATATCCGCTGCGTTGCCAAGATTACCTGCAGGCCAACTAATAAAGAACGGGACACGATGGCCACCATCATAAGTTGACGCCTTTCCACCACGCATATGATTGTTCAGAGTCTCGATTTCCTCACCAATTACTAATTTGGTTTCCTCGGAAACCCAAGAGGCCGGCTCACCATTACTTTTAGCGGCAAGAACTGAACCATTATCGGTCATGAAGATAAAAATGGTGTTTTCTTCAATATTTGCGTCGCGGATCGCAGCGCGCAGTTGTCCGATATTGTCATCAAGATTGGTTATCATTGCATAGAACTTAGCCATATCTTCCCCAAGACCTAGCCCACGATACGGCGCAATATATTCCTCTGGCACTCGCCACGGTATATGTGGTGCATTGGTGGAAAGATAAACAAAAAATGGCTTTGCATCGACCGCTTTCGTCTGGATATAGTCAATGGCCTTATTAAACCAGATGTCTGTCACGTAACCCTCATACATCTTGGTCTCACCATTTAAAAAATAAGTATCGTCAAACTGATCATTTCCCCAGTAATCCGGCGCCTGGCCAACACCGCCGCCGCCATGAATTAGAGCATGCTCGAACCCCTGATCCTGGGGACGAAATGGATAATTATCACCCAAATGCCACTTCCCAAACATCGCGGTGTCATACCCAGCATCGCGCAGTATCTCAGGTAATGTGTGATGGCCGTCAGACAGCATGTGGCGGCCCATTACAGTATGCCAAACACCCGCGCGCATCGAGTACTTGCCACTCATCAACGCGGCTCGCGTTGGCGAGCATGTCGGGTCGACATGGAAGTTGGTAAATCGATGACTCTTAGCCCCCAGTTGGTCTATTTGTGGTGTTTGCACGATAGGGTTATTGTGCATGCCCAGATCACCGTAGCCTTGATCATCCGTCATAACGAGAATGATATTGGGAGGGGCGGTACGTAGGGAAACCTCGTCATTGAAATTTTCCGTACAGCCACTCAATAAACCAATCAGAAAGACCAAACCAGTTATTAAGACTGTAATTTTACGCATACTCAATTCCTCTAATGTCTAGGGCCTTTAATACTATCCGCCACCGAATCACGCCAACTGATAAGCTCAATCGACATTTGCCGAACAATGTCCGGATTTTCAGATGCAATGTCCGTAGTTTCGCTAGGATCGATGACAATGTCATAAAGCTCGAATTCAAATGCCGTGGCGGGATTCTGACTGTGCCTAGCCGCCTGTCTGGCATCTGCATCAAGATCTCGCGGAATAAAAACTAGCTTATACCGATCATCCAACCACGCCATCTGGTATTGCGACTCAAAACCGATCGGTGAATGTCTTGACGTCTTCACACCCAACATAATATCGTCCAGATTCCTGCCATCGAGGCGCCTGTCTGGTGGGAGCTCAGCACCAATCCAGCTAGCCACTGTTGGCAAGATATCTGACGTCACGGCCGGCACATCAGTGCGAGTTCCCGCTTTTATTCTTGCCGGCCATTCCACGATTCCGGGAACACGAATACCACCCTCATAGAGACTCCGTTTACGCTCACGAAGCCCCCGAGTCTGTCCTGGCTTGATATCGAGGAGACCTTCGGGACCGTTGTCGGAGGTGAACCATAAAACGGTTTCATCTGCGATGCCGGCCTTCGTCAAATGACTGCGCAGGCGCCCGATCTCCCTATCCATAGCCGATACAGCACCGTAGTACGTTCGATCAAAAAAATTGAAATTGCTGTATGCCTGCTGATCTGGTGCGCCTGCGACCAGTGGCAGATGTGGTGCGTGAAACCAAACGACGGCGAAAAATGGCTCCCTCCCATTGTCCTTCTCAATAAAATTAATGAGCTCATCGACCAGGATACGCGAATCATCACCGGTCAGTTCGCGCGTTTCCTTTTCTCCAGTTTCTTTCCAGTAGGACGTACCAAATAAAATTCCGTGATTAGGCTTATCGATTGGCGCCCACCATCCCCTCTTCGTGCCTTCCACGGCCACTTCAATGGGATGTCGATGCGGATCAGCTCCAAGCTGGCTCCGTGGTCTAATGGATGGGTCGTAGGTCGGCACACGAGATTCCGTTGCAAAAACAGTCTCAAACCCGTGCTCCCAAGGCGGTGAGTACAACGCTTCCGAACCCGGTCCGCCATAACGCCCGTCGACCACTTCTGTAGTCATTGCTCCCAAATGCCACTTACCAAAAAAGCCGGTTCGATAATCGGCATCCGTCATTAAGTGCCCAAGCGAAAATTTATGTGGTTCTAACGCATTTGGGGAATCGCCGACCATAGCAAAGAATATCTTATCCCTGAACGGGTTCCGACCTGTCAATACACTGGCCCGGGTGGGACTGCATACCGGAGCAGCAGAGTAGAAACGATTAAACACTAGACCCGCACTAGCCATCTCATCCAGATTTGGCGTTTTCAAGTTGAGGTTACCATTGTAGCTTGTGTCACCCCAACCCATGTCATCTGCCATCAACAAAATAATATTGGGCCTTTGCTGGGCGACCGGATCCGATATGTTTTCTGTTTCTGTACAAGCTATTAGGGGGGTGACAAGAGCCAGCAACATGATGTGGGCCTTCATCGTTGTTTTCTCGCTTTAGAAAGCGTGCTTTTCACGGGTTCAAGTGGCAATGTGCTTTTCCATCTCTCTAGTTTTGCCAACAACTCCTGAACAATCTGAGGACGGTCTGCGGACACATCTTTCGCCTCGGCCCAGTCGCCTACTAAATCATATAGTTCGGTCCGTTGTAGTTGTAAATTGGTCATCAGCTTCCAGCGCCCTTCGCGGATACCTAAATGTGGCCAATTGTATTGTTTTGATGATTTGTCAAAAGAATGCTTCTTCGGGCCTTTCCATTCCCAAAATATCGATTTTTCCCGCTCAAATCTGCGGCCTTGCAGCGCAGACATCACACTTTCGCCGTCTGGATGGAAACTTTCTGGCAATTCCACACCCGCCACTTCAAGAAATGTTGGCAACAAATCCACAGCGGTTATAACGGATGTTCTATCCACCTTTCCCTGCGGAACCACGCCCGGCCATCTAACGATAAAGGGAACCCTGACACCACCGGAGTACAATGACCTTTTTTGACCTTTCATTCCGGCGGTTTCACCAACGGAAAAATACCCCCCGAGTCTTGTCATATCAATTTTGTTGTCTCTTACAACATTATTGTGATACCAAGCCGACTTATCTCTGGTATTTTCAGGTCCGTTGTCTGAAGAGAATATAACCAAAGTATTTTGATCAATACCTAGCTCTTTCAATAATTTCAGCACTCTGCCGACACCTTCATCACCTTCGGCAACCACAGACGCATAAACTTTTTTCTGCTCATCCAGATCTTTGAACTGATCAAGGTATTGATTAAGCGGAAAGTGAGGAAGATGTGTTTCATGCAGCCACAAGTTAACAAAAAATGTCTGATCCTTATGACGTTTAATAAAGTCCACCGCATGATCAACCGATGCGAGGCCCTGCGGCGTTATTTCGTTAGTAGTCGAACCATTAAAAGTCGCATACTCGTCATAACCGTAAGCATCTTCCGTTGGGGCTCCAGAACCCCCTCCCAAGTGCCACTTGCCGAAGTGGCCCGTCTTGTACCCTGCATCTTGCAATAGTCTGGGTAGCATCGGTGCACTGGGATCCAACCAGTCAGGCATACCCCACGCAGTATTTAGATCTACGCTGGCAAAGTGTCTATGAATACTATTGCGTGCCGGAAATTGTCCTGTCATCACGGCAGCGCGACTTGGCGAACACACAGGGCTGTTCACCGTAAAGTTGAGGAAGTCGGTCCCTTCACTCGCCATCCTGTCAAGATTGGGGGTTTTTATCCAAGTGCTTCCATGCAAACTCAAGTCACCGTACCCCCAATCATCGGCAAATATGAAGACGATATTGGGTTGGTTATGCTCATCTTCTTGCGCGCAGGCAACACCTGAAATTAATACTGAAAGCAATACTATTGTAAGTGCATTAATACTCCTCATTTGAATTCACCTTTAGTCATGCGGCTCTATCGTCACGTGGCGTAGCATCATTAGGTTTTCACCTGCCTGGTCGGGGCGCAGCGATAGTTCGTACTGTCCGGGCTCGTCAATTTGCACGACCGCCACCGGGTGGTCGATAAACATGATGGGCTTGCGCTTGGCGAACCCTCCCGGATCGAAGTAATCGCCAGTTTCCAGAACCCTGAAGTAATAGTCCTTATCGTTGAAGTTGAGTACGCCTTCCTGTTCGGATTGCGATTTACCAGCCGAATAATTCAGTACCAAACGATACGACCCTGGCTCGGCAATACGCAATTTCCAGTTCACAGAGTCCTTCGGAGATTTCATACCTTCAAGCGTCTGGTAGTTCTTCCAGTCGCCGAAGTAATGCATCGTTCGAGTTCTCTTGAAGGTCACACCATCACTCGTATGCGCACTAACCGAATCGAGTGCTACCGGGCCATAGGCGTCGGAAACCAGAACTTCATCAGGACTGCTGAAAGTCGCCGAATCATCCTCGTCATATTCGACCACTACTACGTTAACTCGAGCATCGGGTAGAACTTCTGGCAGATTGACGAGGAGTTCACTGTCTTGCTGGCTAAACTCCAGACTGATCCCATTAGATAGCAGCGCCACCTCTGTTGCTTTCGGGCCGAAACCTGGAATCAACAGGCGTCCGTCATCAGGGCGTCGCTCTACATGCAGGTAAGTCTTGCCGGGCCGATGGGTGATCGCGCCCCAGGGCACAGCACCAACAGCAGACCCGCTGGTTCCATAAACGGCCTCGCCATTGACCTTCAGCCACTCACCCACCTGTCCGAATACGCGCGTGGACTCCGGCGGGAAGTTACCCTTACCATCGGGTCCGATATTCAACATCAGGTTGCCGCCCTTACCTGCGACTGTCACCAGCATGTGCAGAACTTCACTGGTCGATTTGAAATTGTTATCAAAGTGCGAGTAACCCCAACTATCGTTGTGCGTGAAAATCGCTTCCCACGGTCGACCGAGTTGCGGTATCGCCGGAATTTCGCCATCGCCATAGCCTTTGTAATCACCAAGGTCATGGCCGACACGGTCGGATACCAAGCAGTTTGGTTGCAGCTCCTTGACCCAGGCCTTCAGCGCTACGGCGTCCTCTTTGGACATGCTGCCAGGCGTATCAAACCAAATGATGTCGATGGCGCCGTAGTTCGTTAGCAATTCCTTAAGTTGAGGTTTCGCTTTGGCCTCAAAGTATTTCGAGAAATCTTTGTCATCAGCATTGAACTCCCATTCGTTACCGGCGGCATCGGGCTCGGTCCAGTCCTGGAATTGCGAATAGTAAAAACCGATCTTGATATCGGCTTCATGGGCAGCATCCACCAGTTCTTTGAGTGGGTCTCGACCAAACGGGGTGGCATCGATGATATCGAAATCACTGACTGCGGAATCGAACAAGGCGAAACCGTCATGGTGTTTCGAGGTGATCACGATGTAACGCGCACCGGCCGTCTTGGCAGTAGCAACCCACTCTACGGCATCGAAATCGACCGGATTAAATTCTGCGGCAGCTCGCTTGTAGTCGGCACTCTTCACTTCGCCACGGCGCATCAACCACTCGGTAATCCCGTAGTATCGCTTACCGTCCCAGATGCCACCGAGTTCGGAGGACATACCCCAGTGAATGAACATACCGAACTTCGCATCGCGGAACCACTCAACATTGTCAGTAATCTTGTTATCTTTAGCGACCAAATCATCGTTTGATTTATGGTATATGGCAATGTAAGTAATAGTGAATAGCGCTACAGTGAGAAGAGCAGCCAAAAAGTTACGTCTTAACATTAATCCGATTCCTATTAGTTTGAGTTACTAAGCATAGGTATTACGTGCAGTAAGTATAGGAGAATATTGACCTAAAATTTTCAAGGCCAGCCAATTCCATAATAGACGGGATAAACGATATTGGGGATCTAGAGTACGGTTCTGAAAAATAGGACCACCCCAATCTCAATCGCCAACAAATATGATATCGATGCTAAAGGGTCAGAGTTCATCCGCACATACCTCTTTTAAAAGAAGTAATGTTCCATAAAAATTGTGCGAATGAACCTCACTATACCTATGTTGTCTTTTACCTTTAGAATCGGTAGGTGGCCGTCAATGCAAATGTTCGGCCTATTGCAAAATAATCAAGGAATTTTGCGTCATCACCAATGTGGTCGCGTCTGCGTTCATCCGTCAGGTTTGACGCATTTAATGCAACCGAAAGACCTCTTAGCGGACGGACCGTGAGATTAAAATCTAAGGTCTCAAACTCGCTAGTAAAACGTGCATCACTTGTCTGAGAGCCTTGACCCGCCAATGACCTGAAGAACTCATCTCGGAATACATAGGCTATTCGAGCAGAAATTTTCTCATTCTCATAATAACCAATGATGTTGTAGTTGTTTTCGGACGAGCCAGGGAATCCAAAACCAGAATCGCCGACATCCTCATCGAATGAGCTATCAACATACGTATAATTTGCCGATAATCCGAACCCTTTAAGAGCTGGTATTACCTCATCAAAAGGTTGATCAAAGCCCACTTCGAATCCCTTGGCCTCGCCATCTGAGAAATTCACAGGTTGGTTAGTATCAAAAAGTAGATCGGTAGATTGCCCGGGAACTGTTTGATCAAACGCAAGATTACTAATTATAAAATCACTTACCTCCTTATGGAATAGACTCACTACTGCTGATCCACCATTATCGCGGTACCACTCAAGGGTTACATCGAAATTTAGAGATGTCATAGGATCAAGGTCTGGGTTACCCGCTGTTGCTTTATTGGTAGCCGTAGGATCTGTCGCAATAGTCACTTCAATGATTGGAGCCAGTTCTTGGAAAGTCGGTCGCGATAGCGTTTTTGACAACCCAAAACGTAGCGCGACATCGTCACGTAACGCTAAATTTAAATTTACATTGGGTAGAAGCTCCCAGTAATCGTTTCCTGTAGTAACGGGTACTGGTTCAGAACCCACTCCAACTGTACCAGCGGTTGAAGAGTGGTCCGTATGCACAGCCCGTACACCAATGTTGCCCGTGAGTGGTTTGCCGGCAAATTCCGAATTGAAATTTAGCTGACCATAAAGCGAAGTAATGGCTTCTTCGCTGTCATGAGATGCCGCTGGGTCGACCCCCAAATTTGACATCCCTGTTGTAAAGATGTCCGGATGTAGCTCCCCTAATGCTTGAAAACTCGGCGCAAGCCAAGAGTTAGGCGCAGCGCCCTCACCAGAGAGAAAACTATTATCAGTTTGAACTCCTGTTAGCGCAGCGGCAACCATTCCAGGACGATCAGGACCAGGCGCTGAAAAACGAGCAGCCATGGATCGAGTCGACGTTACACTTGTCTCCTCGTAGTGCAGTCCAAAATCAATGTCGGAAAATACCTCTCCTTCAAGATCCCAATTGAACGATAACTTCACACCATGATTTTCGCCCTCAAGCTCGATCTCACGAACGATACTGAACAGATACGCATACTTGGTTGGATCCAAACGGTTAGGACCCGTTGTTATAAGCGGTATATCGCCTGTTCCGTCATAGTTGATGAGCGATTTATCTACTAAATTAGTGTTGAAAATCGGAAATCTCAAATCCTGTTCATAGTCCACCTTGGAAAGGTAAATATCAAAATTTGTATTCAACCGACCGCGGCTGAAGTCAACATTCAGTCCGGTAACAAGATTTTCTGTAACATTATCAAATAGTTGCTCTTGTACTCGGCTTAAAACCTTACCACCACCTGTGGTCTGACTAAAGTCCGCGCTAAGCAAAGTATTGTTGCTATCGATCACAATACCGCCGGCATCAAACACCGGAGCGCCCCAAACAGGGTTCATAATTAACTGACCATTGATTCGACTCGATTGATTATCGAATTTAGCATAAGTAAGATCCCATACAAGTTCTAGCTCATCAGATGGACGCCATTGAACTCCACCTGATATAGCCTCACGCTTCATAGTTTGCTTCGTTGGGCGAGATGTTGTGGCATTTGGTACATTTACACCGACTATGGTGTCGTCTTTCACACCATCTCCATCATTGTCCACTTTTAAGTTTTTTGTTACTCGGTTTTGACTAATCTGATCAACTGCAACATCGGACTCGCCAGTAACAACCGCAAAAAATGCGCCAAGTGTGGCATCTTCGTTTCGAGTACCATACAAAGCCTCAACTCGGCTACCATCATCATCATACAAATCTCGCTGTTCGGCGCGGAGCGTGACTAGCCCGAAATTTCTTTTATTCTCAAGTTGCTTTAAGTCTAGGGGTCGTGCCGTCTGCAAATCAACCTGTCCTGCAAGACCACCCTCAGGTCCGGCAGCAGTCTGACCTTTTGCAATATGCACACCACTTAACACGCTAGACGGAAACACATTGAAATTCATTTTACGTAAACTTTTTGCTTCATTACCTGAAGATAATAATGTCCGCCCGTTAATCGTTGAATTAACAAATTCGGATCCAAGACCTCGTATAGACACGCGGTCACCATCGGTTCCAGCAAAATCCTGCTCGATTTGAACCCCAGGAACGCGCTTCATCGCATCTGCTATGCTGCTGTCAACAAACAGTCCAATTTCCGTCGGTGTAATTGCCTCAATTACAGTGTCATCATTTCTCTTCGCCTCTTTGGCCGACTCAATACTTGCCCGATAACCGGAAATAATTACCTCATTTATCTCATTATCATCTCCCTGCCCGTACACTGGCAATACGCAAAAACTAGTAGCCAATATTAACGCTGAGCAAGCATAGTTAGGTATTTTTAATTTCATTTTCCCCCTCCAATTAATCAGTCTTATCGCAAATATGCATCAATAGTTTACATGTAAAGAGATAACATTCTGGCATAGGTAAATCATATATGCAAACTACATTCATATATGAAAATATATTTTGCAGCTTAGTTTAGGCCGTTAATCCAAGATTCACTGTAAATATTGGACATATAGATGCTTAACAGAACGATAACAAAATAGGCATTAAATATTAATAGCCGAGGCGAGCGGAAATTTTTAGTGCGGTGTTTGCGATTATTTTTTGTGCCTTATGGATTCCCACAGGGTGTGATTCGTCCAAGTAGGCTAAAAACGGGACAACCAATGCAGCGATGACAGCACCGGCATGATCAAATATTGGATACCCTATATCGGTTACGCCCCCAATTTGCGGGCTCGGGATAATTTCATACCCATCTGCTTGAATACGATTGACTATAATTTCAATTTCTTTTTCAGATGGCATCTTATGAATTTTAGAAATCTCCATGAGCATGGACTTACGGTCTTCATCACTAGAGAATGCCAAAAGCACATGCCCTGAACAGGTATTTTGTAATAATGCTTCTGCCCCTAATCGCACGCTAAAAATACGCTCTGATGAAGAGTCTTGTTGAACCACCACATGCCCTTTTCCAGAATAATAGATCACTAAATGACATGACTGATCGATAGCTTGAGACAACTCCTTCATCAACGGAGCCGCTGACAGGTTTAAGCGCTTTACTGGAGCAAGTCGATGAGATAACTCAAACAACTTCAGGGTGAGGACATAAGTCTCTTGTTCTGCAAGATATTCGACATACCCTCTTTCCTGAAGAACAACCAACATCCGAAATAACTGCCCCATCGGCCTGCCAAGCGCCTTAGCCATCCCAGCTGAGCTTAGGCCATTCGATTCCCCCGCCAGAGCTTCTATAATATCTAGCCCCTTCTCTAAAGCAGGTGCCGAATATTCTTTCTTACGTCGCGTAGTTGGCGGTTCTAGTTTAACCATTGCTTTCTAGTCTCTTTATTAGAATCAGGATTGGAGCTGATTTCTCATGTGGTGGATATCGGGCATCAATAATAGCAAAAAAAATCGAGGACGAGGATATAAAAAGATCATTAATCTGTCGCGATCTAAACGCCGACGGCAAACTAGTTTATCGCCAAACTAATCTGGCCTGTTTAGTCTCGATATTAAGATACACTGAGACAAACTCAAACTCACGCCTGTATTCTGGCCCTGATTTAATCGCATCACTCATTGGTCGCCCTAGCGCGCGGTCATATTCAGGGTACCATTCAAAAGGACCATGTTTACCCTGATAACCCCAAGTATAGTTAAAATAGGACCACCTCCCTGCAACGATCAGATAAGCGGCCAATGGAAAGGTTATACGTTCTCGTGATAAAGCTGCGAGCTCTTCATAACTTTTACTCATCATGTCTTTTTCAAGCCACGTAAACCCCGGAAATGCTTTAAAGATAACCACTTTCCCCGCCTTCGTAGCCTGACTCATTCTCTTAATATCTTGTTCGAGTTGCGCCGGCGCCTTACTCATAAAAGCGTTAAAGTGCTCAACAATAACACCGTCTGCATGATCGAGATATTTTAAGCCCCCATGCCCCCAGCCATTGGGTACTGAGCGGATACCATTTATTATGACTAACTTATCTTCACCCAGAACATGCTTAAGATCTTTCAGTGTTTCGCTAATAGCAGACTCAACGGCAATATATTTTCCTAGACCCCACTTTGAAATATTAGCCTTTGGTTTAAGTGCAATCTGCGGAAGGGCATCAATAAATACTCCATCCATGTTGCCCTCGGCAACCATCCTTACAGCCTCATCAACCCACCACTTCTGCCAATCTGGATTAGACAAATCATATCGTTTAAGGTGGGATCGTTTTAAATCAAGCTCGCCATCTAGCCCGTGAATAAACCATTTGTCATTATCTGGTCGAGTGATTAGAGATTGATAAAAAGGGTAATCGAGCAATAGGTTCCAGTAGTACAAAACCGTTGCATCTGGGGCAATCTCCTTTACTCGAGCAACATCTATCAGTGTTCCATACTCAGTATAACCGTAGCGATCACGGCCATGATTTTTCTCAAAAACAATGAACTTATAATGGCTGGCAAGAAATGACACTTGCTCATCACTCAAGCCCGACGGATGACCAAAATGTGCATATAAGGGTATGGTATCCCATGCGAAAGGCGGCCTAAAAGGCTCTTCAGCTGAGCCTGAAGCTGTTAAAAGTATGCAGGTTAGTAAAATTATATTAGCTCTGAGCGGAGTCACAATCGATACCTTGTCTGTTTACACCCATGCATAGATGTTGTATATATGCATTATTTAATGGGCACTATTTCATGAGTTTTAAAATTATGCAACCCGCCAATACCTCCGATACGTTTGTCACTAGTAGCAGCAAACTTCAAAGTATACGCCGGTAATTCGAGCAGCTTGACTTGAATGCATTAATGCAATAGCATTTCATATATATATTAATATAGGTGCAGCAGTGTCCAATTTAATCACACATCTTACTACCCGTGATATTCGTTTCCCAACTTCCGAGCAACTAGATGGCTCTGACGCAATCAATAAAGATCCTGATTATTCGGCAGCCTATGTGATCCTAGAAACTGAAAAAGGGGATCTTGGCTACGGATTAATTTTTACCATAGGCAGAGGCAACAATATTTGCTGCACAGCAATAGAATCCTTGAAACATTTAGTTGTCGGTAAGGATTTCGCGGATATTACCGCTAATATTGGTTCCTTCTACGATAGTCTGCGCTCAGATAGTCAGCTGCGCTGGCTGGGGCCAGAAAAAGGCATTATTCATATGGCCGTTGGCTGTGTGGTTAATGCAATTTGGGATATGTGGGCAAGAGCCGAGGGTAAACCGTTGTGGAAATTGGTCAGTGACATGTCTCCGGAACAGTTTGTTGACTGTTTGGACTTTAAATATATTAGCGATGCACTCACTCGCGAAGAGGCTCTGGCCATAGTACAGGCCAATGCCGCTACCAAAGACGCGCGTATCAAACACCTTGAGTCTCATGGCTACCCAGCTTATACCACATCCGCTGGGTGGCTTGGTTACGACGATGTTAAGTTGCAAAGACTCTGTGCCGAAGCTGTTAAGGGTGGCTTTACTCACCTAAAGCTCAAGGTCGGCTCAAACATTGAGGATGATATTCGCAGATGTTCGATTGCTAGGAAAATTATTGGCAATAATGTCAAGCTCATGATTGATGCCAACCAGGTATGGGAAGTTGACGAAGCTATTGAATGGATTAATAAACTCGAGAGCTCCAAGCCATGGTTTATCGAGGAGCCCACCAGCCCAGATGATATTTTTGGCCATCGCAAGATTCGTCAGGCGATTGGCGATATTCAGGTGGCGACGGGTGAGCACTGCCAAAATCGAATTATATTTAAACAGTTAATTGTTAATGATGCGATTGATGTTGTACAAATCGATGCCTGCAGACTGGCGGGCTTAAACGAGATACTCACAGTTTATGTACTCGCCGCCAAATATGGCAAAATCGTTTGTCCCCATGCCGGCGGTGTTGGCCTCTGTGAATATGTTCAGCATATATCGATAATAGACTATGTAATGATCTCTGCTGAGATCGGCGATCGTGTCATTGAGTACGTTGATCATCTTCACGAGCATTTCGAGGACCCCTGCGTGATTCAGCGCGGTAAATACCAAACACCACAAGCCAGCGGCTTCAGTATTAAGATGCACCAAGATTCGATAGAACGCTTTTCCTATCCAGATGGTGCAGAATGGGTAGCAAGAATAAAGAAACCGCACTAGCCTAGGCTAACTGATAAGGTGGCTGTCCATGTCTAAAATTTCTCAGCGAAATATTGCTAACACTGGTCTTAAAATTGATACGTTAGGCTTTGGCTGTGCCTCTCTCGGCAATCTCTATCAAAAAATATCAGATGCTGATTCCCTCGACGTTCTAAGTGCCGCCTGGGATATCGGGTTTCGCTATTTCGACACAGCCCCCCATTATGGTCAGGGCTTAAGTGAGCGTCGAGTGGGTGATTATCTACGTCAGTTCGGCGATCAAAACTACCTGCTATCAACTAAGGTCGGGCGGCTTTTGCGTCCCGCTGGCTATGCCACTGAACGTCATGGATTTGTCTCGCCAATGCCCTTCGACTTTGACTACGACTACAGCTTCGACGGCATTATGCGCTCATTCGAAGATAGCTTGCAACGCCTCGGACTAGAGCGTATTGATATCCTCTATATGCACGATATAGGCACCATGACCCATGGTGACGATAACTATGAATACTTCAAAACAGCGATGGACGGTGGCTATCGAGCCATGGATGAACTGCGCTCAGATGGCCGTGTCAAAGCGATAGGCTTGGGAGTCAACGAGTGGCAGGTTTGCGAGCAAGCACTAGATTATGGTGACTGGGACTGCTTTTTATTAGCCGGACGCTACACCTTGCTTGAGCAGGAGGCGCTGGATACTTTTTTACCCAAATGCGAACAGCGCAACTGCTCGATCATTATAGGTGGTGCCTACAATTCCGGTATATTGGCGACAGGTGTTCGTGGCAGCGGACCCCACTTTTATAATTATGTTGATGCGCCTGATCACATAATTTCTAAAGTCGCGAAAATTGAAGAAGTCTGCGATATATTTGACGTACCTCTGGCAGCGGCTGCGCTGCAATTTCCTCTAGCTCACCCCAAAATTGTTTCTGTGATACCCGGAATCGGTAAGCGAAAAAGAATTACGAGTACATTGGATCTATTTAATCAGGCTATTCCTGATGAATTTTGGACGATTCTAAAAGAGCGCAAGCTTATTCACAGCAGTGCACCAACTCCTAGACAAGACGTTGATCTCTGATGGCACGTATTGATGCACACCAACATTTCTGGACTCTGGATCGCGACGATTATGGCTGGCTTAGCGCCGATCTAGAGCCACTCTACAAAGACTTTACGCCGACAGATTTAAAACCCCTGCTCGATGCGGCAGCGATCAGTCACAGTATTGTTGTGCAGGCTGCACCTACCATTGACGAAACCCGCTATCTGCTGTCCATAGCAAACCAACATGACTTTATCGCTGGCGTGGTAGGCTGGCTGCCGATGGATAATCCCAATACCTCTGCATTGACCCTGAGCGAGCTGCGTAACGAACCAAAACTTGTCGGCATTCGACCGATGTTGCAAGAACTCGATGACCCTGCGTGGATCAAACAGCCAAATCTATATGCAACAACCGAATTATTAATCGAATATGATCTCTGTTTTGATGCCTTAGTGAAGTCCATCCATCTGCCTCACTTACTCCAATTTCTTAAGCGCAACCCAAGACTACGATGCGTTATTGACCATGGTGCCAAGCCAGAGATTGCATCTGGTAAGTGGGAGAGTTGGAAGTCTAGTATGGCCGCAATTGCCAATCAGACCGATGCATTTTGTAAAATATCAGGTTTGATTACGGAGGCCAGTGCCGAACAGGACTATCCGGTGCTAGCGCCCTACATTGATTTTCTGTTGCTACAATTCGGCCCTGAACGATTGATTTGGGGCAGTGACTGGCCAGTGTTAAATCTAGCCTCGAATTATTCAGCTTGGCATCAAGCGTCGCAGAGCTTGCTGAGAAATCTTAGCGATCAGGAGAAAGCATTAGTCTTTGGCTTGAATGCCATGACTGCTTATCGGCTAAAACTTTCTTAATTATCTGCAGATAGATTGCTACCGAGACTGGAAATGAATAGTGTAAATTAGCTAAGGGATGTAATCAGATATGATGAGATTTGACGGCAAGACAGCATTGGTAACAGGCGGTGGCAGCGGCATTGGCCAATGCATCAGCGTGCAATTAGCCCGTGAGGGTGCGTATATCGTTGTCGTCGATCTCAATGAGACTGCGGCTAAGCTCACTCTGAACGAAATCAGCGCTAACGGTGGCAAAGGCGAGATACTGGTTTGTGATATAAGCAATAACAGCGATGTGACAGAGACCGTAAGCGATATCCTCAAGAATCGAGCCATTGATATTTTGATTAATAATGCGGGAATAGCCCATATAGGCAATATTGAAAACACTACTGAGGCAGACCTGGATCGCGTTTACAGCGTTAATGTGAAGGGGATTTACAATATGTTGTCTGTGATTATCCCAGCGATGAAAATCCGCCGTCACGGCGTGATTATTAATATGGCCTCGGTCGCCTCATCAGTGGGCATTGCTGACCGATTTGCCTACTCGATGAGCAAAGGCGCGGTGTTGACCATGACCTATTCAGTAGCCAAAGACTATATCGACTACGGCATTCGCTGTAACTCTGTGGCGCCAGCGCGAGTGCACACGCCCTTTGTGGATAATTTCCTGGCCAAAAATTACCCTGACAACAGCGCCGAAATGTTCGACAAGCTGTCCCAGAGTCAGCCGATTGGGCGCATGGGTAAGGCCACAGAGGTGGCCTCTGCAGTGGCCTATCTCTGCTCTGATGATGCCGCCTTTATCACTGGCATCAACTTCCCCATTGATGGTGGCTTTGTCACCCTTAATAACTAGACATAACCAGACTGGACTACTGATATGAAATTACTTAGATACGGCAATCCTGGCTTCGAACTACCCGGTGCTCTGGACTCTGATGGCAATATCCGCGATCTCAGCGGTCTGGTAAGCGATATTGATGGCGACAGCTTGGCATCAATCACTGTGCAGGATATTGATCTCTCCGGTCTGCCGATTGTCGCCGATGTCTCGCGCCTCGGGCCCTGTGTCGGCAAGGTGGGTAAGTTTATCTGCATTGGTCTCAACTATGTCGACCATGCTCGCGAGTCTGGCATGACGCTGCCTGACGAGCCGGAAGTCTTTACCAAGGCCACCAGTTCGATCAGCGGCCCCAATGACGACATTATCAAGCCCCTGAACAGCGACAAACTCGACTGGGAAGTGGAGTTGGCGATTGTGATCGGCAAACACACTTCCTATGTATCAGAGGATCAGGCCGGGGAGCATATTGCTGGCTACTGTGTCTGCAATGATGTCTCGGAGCGCGGTTTTCAACTTGAACGAGGCAGTCAGTGGGACAAGGGGAAAGGCTGCGATTCATTTGGTCCTGTCGGCCCCTGGCTGGTAACCAAGGATGAAATTGAGGATGTGGGTAATTTGTCTATGTGGCTCGAAGTAAACGGCCAGCGATTCCAGAATGGCAACACCAGCAATATGGTATTTAAGCCGGCTTTTATCGTCAGTTACCTAAGCCAATTTATGAGTCTGCAGCCCGGTGATATTATTTCTACCGGTACACCGTTTGGTGTCGGCCTGGGTCTCAAGCCACCAAAATATCTTAATGTTGGCGATATCGTGGAATTGGGTATCGCGGGGCTGGGAATGCAGCGCCAAGTGGTTGTAGACGTCGAATAAATTTTCTTTAACGGAACGCTAAAAATGAATATAGCCTCTATCAGTGATTATCGTTTGTTGGCCAAAAAGCGCGTGCCACATTTCCTCTTTGAGTACCTCGATGGTGGCTCCTATTCAGAGATAACCAAAAAAAGAAATAAAGTCGATCTCGAAAATCTCGAACTGCGCCAGCGCGTGCTTCGTGATGTATCAAGCATCGACACCTCGACTGAATTATTTGGCACACAAATGAGTATCCCCGTAGGGCTCGCACCAGTTGGCTTGGCTGGCATGTATGCCCGTCGTGGTGAATTGCAGGCTATGCGGGCGGCGGAAAATGCTGGCATTCCATTTGCACTATCCACTGTCGGTGTCTGCTCACTCGAGGAGGTCGATTCCGCAGCCACAAAACCATTTTGGTTTCAACTTTACATGATTAGAGATCGTGATTTTATGCGCGATATGCTGGCTCAGGCACGCGCGGCAAAGTGCTCCGCATTAATCTTTACCCTCGATATGCCTGTGCCCGGCACCCGTTATCGCGACTATCGCTCAGGGCTTGCTGGAGAATCCTTTCTTTCAGGCAACATACGCCGTATCGCCCAATCAATCGTAAGACCCTATTGGGCTTGGAATGTCGGCCTATGCGGCAGACCGCATCAACTCGGCAATATTGCCACAGTACTGGGTAGTGACAGTGGTCTCGAAGATTTTATGGCGTGGATGCAAAATAACTTTGATCCATCAGTATCATGGAAAGATCTCAATTTCGTGCGTGAAAATTGGGATGGGCCACTTATTTTAAAAGGCATTCTCGATAAGGACGACGCCATCAAAGCCGCCTCAATTGGCGTTGATGGCATCATCGTCTCTAATCATGGCGGGCGACAATTAGATGGCGTACCCTCTACTGTTAAGGCGTTGCCATCGATTGCAGATGCGGTGGGTGATCAGGTTGATTTACTAGTCGATGGCGGAATTTCTTCAGGTCTCGATGTAGTAAAAATGCTTGCCCTAGGGGCAAAATCGGTTCTCATTGGCAGAAGCTGGGTCTACGCCCTTGCCGCGCGTGGACAGCTGGGTGTCGAACATGTTTTAGAATTACTCGACAAAGAAATGCGCGTAGCAATGGCTCTCACAGGATGCCGAAACATATCCGATATCAGTCAGGATATCTTAAATAGAGACGAGAATCGGTACCACTAGATTCGCGCTATCCGCTTTATAAGGAACTGATAACTTTCTCATTGTGTGACACCTTTGTGTGACAAAGTGACTTCAATTGAAAGCTAGATAAAGAAAAACCCCTTAAACGACAAGGGGTTATCTTTATTTGGTGGAG
>TARA_B110001450_G_scaffold107560_1_pt1 | contig 29415 bp, 28 predicted proteins | sample TARA_B110001450 | Tara Oceans TARA_B110001450 (sample SAMEA4396538) | marine metagenome | biome: Polar Biome; feature: [SRF] surface water layer (ENVO:00010504); material: water (ENVO:00002006), including particulate matter (ENVO:01000060) such as... | depth 5 m | reverse complement strand
CTATTCGATTTTGAGAAATTTCATATAATAATCCACTGAGATCATGTGTATGTTCAGATAATTCGTTTATTTGAATAATAAGATTACTTATATCAAGTATATTAAAAGAAGCTTCAAGGCTATAAAAATTAGCACTTAATTCATTGATAATATGTACTAATGAAACATCGTTAATTTGTCCACCAGAAATATTAGTTAAAATAGCATTAATATTATTTAAAGATATTTCCAAGGTATCAAACACGGAATCAATCTTCATTATGCTCGCATAGTTTGCAATAGAACGGTCACCCGGATCTATAGTAATAATATCTGTTACATTTAAAGATTTAGCGTCAATAATAATATTTTGTGCATCAATAGTTATATTAGTTTGATCGATAGTAAAATCCATTATATATTAATAATATATTGAAAGTATTTTATTAATATATCACTATTAAATATTAATTTCTTGGCTATATTTTTGATAATAAATATTAAAATTAGTTTCATCATTGTTAATTTTAAATATGATTGCATTAATTAAATTTATCTCAGATGAAAAATATATAGGATTACCAACACTAGTAGAAAATAAAAAATGTCTATAAAAATTGCTCCAATTAAAATTCAAAGATAAATCTATTTTCGGAGATTCAAAAGTAATTGGATCATAATAACTATAATCTCTTTTGAATACTGTATAAGATGTGTTTCTATTAAATGGATAACCATTATTATTATCCCAATATTTACCATTATTATAAGAAAATCCAATTAATCCAGATAAAATAAAATTATTATCTAAATAACCAACAGCATTTCCACCAAGTGTTTTTATTAATTTATTAAAATCTAAATTAGAAGCACTATTAAATAGATCTTCGCCGCTATAAATTTTATAAGTAATATTATGTGATTCAGAATTGTCTATAATACCATTGGTTATTTGTGAGTTATTTATCGTTATAATTACTTGTAATAAATCAGTTAATATACTTTGAAAATTTATTTGATCGAATGTTAATTTACTAAAATAATTTAATTGTATATCATCTGTTAATCTATTTGCATAATAAGTCATTTTATTTTTTAATAAAGTAATAGCATTGATATTGGCAATATCAGAACTTTTAATAGTTAATAACCCATTAAATATTATTGGATTAGAAAATGTATTAATATTATCTTCTATAAAATCATAAAAACCACCACAAGTAATTGGAATATATTTATTGTAACTACTTTCATATAGAGTTTGTAAAGCTATTAAATCACCTTCTTTACCATAATTTCTTAAAAATATATTTATATTACTTAAATCAACTTGACTAAGATCAGTCGTTATAATATTATTCAGTAAATTAAAAGATTTACTAACACTTTTCCCAAAACGTAAATTATTTTGATCATCAATAGTTTCAAATAATGGGATGTTAATCATTATAACATTTGGATTATATATATTATTACTATTATCACTAATATTATTATAACAAATATCAAAATTAGATATAACATTACTAGATGTGTCACCATTAAAAATATATACACTTAACGATCTTGAATATATTTTAAAAAATTCAAATGGATCATGCCAACCATAATTATTATAAATGCCTAAATAAAAGATATAAGTATTAGATAAATCAACAAAATAATCAGAACCAGAATCATATGACTTATTGGGTTCATAATTAAATAAAAAATCCGCACCAATTATTTCACTTTGATTATATTGAAATTTTAAAAATTTTTGCGTATTATTACTATATTTTTGATATAATTTTATGCTCTTTATAAATTGTATGTAAGCAGATAATTCATCTAAATAACTAGGTCCGAAGTTTATAATATAACTATTACTAATATCATTATTACTATTCAAATATTTTTTATAAGCAATAAAAGGCGAAAGTGTTCCCCAAGGAATTATTATAGGTACTTTAAATGTGATATACCAATTTATTATATCACTTTCTAAAATTAATCTAATCTGATCAGTCAAAAGGGGAAAAATTAGCGATGGAAAATTACCAAACGAATCTTTTTGTATAACTTTGTAAATAAGTTTATTTATATTGTTAGTATTAAGAGTGAATAGTGTTTCAATATTATTATTAATAACAGGTATATTATTAAATACACTTTTTTCAATCATATAACTGTTAATATTTTGATTAGTAATATCTATTTTTTTAAAAACAATTATTTCCGGTAAATTAAATAATTGAAAAAATAACGTATTCAAATCATTATAATGTTTTGTATAATAATTAAAACTAGTACTTTTATAAGTTAAAAAATTTATTAATAATCCATTATTGGATTTGTATGTAGAATCTAAATCGGTAATATTGTTATTAACAATATTACTTGGATTAATTGTAGCATTTACAAATATGGTATCATTAGTAATAGTATCTAACATTTTAATATATTAATATATTAAAATATTAGATATTTTTAGTTATAAGTTTGATAATAAGAGTTTAATAAATTATAACGTAATTCGTCAGGTAAAGTTATAAATTCATTTTTATAATTTAAACTATTTTCGATATTAATATTAGCATTGTTTAATTTATTTATTAAACTAATTAAATTAGAAAATATATTTGTAGTATTATTAGAAGAAAAATTAAAAGGAGCAAGAGAGTTATCTACAGTAATTAAATTAGCAAATAATTGAAGTAAGTTATGTTTGAAAAAAGAAGATGTATTTGTAAAAACATATTTCAATAATTTAATTGTAGAAATATTATCAAAAACATTCAAATTTATATTATCACTTAAATCATAAATATTGATATTACTAATATCATAGTTATTATTTAATATATCAAATATGTCAATAACCGTAAAATTTAATGATTTTGTTAAAAAATTATAATTTTTTAATAGATAAGATTTTTTATAATTTAATTTAATTATATCATATTTCTTATTTAATTTTATAATATTATAAATATTATAATCATATTTCGCATCAAGAATATTGTTAAGTTGATAAAATTCCTTATTATTTAAAGAAAATAATAATAAGATTTTTATATAATGTTGAATTAAATCATTAATAGTTACAACATAATCTAGTTTATCTTGTAAATGAACAATATCATTATAAACATTTGAAATATCATTTTCAAATAAAATAGGGATATCATTATTTTTTAAAGTATTATAAAATTCTGACCTACTATTAAAATCATCATTTTCAAAATATAAAATACAATTATTTATAGCAAACGCTATATTATCAATATCTTTATTACTATTTTGATGTTGATAATAAAATATATTTTGACAAATACTATTTATACTATTAATATTCTCCAAGAAGTAATTTGCATTATTAGAAAAATCATTGTAATTATTAATTAATTTATATGTAACATCATACCATTTATTTTCAAATTGTTTATAATCAGTCGTTACTATATCATTATTAAAATTTAATAATAAATTACCAAGATTATTAATATAATTAGTATTATTGAATTTAATTATTTTATAATACGATTTTTGATTTAATGTTAAAAAATTCCGATGTAACAATTCTGACACAAATATAAAAAATTCATCTTTAGAATTGCATGATATATCGGTTAAATTAGTATAACTAATATCATTATAATTATCATAAATATTGGTAGAAGAATAATAAGTAAATCTATTTTGTAATATATTATTTAATAGAGTAACTTTATTATCAATATAATCATTATTGCTAGTAATTAAATTATAATATACATCGAATATTTCTTTAGATGAAAAAATCCGAGAATAATCATTATAATATAGTTGTGTTAAATAAATTAATAAGACACAATCAATACCAAGTATTATTCCATTATTATAAGTTATCGGGTTATTTTTTACAACATTTATATCAACTGCTTTTCCTTCATTAATATTATAAACAAAAGATGTAATTTTATTAATTAAATTTTCTGTCTCGGAATTTGTAAAGTTATTATTAATATTGTAACTTATAACTTTATTTACATTATTAAAATAATCCAAACTAGCTGGATTATTAGAACTAGTTAACACTTTTTTAAACGATTCACTATTACCATCATAATAACAAAGATATATTTTACTCATATAACTAGATTGATTATCTCCAAATCTAGAAACAGATGTGGGATAAATTTTTACATTATCTAAATATTTATACGATAAATTATCATCAAGACCACATAGTATAGTATAACAAGTAGAAAAATTCCAATCAATATTACTAATATCATAGTTCAATATTAAATCAGGAACAATATGAGGAACAATACCAAAATTATAAATACTGTAATTATTTCTTATATTTTTTTCTATAATTAATTGATTATTAAAATTACAAATACCATTTTTAAGATCACCACTACTAACCGGCATTAAAACTAAATGAAATATAGCATTTTTCTTATATTTTTTATTATTATCAAATTCGCTATTATAAATACAACAAAATTCGGGCAATTTTTCTGATTTATAATTTCCCGATGAATCTATAATTGGTAAGTATATTTTTTTTACTTTGGAAAATTCTTTAAAAAATAGTATTTGACCATAACTATAATTAATTTTTGAATTATCAATATTACTAAAATAATTATTTACAATATTATTATAACTATTATCTCCAAAATTCATAGATAAATCATTTAATAAATTATTACTAATACTAATAATTTTATCATAATTCGGTTCAATATAGTAATGAAAAATTATAGTAGAATTTAAAAATGTGTCTGGTAATGTATCAGTAATATTATCAGAGTTATAATTAGGTATTATATTTAATATACATGCAATTTGTTCATAATCAGGTCCACCATAAATAATGGATGTATTTTTTAATATTTTATTTTCATTCAAAAGAACACATTTATTTTTATTGTCGATTTTATAATAATCAGGATTGGTTAAAGAATTAACACTCAGTTTCGATATTAAATTAAATGAAATTTCAGAATTTGTATCTAAATTATTATTTGAATTATCAATAATATTATCCATAGTATTAAAATCAATATAATTCATAAATACGTTTAATGCACTTCCAAATAGACCATTATTATATGTAGAAATATAATTATCAATTATATTTTTTTTATTTAAAAATGTAAAGGTAATATCTGGTCGTAAATTAATACTTCCCAATATATTTTTTCTAGATACATAAGTAAATAAATCTATTATACCATACAAACCAAATTTACTATTTGATCTAAAAATACCAGCGGCATAAGAATATAATGTTAGAGGTAATCCCTGTAATAAAGACATTCGTTTTAAAGCATTAGATGTTTTTTCCCAGATAGTATTATCATATATAGTATTTTCATGATTACTTAAATTATCTTGATCAGATTTAAAATTTGAAGGTATATTTGATTGGTCTAACTCATAATTTATATCAAAATAAGACATATATATATAGTTTATAATTAATTTACATTGACCACACAAAAATATTATTAGTAGGAATATCATATGTATCAACAATTTCAATGGTATCACCCTTATAATATGATAAAAATGTACCATCATCAAAAAGTAAAGCATAAGTTTTATTTATTTGAAAATTATTCAAATTAATTGTTAAAGTATAACTATCATTTGATTTTAAAGGAGGACCAGTAAAAATATATCCATTAGCTATTAAATAACCTGTATTATCGATCGAATATATAGAATTATTGATACTAATATCAGCAAGTATATTAGCATTACCCAAATCAACTGGTCTTATATAATAATATGTTTCTGAATTGAAACTGAAAGAACTAAAATTATTACCAATTCCAGGACCATCTTGCAAACTTTGAGACTCTAAAAAATTTGTAGTAACCTCTAAAATTCTCATAGAATCAAATCCATCAAAACCTGTTCCGTTCTTAGATCCGTAGTTATCCACTTTAAAACTTAAATTTTTACTAATATCATTATAACTTGCATCAATAGAATAATCTATCCAATCTATTACAGAAACTATTCTCACAGCGCTTGCATCATTTCCACATGAATCTATACAGCTATAAATCACTTTATATATCCCCACGTTAGAATTATCTACATTATTTGATATATCAACATTTAAACTTCCATCTAAAAAATCATATGCAACAGCACTAAGATCATTATATGTAGTATTTCTAAAATGATTTAATACAATATTACCATTTATAGATATATTAGGTGGTGTTGTATCAATAACTTGCACATTTCTATTAATACTAACATCATTGTTATCATTACTTGCACTATATTTTATAGTATAGTTACCCAAAGCGTTTATATTAAGATTACTAGATATATCAACATATAAATTAATCTTTTCTCCGCTTAAATTATAAACATAAGCTTGTATACCGGGATCGATAAAAGTAGTTCCAATTTGATGATAAATAATATTACTACCATCTAATAAAATAGTTGGTATAGATGAAATTATACCTATATTTATAGTACCTAAATTGCTATATGTATTAAAACATTTAATATAATAAGTGAAACTTATATCACCAATAAAATCATTATTTATTTGAATATTAATGTTATCATTTTCCAATTTATTGATGCCATTACTTAACAAATTATTATTATTATTATTAATATTAATATTACTATTATCTATATTACTATTATCTAAATTAATATAATATTCAAAATTGTTACTATTATCTATAAAATTTTGGGTAAATTCTTCATATGCTACATTTTCATTAAATGTAATATTTAAACTTGTAACATTATGCATAAAAAATGATAAATTTTTTATTAAAATATTCGGATCATAAATATTTCGAATTAAATTTTCAGTTATAATAGGATCACTTGAAATAAATATTCCAGAAACATCATTTTGCCAATAGAAATTCAAGCTTAAATCACAATTATGTGAAAACATGGAAAAAAAGGACGACCGATTACTAATATAGTTTTTATTTATATAATTGGTATTCCAATATTGAAAATGTTGTGAACTTAATATTTGGGTAAAAAAATTATATACGATCGGAATACTTGAACTATTATCATTAATTTTATTAAAATTAAACTTATCAATATACATATTATAAAAGTCTGTCCCAGATAATTTATTTTTTGCTATGGAAGTATTTTGATAATGACTAGAATTATTATTTTTATTATTAATTTTAAATAAAGCTGTTAAATAATATATCCATAGACAATCTAAATATGCTGCATTATATAAATTTATATTAGAAATATTATCTAAATTTGTAAAAGTATTATCATGTGTATTATTTAAACTATTTAATAAATATATATTTTGTAAATCGTTATGAATTGAAGAAATATTAAAATTAAATGAGTTAATGTACTTCAAATTATTTAATTTACATTTATCAATACTAGAAAAATTATTATAAAATTCATCTAATGTAATATATGATGATAGCGTAATTTTATCTACATATTTTAAAAATTTATTTTTTATAAGATTATTAAATAATGTTTCAATAGAATATTTTGAATATGTTTTAATATAAATTTGTGAATTATTTTTTTCAATATTAGATAAATTATTATATATTAGATCTAATATATCTAAACTTTTATCAATATGTAATCCAATATTAGTTTTATTAAATTCCTCAATGGTTTCAGCTGTTGGTATTGTTATAATTTTAATATTAGGTCCATTTATATTAATAGTATTTTCAAGATTATTATACTGTATTTTATTATCAATAATATATTTTAAATAATTATTATATTCTGACTCAAAATAATTGAGAGATAGATCATTATTAATTCTAACACTATTTCCAATATTAATATTGTTGTTAATAGATTTTAATTTATAAATTTCAATATTTTTTGAAATTATATTAACAAATTTATATATATAATTTAATTCTTCTTGATTATCCAAAGTTAATATAAATAAATTCACATTACTTAAATCACTAATAGGATTATTATTAATAATATCATTAATAGATAGATCATTATTTTTTTGATTTAATAATTTTATATAACAAGATAATTCATCAAATATACAAGGGCCAAAATTTATAACATAAGAAGAAGTAAGTTTTTTATCAATATAATATAAATTTTCTGGACTCGCTAACCCCCAACTAATATAAATTGGTATATTTTGTGATTGAAATAAAAAATGTTCATTAATATTATTTTTATTTAATAATTTATTATATATTTGTGTGTTATTTGGTGTTAATAAACTAATTTGATAAGTACCATTATTAAGTACTAACGAATTATTAATTAATTTTTTAATATTATCAAAATCAATAATATTATCTATAGTTTTTAAAATATTAATAAGATTTATATTGTCATCGTTTTTGTCTAATAATAAAAAAAATTTGAAATTATTTATTGCAATATTATATTCAATATAATAGTAATAAATATTTTGATAAAAATGAAAAAATATAATATTATTTCCAACCAATTCTGTATTTATATAAAAATTTTCTTGATTACTTGTGGATGTGGAATTTATACTATTTACCAATGTATTTTCAAAATCATTTTGTATAAGTACCATGTATAATATAATATAACATATTATATTATATAACGGCTATAACAAAACAAAACAATTTTTTATAAATAATTATCTACATTTGAATAATATTGTTTCCAATTATTTAATAAATAATAGCGAAAATCATCATCTAACGAACTGTAACTTAAATCTGTTGGATGAATATTATAAATATTTTCTTCTGTTATTTGTCCAGATTTTACTTTTATATTACTTAAATCATATAGTGTATAAAATGATTTTTTATTTGGATCATTTATTTTTGTTAATTTTAATATTTTTGAACTGATAGCAAAAAATAATTCTTTATAATATATAAATTTTTTTAAATTATTATTTAATGAACTATCAACAGTAGATAAATTATTATTATTTATTAATAAATTATAACTAAAATCAATTATAGTATTATTAACATCGACATATATATTATTTTCAAATAATTGATTAATAACAAACAACGAATTAGATAGATCTAGATTGCTATTTAAATCAATATTATTATTAATTAAATCATTATAAAAATTAGAAATTTCTATACTAGAAAAACTTTCAATATTGTTATTTTTATATTTTTGTAATAAATATATTATTAAATAAACTAATAAAAATTGTATATAGCCTTTTATAAAAGTATTTTTTACATTTTTAGTATTGTAATTAGACTGATGGTTAGTTAATTCATTATTTTTTACATAATTAGATATATTATTTAAAAAGCCAATAGTCTGATCAAAATAAAATGGATAATATATTTTTGTAAAATTCAATCTACCATTTTTTAATTCTCTATTATTTATATTTAAATCTAATTCGTTTAATAAATTTTGATTAAAATTTGAATTAATATAATTAGGCAAATCATAATATGTTAAATACAAATTTCTATTAGAAAACATAAAATTAATAGAACTATCAAAAAATGTTATATTTGCCAAATCGGATTCGTTTGTAGAAATAATATGTGAATAATTTATATTACTGGCATCTTTATATAATTTCTGAAATAAACTAATATATTTATATACATTTTCTTTAAAATTTATATCATCTACAAATTTATTACTATCTGAATCAATAAAAAAATTATTATCAGGTAATGGACACAATATTAATGAATTATTATTGTTAAGTTCGTTGTAATCTAATATTTTAGAATTAGACAATTTTGATATATTATACAAACTGACATTAGAAAAATCATCATAATTATTTATCAATAAATTATTATCAGTATTCCCTTGGTTATTAATGTGATTAATAATAAAATCATTTATATTATTATTATTATTAGATAAATCTGAATAATCACATAGCAAAATATTATTTAAATTTAATGAATTTAAAATATTATTCGATATATCAATAGAATTTACATTATTTATATTAGCTTTAATATTGCTATTTTCTTCATCTACTAAAAATAATAGATTTCCATAATTATATGTTATAATATTGCTGTTATCCAATACAAATTGTTTATAATTAACATAATTATTTATATTATTACCATTGTTGGAAAAATCATTTGAAAATAACTTTATAAAATTATCGAAATTATTTTGAATATAAAAATAAAATATGACATTGTTGGACGAATCTTTTAAAATATTTTGAATTAATGATATATTTTGTTCATATTCTATACCACCAAAATTCAAAAGATTTAATTTTATATTATTAAGTGATATATCGCTATTATAATAAATAGAATTTGAAATATCATTTAATCCAGTTCCTGATAAATCAAAATAATATGGTGGAGTTAATCCATAATTTGTTATTTTTGTAATTTCATTGAAACTAATATCTTTGTTAGGATGATCCGAATTTACAAAATTAGTATAATTAGATATCTCATTTTCGTTACTATTTTTATATATAATTTTATCTAACATTTTTAAATAATTATCATTTGAAAAAATATTTAATGAACTTCCAAAAATTCCTCTATATAAATTATTTATATAACTATTTATTAAATAAAATTGGTTACTTTTAATAGAATAATTTTTATTATTAAAATGTATTGTGCTTAGTATATTTTTTTCATTCAAATATAATAAAATATTCTCATATGAAATTTTTTCATATACATCTATATCATTATAAGTATGTGTATTATCTCTTTTACTATAAAAACTATTTACCGGTTCATAATAATTTATAACAAACCCATCATTATTTTTAATTAATTTTAATGTATCTTGTAAATTTAAATTACTTGAAAAATTTTCGTTATTATAAATATTTTTGATATAATTATTATTTTCCAATAATTGATTATTATTACTATTTGGGTTATCAAGACTTAAATCATAAAAATACAAATTTCCTGATTTATCTATTTTTAAAAAATTTCCAGAATTTTCTTCAGTAAAAGTTTTTGGAAATGTTAATATATACGAATTAGATAAATCGGTTGGTGCTTTTAAAGAAATAAATTCATTTGATATTCCATAAAAATTAATTGATTTATTATTATTCAAACAAATATCGTTATTAATAATTAAATTAGATTGATCTAAAATAAAATGGTAATCTAATAAAGATTTTAAATTATAAAAATTATTAGATAATTCATTAAAAATATCAGAGGCAACTCCAGATATTTCAAACGAAAAGGTATTAAAAGATGTTTCTAATATAGTTATATTACTTTGTAAACTATTTATTAATAAATAAATATTAGACAAATCATAGCTACTACCACCACTACCACCACTACCACCTCCGCTATAATTATTTATAATATTTTGAATTGTAGGTTTTCTAGAATTTTGCGAACATGAAAACATATTGCTATTATATTGACACAATATAATATTTAAAAACATTATAAATCATATAAAATTTCACACTCTAGTTCAATACTTAAATCAGCATTATTCACATCTATAATTCTTCCAAATTCATCATATAATTTTATATGTAATTTATCAATATCAGTAGGTCCAAAATATATTCTTTTGGGATACTCAATAATTTTATTATCACAACAGTTAACAGATAATTTAGCGAGAACATTATTATCCGCTAAACTTTGATATTTAAATGGTGACATGTATATTGTATTATGATTATTTTGATAATCATTTATTGACAATAAAAAATAAGTATTACCAATATTATCATATATACTCTCTGATTCATATATTAGTAATCCCTCATATTTATTATCAAATAAATTATGTTTTTTTAAAGTTTTATTTACATGACTACCTCTAAAACCTAATAACCAACCTAAAGTTAGTTGGTCTTTATTTATATTATTTGGTAAATTATATTTCATATCATTATTTTCAAAAAAATTGAAATTTAAATTAAACGATAGATCATTTAATGTACAAAAAATCATTTTACCAGATAAATTACAACATTCTAATTTTACAGAACATTGACTTTGTTCCAATCTATAATTTATTTCTTCAACTATAGATTCACAATCATAACTTCCATTAGTTAATATTATCAATTTATTATTTACATAAAAACTATTAGATCCTAATTTACTTGATATAGTATAAACCGTCTTTGGTAGTTGATAATTTAATAATTTTAGTGATAAGATTTTTTTTAATGTATATGGTAAATTAATAGTGAAATCTGTTGATAATGTATTATTATAATTATCTCTAAATCTAGTATTTATATTAATAATTTTTTTTAATGTTTTAATAGTTAATGGATTGATTAATCCACTCTTAAATTTAGATTCAAATGTCTCTTGTTTTAAATTTTCTTTATGATTTATTATATAGTGCTCGTCTTGATTAATTATATTATTTTTCTCTTTATCTTTAATTTCATTATTAATTTTAATAAAACCTTTATAAAAAAAATCTATTAATTGTGCTTTATTTTCATTTACGTCAGACAAATCATTTATATCCACTGTTTTTAATTTTTCTATTTTTTGATTTAATTTATCTTGAACAAAATTTATATCTAATTTTTGATAATCTAATGCATTAATATTTATATCAAATATATTAAATAAATCTTGAATATTATAATTTTCAATATTTAAATCCATGTTATATATTATATATTAAATAAGATTTATAATATATGTTACTAACATATTATTATAAATCTTATATTTTCATCAATATAAATATTTCGTTCCCACAATCATATTTATAATTAATAACAACTAATCCAACAATTTTAAATAATTTATATAATTCATCTAATTTAAATATATAATAATATCGTTCATAAACTTTTCCATAATTATTCCAAAGAACGATATTATTACCATAATTATTAAATTTTCTTCGCGTTTTTTTAGGTTGATTTATTGACCATACAGATAGTAATATTTTCCCACCTGATTTTACAAGCCTTCTCATTTCTTTTAATGCTAAAATCCGATTTTCTACAGTTGATAAATGATGAAAAACAGCAATACATATTATAGCATCTGCTGTATCAGTTTTTAATGAAATATTTAAAATATTAGAATTAATGACATCCAATTTTTTTTCTTTACATATTTTTAAAAAATTTTCACAATTATCTATCCCTATAAAATTATGATTTTCATAATTCATATTTCTCCCATTTCCACATCCTACATCATAAATAAGACTATTTTTTTTTAAAGATTCTATAAATTCAGTTATCCAATACCATTTATTAATTCGTGTAACATTATAATGTTTCGCTATTTCTTCATATATATCTTTTACATAAACCTTTTCTATATTCATAATATATTTTAGTAGTCTATTTATATTACTCTATTATTTTCAATTTTTTATAATATATTTTATAAAAATAAAATTGATTTTTAAAATCTATTTTATTTTTAAATTATTACTATATGTCTGTTGCTGATATTAATATGTCACTCGATGCTATTGTCGAATCTATTACCTGCCCTATTACTGGTGTGCCTATGGTTGAGCCAGTTATTGGAAAAGATGGTCATACTTATGAACGTGGAGCAATTCTTGAGTGGCTGTCTCGTAATCCTATTTCACCCCAAACTCGTGAATCTATGGTACCAACCGATCTGAAGGTCAATCCAGCTATTCGATTCCTATGTGATAAATATCATTCTGGTGCATTTGGTGATGAAAATAATACTGGATCAACAACACCACCGAAGATTTCAGCTGATTCAATTAAACTAGATCATTCTATTACTAAAAACGCTGATAATAAAACAATGTTGACATTTAATATTGATCCGAATTCTATACCCGAACAAGTTGAAGGACAAGTAGCACATCTTTCACAAGATGTTGTTCTTGTTATTGATCATTCTGGATCAATGAATGCAGCGGTAGAAGCTAAGGATGACAAAGGTGATAATCTGGAAAATGGTATGTCAGTTCAAGATATTGTAAATCATGCCGCTAATACTATTGCAAAAACTCTGGATAAAAATAGTCGTCTGGCAGTTATTATGTTCGACAATCATATCACCACAGTATTTGAACTTATGCTTATGACTGAAATGAACTGTACTCGCGCCATGAGTGAAATTTCAGCGATTAAGCCGGCTTGCCAAACCAATATTTGGGGAGGTATTGATGCGGCCATTAAGATGCTCAATGCACGCGATGATAAGACCAGAAATGGACATATTGTAATGCTTACGGATGGGTCGCCGAATATTTCACCTGCTCGGGGTGAAATCGCGACTCTTAGGCGTCTTAGAAAGACATTGAATTTTACTGCTTCCATTTATACATTTGGATTTGGATATGCTCTTAGTCGTGGATTGCTATATGATCTAGCCAAATATGCAAATGGTGGCAATGGTCATATTCCAGATGGAGGTATGATTGCTACTGTCTTCTGTAATTATATTGGAACTATTTTGGCAACTATTGTTGTTAATATGCAACTACACATTACTTATTCGGAAGATGTTAACTTTGCTGAATTAGAGCCTGTAATGGGTGATTATGCATATAATGTTGATCAAGGAAATCAGCGATATGTTATTGTTGATCTCGGTACTGTTCAACTTGGACAAATGCGAAACATTGTTATGAATACTAGTCATTTGACTCAACCATTTAGTTACTTTTATACATATAAAATTGGTGGGCAGCCATATAAAAGTGATACAGCCCATGTTCAAATTGAAGAACTTGATTTAAATGAATCTGATATGAATATTCATATTGCTCGATATAATACAGTTGAGTTAATGCGTAAGATTATTAATTATCGATCAATTAATTCAGTGAATGAGGCGATTCAGTGCTATGGGGAAATGGAAGCATATTACACTTCTAGAAGTTCTCTGAACGATGAGTTGTCTCAAAATATTCTAGAAAATATTAAAGATCAAATTAAGATGGCATCAACAGATTCGACATTCTATAAACGCTGGGGCGAGTTCTATATGGATCAGCTATCGCGCGCACTTAATCAGCAACAAAAGCCGAATTTTAAGGATCAAGCATGTATGTCGTTTGGTGATAGTGTATTTGATGATATTGTTGACAAGGCAAGTGATGTATTTGACTTACTCCCACCACCAGAACCATCTCTAATTAATCATCCAATACCAGTTAATCCGACTAATTATAGGAGTGGTGGTACTACTGCGACACCACCGATTATACCACGACGAGTGGCAACACTTGCGGCATATAATAATTCTAGTGGTCCGTGTTTTGATGGAAATTGTACCATTACACTTGCAGATGGTTCTACGAAAATTCTAAAAAATCTACAAAAAAATGATGAAATTATGAGTGTTGATATTGTAAATAATGATAAAATTACGACGGCAAAGGTAGTGTGTATTCTGGAAACAAAAATGAGGACTGGTGTTGCAGAGTTAGTAAATTTTAAAGGAGGTTTAATTATTACTCCATGGCACCCCATTAAGACATTATATGGTTGGCAATATCCAAATGATATTGGGGATTCGGTAATGCAACCATGTGAGTCGGTATTTTCATTAGTATTAGATACATATCATGTGGCTTTAATTAATAATATTGCATGTATTTGTTTAGGGCATAATTTTACTGAAGGAATTCTTCAACATGATTATTATGGAACACATAAAATTATTAAAGATATGGAGAAAATGATTGGATGGGAAACAGGTCATATTGTAGTATATGATGGATGCGTTTTAAAATCGAGTAATATTGCATCAAAAATAGTGCAAAATAAAATTAGAGCATTACCACAACTAATTGACGCGTTTTAAAATTTAGAAAATAGAAAATAGAAAATAGAAAACCCAAAAAATATTATTAAATAAGTAATTATTTATTCAAATTTTTTTATTCATATTTTATAATATGAATAAAAAAAGTTTTAGAAGAAAAAGCCAAAGCCAAAGAAAAAGTAGAAGCCGAAGACAAAGAAAAATAATACAAAAAGGTGGTAATTTTTTTAACACATTAACAAGTACAATAACAAATAAATTTAATGAACTTAAAACCAAAGCAATAACAAATTTTAATTCAACAAAAACTAAAATGGCCTCTTATAAAAATAATTTGTGTGGGTGTAATAAATCTTTGATTGGGGGTAGAAAAAAAACTAGAAAATTAAGACGCCATTAATTTTATTTCAAAAATTTTTAATAAACCTAGGCATTCTTCTTAATCTTGGAGGAGATAATCTATTTATAAAAGAACTACACGCAATAGGTATATCACGATAAATATTTTCATCAGTATCTATAATAGTGTTCTGATTATTATTAATTAAATTTTCTAGAAATATTATTTTTTTTTCTAAATATTCTATCCTTGTTTCAAACATCGTTAATAATTCGATGTTTAAATCACTGGACATATAAAATTATTTAATATTATAAATATAAAATTAATATTTTAAATAATTTTATATTTATAATATAAATGTCAACAACAGATATCAGTTTGTCAGTTTTACAAGCAACAGCTTTAGCTAGTGAAATTAGTTTAGCAAAAAATTTAGCAACAACAAGTGTTAACAAAGTTAATAATTTAACAACAGAAGTTAATAATTTACGATCCGATGTTTTTAATAGTTTAAATACATTAGATTCGAAATTTAAAAATTTATGCAATTTATTGGCATCTGCGGATATATCAGGCGTATCTGATGTAAGTTTTAATTATACTAATCTATAATTAAATAATACTATTTAAAATCATTATCATTTTAAATTATTAATAAAATTATTTAAAAACAATTATATTAATAAAATTAAATGGTAGCAATTGGTATTGATTTAGGAACAACTTATTCATGTGTTGGTGTCTGGAAACATGGTCAATGTGAAATTATTGCAAATGATCAGGGTATGCGCACTACTCCTTCTTATGTTGCTTTTACAGATTCAGAGAGATTAATTGGTAATGCCGCAAAAAATCAGGCATCACACAATCCCGAAAATACAATTTTTGATGCAAAACGACTTATTGGTAGAATTTTTACTGATTCTTCAACTCAAAATGATATTAAACATTTTCCATTTAAAGTAATTGAAAAAAATAATAAACCAATTATCCAAGCAAATTATAAAGATGAACTAAAAGATTTTCAACCAGAAGAAATTTCATCAATGATTCTTATTAAAATGAAAGAAACAGCCGAAGCTTATTTAGGAGAAACAGTTGATGGCGCCGTTATTACTGTTCCTGCATATTTTAATGATGCTCAACGTCAATCTACGAAAGATGCAGGTGCTATTGCGGGATTAAATGTTCTTAGAATTATCAATGAACCAACAGCGGCGGCTATTGCATATGGTTTAGATAATATAAAAGATGATTTGGAAAGAAATATTTTAATTTATGATTTAGGAGGTGGGACATTTGATGTTACATTATTATCAATTGAGGAAGGTGTTTTTGAAGTGAAAGCAACGGCAGGCGATACTAGACTCGGGGGTGAAGATTTTGATACACGTTTAGTTCATCATTTTTGTCAAGATTTTAAAAGGAAACATAAGAAAGATCTAAGTGAAAATAAACGTGCTATTAGTAGACTAAAAACTGCATGCGAAAATCTTAAGAAAACATTATCAGTGTCCACACAGGCAACATTAGAGGTAGATAGTTTATTTGAAGGTATAGATTTTATAAGTACGATTACTCGAGCAAGATTTGAAGAATTATGTGGTGATTTATTTAGAAAAACATTTGAACCAGTTGAACAAGTAATGAAAGATTCTAAAATTAGCAAATCTAATATTCATGAGGTTGTTCTTGTTGGTGGATCAACGCGAATTCCTAAAATTCAAAATCAATTAACTAGTTTTTTTAATGGAAAAACTCTAAATAAGTCAATTAATCCAGACGAAGCAGTTGCCTATGGTGCAGCTGTTCAAGCGGCTCTTCTATCAGGCGTAAAAGACTCAAAAATAGATGATTTATTACTTTTAGATGTAGCCCCTTTATCTCTTGGGTTAGAGACAAGTGGTGGTGTTATGACCAAGATCATAGAACGTAATAGTACTATTCCAACAGCTAAATCACAAACTTTTAGTACATATTCTGATAATCAACCCGCTGTTACTGTTCAAGTATTTGAAGGAGAGCGTCAATTTACAAAAGATAATAATAAACTTGGTGAATTTACTCTTCAAGGAATTCCACCAATGCCAAGAGGTGTTCCTCAAATAGAAATTAAATATGATTTAGACGCTAATGGTATTTTAAATGTGACAGCTAGTGAAAAATCCACAGGTAAATCGGACAATATTGTAGTTACTAACGATAAAGGGCGTCTTTCAAAAGAAGATATAGACAAGATGGTTGCAGATGCTGAAAATTTCAAAGAAGACGATGAACGAGCAAAAGAACAGGTTGATTCTCGTAATAATTTTGAAAATCAAGTTTATCAAATGAAAACTACTTTAAATGACGAAAAAATGGCAGCACTTATAGACGAGTCTATGAAAGAAGAATTATCTAAAGTAATAGATGAAGCAACTAGTTGGTTTGATACTAATCAACTAGCATCAAAAGAGGAATATGAATCAAGAATGGCAGAATTTCAAGAAAAAATGAAACCATTACAAGAAAAAATGACGGCAAATGCAGGAGAAGGAATGCCTGGAGGAATGCCTGGAGGAATGCCTGGAGGAATGCCAGGAGGAATGCCTGGAGGAATGGAAGAAATGATGAAGGGAATGCAGGGCCTACAAGGAATGGATAAAATGGAAAAACCACAAAACACTTTTTCAAGCGATGAAACCACTCATGGAACGCCAAAAGTAATGGATATTGATGATATTGATTAAACATATTTATAAAAAATTATGAAATATATAACCGATAATTACTGTGCCAAATAAAGCTATTACAATACCAAATTTAGTATTAACATAAAATACGGGTTTATTAGTATCGTTATCATATATATGATAAATTACCTTTTTATCATATAAGTTTAACTTATGTTTTTTTGGACTTTTTAATGGTCTGGTCATTGTATATTATATAATAAATATAATATACAATTTTTTACTTAATTATCATTCTTAACCAAATAAGATTTTGTACATAAATGTTTTATAATTTGCTCGTCTATATTGGCAGATTCTTTTCCTAAAATCGATAATACTTTTGCAAAATAATCTTGTTTATTATTATTTTCTTTAAAATCTGGGTTTGCATCAGTCCATTTTTTAATAGATTTAAATTGTTTATTTGATACATCTTTTATAGCTTTTTTTATTTTAGTTTTATCACTATCTTTTTCCCAATTATCATTATCTTTAATATAAAGTGTTTCACGTTTAACATCCGTACAATGTAATGGTCTCTCATATAGTGATAATTTATTCATATTTTCTATAATTGCATTACTTAAACCTTTTATTAAACCATTATTTTTAGTAAAATCTAATTGTTCTAAGCTTATTTCTATTGATTTAATAAAATCATTCATATTTAATGCATCTTTACATTTTTCATTTAAAAATACATTTATATTAAATTTATTGTTAATTGTATTACCTACTTTTGGAATTAATTCTCCAATTTGTTTTCGCAAATCTTCATTTTCTTTAACTAAAGTATTTTTAACATCTTTGTTCTCTGTCATGAGTTTAATTATTAAATCTTTGAAATAAATATTTGATTTATCGTCTTGAACTTTATTTAGTTCGAAAAAGTTCGGATCATATGAGCAAGATTTTTTATGACGAGATATCCCGCTAAAATATTTATATTTTCGTCCACATTCGCAAATGTAATCATCATTTCGAACTTTTTTGTTATCATTATTTACCATTTTATGTTTTGCAGTTAATAAATGTCTATCAAATTGACTTTTTCTAACTGTATAATAGTCACATTTTTCGCAGCAAAATTTAAATGGAACCTTTGAAATATCATTTATTACCATTTTTTATCTTTATAATGGTAAATAAAAAGTTCCTAAATTCTTTTAAAAAATATAAAAAAATGCCATGGTAACAATTAAATTGACCAAAAGTAATATTATAAGACCATTATGATAATAAAAAATATAAGTATGTGCATTTTGTACGATTTTTCTATAAAGGGTATATAATATTACAAATGGACATTTATAAATGTCCAATTCCGGAATTTTTGTCAAACATTATTTTTTCATTTTTTTTAATTTAACTATGTAAAAATATTATTGAGACCTTAATGGTCTAAAAGAGGATTTTTACGAAATTATGGCAGCAAAATAATTTATATAATATATAAAATATAGATAATATATATTATGGAATTGAATTATAAGCAAGAAGACTTAGAAGAAAAACAAGAAAACCCAAAAACATTTAGTTCTTTAAAAGATTTGTTAATGTTTTATAATACTACATTGCGTAACGTGGGACTTTTTACAACTATTTCATTTGCCGCTTTAGGATATTCCAGATTTTATAGAGGAAAAAGTAAGTTATATTCTGCAGGTATGATAGTTATTTCTCTTATATTTTTGTTAATAGCATTTTCAGTAAATATGTTTTTATATAATACCGTCCAAGAATATAGCGATATTGATGAATTTAATGGAATACAGAAATGGAGAAATTTGACTATAATTGTTATTATTTTACAAAGTGTATTAACAGGTTTTGCATTATATACATTATATAGAATTTTAACCAATAATAAATTTAGTTAAATTGTCTAAATGTAATACTCAATCGTTTATTTATATAATCATTATTAGATAGCTTTAATACAGAATGTCTAAAATTAGATTGAAATTGTCCACCCATAGTAATAATCAAACCATTAAATAATTCAATATTGTATTTTTTATTAAAATCATTTACTGATTGAATTTCAAATATTCTATTTTTTTTATTTTTTTGATTTAGTGTTAATATACTAATTTCATAATTGGGAATCATATTATGTGTCCAGTCCCGGTGAAATGGTATATAATCTTTTTCTGTTTCATAATAATTAATTACAACCTGATTATAATTATTATCTAATTTTTTTATATAATTATAATACTGACCAAAAATATTTGGCAAATTGTTCTCAATTTCGTCTAGATTTTTACCTGAAAACATATAACTTTTATTAGCAATAGTTGGATATTTTGGTGTGTTTAAATAACTTTTATAATATCTTTCACATTTTTCTTCTATAAGTTGTGGATTACTATTATTTTTATTGAAAACCATTACGTTACTTCTATTTGGTGTTTTAATTAAGTCTACCATTGTATCATAATTAGTATTAGCATGGTCTATCAAATTTTGTGGAATATAATTAAATTTAAGATATGATGTATTATCAATATAAATAGATTTATTATAATAAATATTAGTAAAATTAAATAACGCTAGTATATTTATTTATATTATTTAATAATATAAATAAAAATCAATTTTTTAAATGTTAAAGTAATTTGTCTATTTCTAGTAATAAATCATCTAGATATGGTTTGGGTAAATTTTTATAATCAATATATATAGGATTTTCTGGATTATAATAATTATAATAATTAGGTTGTAAAGGTACCGTATTAATAGGATAGGGCCAGTGACTTGTAGTTCTCAATTTATTAAAGTACTTTAATCTTAAATTCTTCATATCTTCGTCATTTATTGGATTATTTTTTGGCAAATAACATACATATTGAATAAGTCGTTCTTCTTCACATGAAGGTGTTCCGCATGTATTTTGATGAAACGTTCGAGAATCCCATAAAACCAATGATCCGGCTGAAACATCAAGATATTCTTTCTTATCTTCAAGTTGATCAACATATTCTTTATCTAAAATATTCCAATCACTTGGATCATCAATATTATATGTTTTAAAATAATCTTCGTGTAGTAAATGACTGCCTTTATATACTATTAATGTTCTTTCGGAATTATTTGTTAAACTAACAAATCCTTGAATACATTGTCGGCCTTTTTTTTGCGAAGATTGATCGGTATGAGTCCAATAACGTGGTTCTCCGATATAATCTGACGAATAATAGCAACAACCATCAAAAGAAACAACTAATTCATCAGTATTCCATAATTTTTTAAAGATATTAATTACTTTCGGATTAGTTCTAATTAACCACGCAAAACGTTGTTGACCAATTTCATGATACTTATATATCCCATTAGATTCAATTATATCATGTAATTCATCAAGATTTGGTACACCGGATTTCCATTTATTAAATTCATTAATATATTCATTTATTTCTGCATTATTTAATACATCAGGTATAATAACATAACCATTTTGTTCAAGTAATTCTAAATAATTATCCATAATAATAATAGAAACAATTGAATAATATTTATATTATTTAATTAATAATGTATGATAAAGACGGTTTACAATATTTTATGCATATTACGACACTTAATAATGATACAAATAAACAATTTATGTTATTAAATAATGATATAAGAAAAATAATATGGATTTTTTCTAATATTGATCGATTAAATGAACATCATATTTGTGAAACAATGTGGTATTTTTAATATAAAATAAAATTGAGTTAAAAATAAAAATCAACTTTATAATAAAATGGCACCGAATCAATCGAATCAACCGAATCAATCGAATCAATCGAATCAATCAAAAAAATTAAAACAAGATGATTTTAACGAAAAAGACGAAAATAAAATAATTAAATATTCGGCCCCTAGATTAGCACACCAGTTTGTATTACCAAATAATTTATGTGAACCAAAATTGACAAGACAATATGGATCGTCAAATCTGTTACTAACAGATCCGGTTTGTGTAAGTTAATCAATACAATATTTAAAAATTTTAGTTAAGATTTCATGAGGTAATTTTTCAAAAACGTAATTAAACAATGTGTTATAAATATAAACCATTTTTTTATTATTTAATGGTGTAGTATATTTTGCTAAAAAGTATATTTCTAAATATTCTAATAAACTAAAATTAATAGTACAAGAAGGATTCCAATTATAACCACATGCAATACTATTACAACATAAACAATCATGTTTGGACTTAAAAATTGTACTTTTTTTTCCGATATAAAGTTCTAAGAAAAAGCTGATAATTTTATCATCATAATTATTTTTTTTTATATTTTTAGTTAATTCCACCAAAGATTTCTCATAAGTATTATGTATTTGAGATATTTGAAATTTTTCAGTAATGTTACTGAAAATAATTTTATATGGTTTGAACGGATAATCACTCGGTAAAGTTAAGGTTAAAATTAATTCATTTTTATTATAAAAGTCTAATCCATTGATATTATCACTTCGCTTCCATTGAATAATGTGAATATTATTAAAGAAATCAGCAATATTATGATTATAAAGTTGATAAAAATTACACTCGTCAAAATTGCTTATTTCTTTATTAATTCTTCTTTGACAAATAGCCATAGTGATTATTAAATAATTTAAATATATTAATTTTAAATTATTTAATCAATTTTTTATATGCTTTATTTTATTAACTCTTACAATTATAAATACATTGTCTCATGGCTGCTGTTATTATAAATCCAATAGACATACTTGTTGTAATAAAAACACAAAATAATTTACACATTTCTACTCTAAATGTTTGATTATGTGGATATAACTGTAACTGCAATACTTCATCTTGATATTCATTATATTGCTCATTATATTGCTTATTATTTTCTATATCTTTCATTATAATGTTGAAATATTAATTCTTTGTCTAGTTATACCATTTATTGTTTCTTGAATTGTTTCTATTTTTTTTCCATTTTCTATTTTTATCGATGATGATCTCATTATACAATTATTTTGAATACCGTTTGGTATATGTATATTTACATTCATGTGTCTTGACATTGGATGCTGTCTTTGTATATTCATATTTTTAAAAAGTTGATTAAAAATAACATGCGGATCAATTACTCCTTGCTGAGACATATTTGGGCTAAATGAATTTTGATTCATATATTTTTCTTTATTTGTTAAAATTTCATATGCTTTAGCAATCTCTTTAAATTTTTCTTCTGCCTCTTCTTTATTTTCTGGATTTTTATCTGGATGCCATTTTATTGCCATTTTTTTATATGCTTTTTTCAGTTCTTCATCAGATGCGTTTGTTTGCGCCTCTAATATTTTATAATATTTTTCAAACATCTTTAATGATTATAGATATTATAATTTTATATAATTTTATATAATTTTATATAATTTTATATAATTTTATTTTATTTTTATATTATAAAATAATGGATAATCCTGAAACAAATAATGAAATCATTACCGAAAATAAGACAGAAAATAATACTGGACAAAAATTTACATCACAACTAACAATATATAATATTGCTACGGGCAATATATTTAATTCTAATATTTGCAATAGAATTACAGATTGTTGTTTATTTATATTTTCTTTTGGAGGTATATGTTTTGGATTTATTGCATGGTTTGTAATTGATAATATTACAGCAGTCGGGTATATGTTATCAGGAATATTTTCAGGAATATCATTATTAAGTATTAGACGTATGAGATTAAGAGCAGCTTTACAAAAATCTGTAAATGTTTTAAAAGAAGAAAATGAGGAATTAAAAGAAAATAATGATGATTTAAAAGAAAATATAGACGAACTGGAAGGTAACATTGATACATTAGAAGTGGTTTCAAAAAACTTACACAATGATCTTACGTTATTAAAAGAAACAATAGGAATATTTGGTGATAATTCTGAAGAAATTATAAATAACTTGAGAGAAATATATACAAATTTAAAAACTGAAAATGAAATACAGGCCAATATAAATAAAAATACAATATATTTACATATATTACATATTATTAAACATTTTGATAAAAAATCACAGTTTATTCTGACCTCTTCTGATTTAGAAAAAGCAAAAAATATATTATTAAATGCATTTCCTAATTTAGATTATGAATCTCTAAAAAAAAAAATAATAAACAATAAAATAACAGCTGAAAAAATATATGAAACCATTAAATTATAACAAAAAATTGATAAATTTTTTATTTATACATTATTATATTACAAATGTCACGTAATAATGTAATTGTTGTTGCTGCTTCAAAAAATAATAAAAAACAAGAATTAAGATATTATGTATTCTTTAATTTATGTATGGATACACAATTTACGGAAGAGTATGTAAGACAACTTGTAACTGTTTCAAATAAATCTACCAGATATAGAGGTCGTGCGCTAATCATTGCACATGATGCACAAAAAAAAATTGATACTGAATATGGTGTAATAGAGATGTCTGTTTAAATTACCTACCCTTCCACCATTTTCTAGTATGTTTCTTTCGATGTTTTCTTGAGCGTCTTTTAGATTTTTTTTTTCTTTGTGTTTTTTGAGATTTTTTTGATGTTTTTTCTGTTATTATTTTTTCAATTGTTAAAACGTCTTTATTTAATCTACTAGATCTTCTAATTGATTCGGGTTTTATTTCTTTTATTTTAGTAGATTTAGATAGTTCTTTATAATCTTGTTTTAAATGTAATACAGTTGGTAATTTAAATTTTAATTTACTATTTTCATCAAATTTATGTTGTAAGTATGTTTTCATATGAGATGCAAAAAAACTATATTTGTGTTTAACCGTAGAATACATATCAAAAATAGGTTTATTTGTTTTTATTCCAGCATCCGCTTCGATAGTAATATTTGTTGTACCATCTTTAAAAATAACAGTAGAAGCATGATATGGACAAACTCCTTTATTAATTGGTACATCATACGGAACCATCGAATATGCATCACCTATATTTGGATTAACTTCAACATTGTGTAATGGGTTTTTTTTTATACTATGGATCCGAGTATTTCTTACTATTTCACTATTATTTTTATCACTAAAACCAAATTTTTTAGTTTTTTTTCCCAATGATACACTGAATACAGACATGTCTTTTTTATAATCAGGATTATTTAACGAAACTCTTTCAGCAAATAATAGGCAATCATTTTTCTCACCTTTTATTTCAAACTCTTTTTTGACAGTAAATTTAGTATAGTCATTATAAATAGAATTATTATTTAATCGTGATGATTGCCTTTGTTTTAATAAATAATCAAAAAATTTAGGATTTTGTTTTTTTATAGTTTCGATATTTGAAGTTTTTATACATATATCATTGGGATTTGGTTGTTTTAATAAAAAAAGGCCATTATCAGATAATTTAAACTTACCTTCTTTATTTTCAATAACATTCATTTATATATTTCTCTAAAATAAAATTGATTTTGATTATAATTTATATCAAAATTATAATCAATATAAAATGGTTTTGCAAAATATTATCAATGAATATGTTTCTTTGCGTTCTCAAATCGAAAACAAGGATAATGGAAAGGCAAAAATTGGTTGTGTAGCGTTCTCGCCTAAGTTAAGACATCAGTGCGTTTTACGCGTTTGGCTATAATCAATATAATTTGATGAATAATGCTTCAAAAGAAAATAAAGATTGTCTTCATGCAGAAGTGGATTGTGTTGAAAAACTAAAAAAATCTGAAAAAATATCACCTATAAATTTAATAGTATTTAGAACAAATAATGATGGTAAAAAATTGATGATGGCTAAACCATGTCAAAATTGTCTTAATATTATCGATTTCACATTAAAACAAAAAAATTATCGTTTGAAAAAACTGTGTTATACGGATGAAAATGGTGAGATCGTATATTATTAATAACTAAGAAGCATTATTATATATGACATTTGGAGGAGTTTCCCAGTCGCAATATAGTTCTGCTTTAGATGTGGGTTTATCTAATTTTAATAATTTATTTAAGGCTTCTAATCTTCGGTCTATTGGTTTTTGTCCAGGATTTTTCTTTTGAATTATTCGGGAAATTTGTTTCCATCTCCATTCAAATTGTAGAGCGGCGTTCCAAGTGGGAAAATTTTCTACATGACACACATATGTCCATGATTCGCCTTGTCCGACTTTTATAGACGTGGCGACAGCGCCACCTTTAATTTCTTTATTGTGTTGTCTGATGCGTTTTTCTAAATCGACTGTTGCACCAATATATGTTGATCCATTAGTAGATTGAATAAAATATACAAAAAAAGGCATTTATATAATAATAATAATAATAATAATATTATTATTATAAAATAATTTAAAACTATATATATTATTAATTACAATGACATCGTGCCCGAGTGGTTAAGGGGACAGACTTGAAATCTGTTGTGCTTTGCACGCGCGAGTTCAAATCTCGTCGATGTCGTTCTTTTTGACACCGTGGCCGAGCGGTTAAGGCGATGGACTGCTAATCCATTTCCCAATGGGATCGCGAGTTCGAATCTCGTCGGTGTCGTTTTTTTTGGGCTATTAGCTCAGTTGGGAGAGCGTCAGACTGAAGGTCCTGCGTTCGATCCGCAGTTAGCCCATTTTTTATGGGGATGTAGATCAATTGGTAGATCACCCGCTTTGCATGCGGGAGGTAGCGGGATCGAAGCCCGTCATCTCCATTTTTTAAATTTATTGCCCGATTAGCTCAGTGGTAGAGCGTCGCACTTGTAATGCGAAGGTCGGTGGTTCGAAACCGCCATCGGGCTTTTATACGAAGAAAAAAATTGATTTTAAAATTTTATTTTTTTAAAATCAATATACAATAATGAGTATGTCTTTGGCCACCCATCCAAATTATCCTACACGCATTGATGATACAGATGAAAATTATGATATCAATTGTCCATTTTATGAGGATCCAGTTTTAGAGAAATCTGCTGGTGTTTGGGCCGATTATGTTAATGTTCCGGAACAAGAATTGAGGGAGAGATTTGTATGGTATAATAATGAATTACTGGCACTGGAAGATTCAAACATTAAGTTTAAAAACGGAAAACCGATTTGTGAAATTAGAACAGGTATTAAGGGTCGTGGAATGCTTGGAAGATATGGTCCTAATCATGCTGCCGATCCTATTGTTACTAAATTTAATTTTTGGAAATGGAGATTTGAATTTGTTTCGGCACAACGAATTGACACTAGTCCACCTCAATGGTGTATTCCAGGTGGTATGGTAGATCCTGGAGAATCAGTTTCACTAACATTACGGCGTGAATTTAAGGAGGAAGTAGCATCAGAATGTGATGATTCAATTTTAAATGCTATTTTTAAGAATGGAACATGTTTGTATTCAGGACCAACGTGCGGTGATCCTAGAACAACAGACGATGCTTGGATTGAAACACGGGTTGTTCATTATCATTTATCAAATAAATTGGCAAATAAAATTAAGTTGACACATCAACCCGAAGAAAATAGGGCAGTACAATGGATTAGTTGTGATCATCCCGAATTATATGGTGATCATGCTGAATATGTACATCTAGCAAAGAAAAATGCGAAAAGCATTATGATAAAGAATTTGGCTTCATCTATTATTAATTGTGCGATTATGGGAGGTTTAATTTATATGGTTGTTAAACGGGTTAGTGCATAATTGTTTTAATGGTATATAAATTAGGAATATAAGAGAATCTCATAATTTTATTATTTTTTTTTTACCTTTTACAATAATCTCTCCAATTGTATTTGTTTTTTTAAGTTTTTTGAGAGATGTATAACAAATTTTCAAATCATTTAGAAATTTATATTTACTATTTTCTTTACATAAGGTTGCTCCAACCAGCAAAAATTCGTCTATTTCTGATTCTGTATATAAAGTTTGAAGTTCTTTTATAGACGATTCCATAATAACATATGGAGATGGAAAACTATTAAGATGAAACCATATATAATCGGGGTTGAGTTGAAATAATTTATCTAAAAGATCCCAATTTTCTTGTGCGTTTTGTCCGATATAAAATTTAATATCTTTGTATATTTCTTCTTTCATTATATCGTATATAATAAAAAATAATTTTATTCAATTTTTATAATATTTAGATATACTATAAAGAATGCCAATATATATTGTATATTATGGTAATATAACAGATAAGAGTAAATCAACACATATAGATACCGCGATAGGTAAACATGAGGCGGCTTTTAATGCTTATATGGGAAAAAACGTAACTAATAAAAAAAAATTAACTCCAGTATCAATAGATGAAGAAACAAATACGGAAATTCTTAATCCAAAGAGTAAGAACGTAGGGGCATATTATCAGCTAACGGAATTTGATGCGGAAAAGTTTATAGCTGACATTAAACACCCTAATAGTAAAGATGTAAAAGAGTTTATAACAGGGCAAAATTCGGCTAATCATTCCGATTTATATGCATTAATTACTGAAACCGAAAGTCATATAATATCTGATAACAAACAAGAATTAACCAATTTAGCAAATATGTATGATGAACATTTTAAAAAAAGTAAAAAAGGAAAAAAACGATCAAGAAATTCATCATCATCTGTTGCATCATCATCTGCAGCAGCATCATTATCTACTACATTACCTAATTTCAATTCACCCATGTTTCAAGCATGGGCTAAAGAAGGTGACC
>TARA_B110001450_G_scaffold257013_1_pt1 | contig 29555 bp, 26 predicted proteins | sample TARA_B110001450 | Tara Oceans TARA_B110001450 (sample SAMEA4396538) | marine metagenome | biome: Polar Biome; feature: [SRF] surface water layer (ENVO:00010504); material: water (ENVO:00002006), including particulate matter (ENVO:01000060) such as... | depth 5 m | reverse complement strand
AAAATATATTTCTAACCAATTAGATAACCAATTAAAATCTGAAATATATCTTATTTTATCTTCTATTACAAAATTTGGATTTGCCCCTGCCTTAGACCATAATTCATACCATATTCTCACACCTTCTACAGTTTTTTTTGAGGTAGACCAGTCCAAACCTTCAAAACATGTAAATGTTAATGGAAAAATAACACAACCAGAATTAATAAAAGTGTATAAAAAAATAAAAAAAACAAATAACAAACAATAAAAAAAGACTTTAGAAAATAATAATTCAATGATTATTTTTTGTGTTTTTTTGTAAATTAATAAAATTAAAAAAAATGGTGCATAAATTAAATAAAAGGGTTTTAACGAAATTAACAAACATAATAAAATTAAAAAAAGTGTAATATGAGATTTATATTCAAAAATTTCTGAATTATTATTTACTATGATAAATAGTAAAATAATCAAACAAATTGCAATAATTAAGCCAGATCTATCTGTTCCATGTTCGGCCAATCTGTAAAAAAAAATATTTACAAATATAAAAAAAATTAAACTTAAAAAATTTACAAATCTTAGGTCTTTAAAAAAGTTTTTATTAAAAATGTTGTTTAATAAGAATAAATTAGCAAATCCTAAAAAAAAAGCAGGTGCGATATGAAATAAGTAATAACTTATTTTTGGCAAATAAAATATTGATGACAAAAAAAATAAAGATGAGGGATTTCTAAAACCATTATTTAAAGAGCCCATCCCTATTGGGTGAGAATATTCTGTAATTAATTGCGTGTATGCAAAATGATAATATGAAAAATCATCATGTGTCTTACCTATTGCTATAAAAATACTTAAAGTTATAAATACAAATAAATAGTTTAGTATTTCTTTTTTTAAATTTGAAATTTTTTTATAAAAATAAATTAATGAAATTAATCCAAAGCATATAATTATTGTATTAAACAAAAAATTATGAGGGATAAACAATGATGATAAATAACTTATGATAGTTAATGAAGAAATACCTAAAAAACCTAGAGATCCAAAATTATTTAAATTAATCTTAAGAATTGTTGTTGTTAGCAACCCATAACCAATCAATGAAAATGAAATTAGATAAAAATATATGAATAACATGTTAATAATTAAATTTTACAAAAAAATGTAATAAAAGTAGTTATATAATAATCCATACTTGGTTTGAACATTATATTCTTTTTATTCATTATATACTTTAAATAAATAAAAGCTTCTCTTCTTCTAATCCACCAGACTTTTGATAATTTTTTAATATTAGAAGTGATGCTATTTTGGTCATATGAATAAAAAGTCAATTTTTTGTTTAATAAATTGTATTCATTACAAAAAAATTTTGAAAATATTGTCAATCTTGCATCTATTTCTAGATATGAAAACTTATCTTTTTTTAAATGTTTGATAAACTTCTTAAAAGAAGATCTACGCAGAGATATGCAGCTTGTCGGAAAAATAGTTGGCCATATAGAATTATTGTTTTTTTTCTTCTTAAAATTAAATAAATTCTTTTCAAATTTAGGAAAATTAAAAATGAAACTATTTTTTTTATTTTTTTGAAAAAAATTATTAATCTCTTTAAGTTTATTAATTGAAAAAAGATCATCACTATCCATTAAACAAATTATTTGTCCTTTGGCTTTTTTAAAAGTTTTCAAAATTCCCATAATTTGATTTTGAGCTCCTGTTTTTTTTTTATCTTTTTTTAAACATTTAATTAATTTAATTTTTTTATATTTATTAATGATGTTTAAAGAGTCATCTGTTGAACAATCATCATATAATATTATTTCATAATTTTTGTAATCTTGATTTAAGATACTATTTAAAGATTTATTAAGGAATTGAGATTTATTGTAATTTGTAATTAAAATTGAAATTTTATAGTTTTTTTTTTTCATAAACAAAAATAAATTTAAAATATTAAATCTTCAATTTTTGTTTTTATTTTAAATTTATATAATCCTTTTAATATATTATTATTTGCAATTAAATATGATGGATTTTTATTTTCCTTAATAATTATTTTTCTCTTAAATTTATTGCTTATAATCTGTGCTATTTCACTTAGTTTAGTTTTTTTGCCAGAAGCAATATTTACTATTCCATTATATTGTTTTTTAGACAGGTTTACTATAATTTTACTTATATCATTTACAGAAATAAAGTCTCTAAAATGATTTAAATTTTCTAAAATAACAGGCTCTTTAAATTTTTTGATTTTTCTTTTCAAATCAGGTACCAAATAATTTTTTCTTTGATTGGAGTTAGTTGTACTAAATATTCTTCCAATACAAAATTTAATATCTTTTTTTTGAAGTTTCTTGATTTCCTTTTCTGCCAAATACTTAGTTTTTCCATAATAAGAAATTGGTTTTACAGAAAAATTCTCTTTAATTTTTAATTTTGTAGATGAATAAACATGTGAAGTTGAAGAAAAGAAAACCCATTTAATATTATTATCATTTTGCAATATTGCATTAACAAGATTTTTGGTACCAAAAACATTTACTTTATAAGCTTTTTTTTTGTTATCATTTACTATTTTTATCGGAACAATGGCTGCTAGATGCACAACTATTTCTAATTTATTTTTTTTTATCCAATTATCTACCAAATTTTTTTTTGTTATATCTTTTTTAAAATATATAAATTTAAAATTTTTAGTATTCTTGATTAAATTTTTTCCAATAGATCCCGTAGAACCAGTTATTCCACAAATTATTTTTTTATTCATTTTTAATCTATTAAAAATATTTTTTTATAATTTTCTTTTTTGATTAATGTTGCTATCAATAATGAATAATTAATCCAGTAAATTGCTGCTCCATATGTAGTAAAAAAACTTCCTGATGGTATTATTGGCACAAAACTGACCACTAAAAAAAGTAGTGAACTTTTAATAAATATATTATTTTGATGCTTTTTAAACACATTAACAATTATATAAAACAAATTAAAAATTATGAGGATATATCCAATAATTCCAAGTTCAGATAAAATCTCAAAATGTATTTGATGCGGGTGCATTCCCTGTCCATATGCACCTTTAATTGGACTATATTCTTTTTTTCTACTTTCCAATCTAAACTCTTTTAATCCTATACCAAAAATAGGATTGTTTTTAAAAATATTTATTGCTGTGTAATAGTGTGAAAAGTATTTATTTTTTAAAATTTGCTCTGGTTCTAACTGGTTAATAGAAACTTTTGTATCATTATAAACATTAAAAATATGATTATAATATTTACTTTTCAAATGAGGTGAATTTATTACGATCAATAACCCCACAATTGATAAAGACAAAAAAATCATCATTTTTTTAATTAATGACATTTCTATTATAAAAAATATAAAACCTAGATATATTAAAAAAACCTTAACAAAGTTAGCTCTTTCTCCTATCAATAATGACAATACAAAAAACACTACACAAAAAAATATAAAGGAAAATTTATTAGATTTATAAAAGTAAGCCAATGCTAAAGATATAAAACCAAAATAATATCCTCCTATTTTTAATTCATCTCCAGTAAAACTAGCAAGCCTACCAGCATAAGTGGATTGATAACCTAAAATATTTTTTCCAAAAATAGTTTCAAATATTAAATCTATGCTCACGATTAAAAATAAATATGTCCAAAACTTAAATATTGTATTTTGATAAAACTTACTATCTAAATTCAAATAAAAAAAAATAGCAAAAGTTAAAAAGATAAATCTTATAAATCCTACTGCTCTAATAATGCTATCAGAGGTTTCACCTACATATATTGAATTAAAAATGAGATATATCCATATTATAATTAAAAAAATAAAACTTTTTTCCTTAAATAAAAAAAAATTTTTTTTTTTTGTACACTCTGCTATAAAAATTAGAACAATTATAAGTATATTTAAATTTAGGATTAAAGATCCCAGCAATAGTGAAATTGGTAAAAAAATAATTAAAAAAACATTCACTTTAGTTAAACTCAAAGATCTAAAAGATTTAATGAATTCCATGATTTTATATCAATTTTTATTATCTAGGTATGTTTGTAAGGTTAAACTGTGACTAAATATACTAAACTTTTTAATTTGTTTTTTAATATATATTTTTTTTTTGTAAATATTTTTTTCACTATCTTTAATAAAAAAGTCTAATTTGTTACTAAGAGAGTCCAAATCATTATTCTTATACAAATACCCTCCTAGTTCATTTTTGTTAATAATTTCTTCTGGTCCACTGGGGCAATTACTTGATAAAATACTTAGATCGTTAATTGCAGCTTCAATTAATACAAAGCCAGGATCTTCCCATAAAGATGTTAAGATAAAAAGTTTACTATTAATCATATATTTATATACATTTTTTTTGTAGCCCAGAAATATTATTTTATTATCTAACTTATAATCTTTTACTTTTTTTTTTAATGTTTTTTCAAGTTCACCTTCTCCAAAAATGAATACTTTGTATTTGTCCAATAAAGTTTCATTTTTTTTGTAAGCTTCAATAATCAAGTTAAAGTTTTTTTGTCTCGTCAATCTACCAACTAAAATAATATTATTTTTTTCAAATCTACTATCAAGTTCACTATCTTTTTTAGATTTGATTAGTTCGTTTGTGCTAAAAATTGGGTCATGAAGTAAAAAAATCTTTTCTCGGTTAAAAATTTTTAAATCAATTAAATTATTTAAAGTTTCTTCAGTTGGGCAAAAAATTTTATAAACTTTTTCGGAGGTATTTTTCCACAAAAACTTTCTAAAAAAATTTAGTTTTGGTTTACCTGAAATTCGGATTATCAATTTTGTGTCAAAATTAAAAAATTTGAATAAAATAAGTGGCAAAGGTAAAATAAGATGCGCGATAAAATAATCTGGTTGATGTTTTTTTAATAAATTTCTTAAAGAAAAAAAACTAAGTAAACATATAATTACGTAAGATATTCTACTCTTAATAAAACTCAATTTAGGTAATTTTTTAATCAAGTTTAGATTTGTATTGATAAAAAATTCTTTATTATTATCATCGATTTTAAAATTCCATTCTCCTAGACTATTAATAATTGTAGCTTTATAATTTTTGCTATATCTATTAATGCCTTCAACTGAATTATATATAGCCTTTGCAGTCGCAATTTTATTATCAATGAATGGACCCCAATAATAAATTTTTTTCATAAAATTAATAAAACTTATTTTGTTTAATCTTAACTAATTGTTCATTTTTAATATCTACATGATTATTGTTTTTAAGTATAAGAATTTTTTCAACAAGTTCTTCAATTTGATTTACCTCAAATGTGTTTCCAAAAATATTTCTCATATTTATCTCTATTGGAATATTTAAAAATTTTTTGTATTTTTCTTTTTTATCTTTTTTAGGTGTATTTATAAGATATGATTTTTTCATAGAAATTAATGAATATTCTATAAAAATTCCAGACCAATCTGAGACTAAAAAATTATAATTATCAAAATTAATATATTTATTTTTATCTATATTTATATTTAAAAGGTCAATTTCACTTAATGAAATTTCATCTTTTTTAAATGACATCGGGTGTACTCTTAATTCATAACTAATTTTATTTTTTATTAATAATTTATTTAATGTTTCATGACATTTTAATTCATAAAAACCTGTGTTCCACGATGGAGCAACCAGAATATCAATTTTTTTTTTTGGTTGAATACTTAAATTTTTTTTTGTTTCTTTGATAAATAAATATTTTGATTTAAAAGGTCTACCTTTTAATTTTCTTAATTCTTTAATTTCGTTAAACTCTAAATATTGATAACTGCTAATTGTTTGTACAGCATCAAAATGATCAAACGCGTTTTCTCTATAAATTAAATTTAGACTGACAGGACTATGTTGTAGATATATATACTTGCAATTAGAAAATTTAGTTTTTTTAAATAATGAATTTTCTAAATCTGGAGTAGATGTATATAAATATTTAAGATTTAACGTTAAAAAAACAAGCTCTCTTATAAAATTAGTTTTAAAAACAAATATAGAAACTTCTTCATTTTGAAAAATGTTTAAATTTTCAAATGTTATTATTAGAACTTTCTTTTTTTTTGTTTTGTTGTCAATGTAGGGTTTTAAATAATTTAAAATGAATTTATTTTCACAAAAAAACCCTATCTCAAAATTTTTTTCTTTTATCTTTAATTTAATAAATTGAACTATATCTATATAAAAATTTATTATACTTAGTGAACTAGTCAATTTTTTTGTTTTTATTTTCGTTTTTTGAAAATAATTTTTTAACTTTTTCTATAATCATTTGCCAATATGTTTTTATAGTAACTAAACCAGCAACGATAGCAGATAATATTATACTGCCTGTGCCTGGGTCAAGATAGGCATATGCATTTGAAGTTAAAAAAAAATATATAGAAACTACCAAGTATAATTTATTCATAATATAATTTAATTGTCTTAATGTGTTTATATACTACTATGTTTTATTTTTGATTAACTATCAGATTGCCATAATATATACAAATAGTTAATAAAATTATGAAAAATCCAAACTTTTTTGAAAAACCTAATTTTAAAGCAATTTTACTATCTGGTGTAATAATTTTAATTCCATTTTTAGAATTTATTAAAACAAATTTTTTTCAAATTGATAGAGTTGTTTATAGTCAATTATCGTTATATTTTATTTTTTTGTTTTTTTGTTTTTTATTATTAATTTCAATATTTTTAATTTTAATTAAAGAATATTCTAAAATTAGAGTTTTACTTATTACATTTTCATCTACTTTTTGGCTTTTATTCAAATTTGATTTTTTTAAAACTAAACTTTCTTTTTTAAGTGACAATTATGGAAGAGGTTTTATTTTTTGGGAAATAATTATTGCTTGTTTTTTAATTTTACTTTTAATTTTATGTTACTACTATTTATTAAGAAAAAAAAATATTAATGTTTTATTTTATAAATTTATAAGTATTTTTTTTATATTTCAATTTTTCTTTCAATTAATCTTTATATTTAGCTTAACTATCAAGGATAAAATAAATTTTTTAAATAAAGATATTGAAAATATTTCAAATGTTTTTTTTTCATCGACTGAAATTGAAAAAATTAACAAACAATCAATAAAAGAAAATATTTATTTCGTAATAATGGATGGTATGGCTTCTTTAGATGAATATAAAAATATCTTAAAAAAAGATAAGCAAACTAATTTTTCTAATAAAGAAATTGAAGAAAAAATAAATCAGTTAAAAGAATTTTATACAGATAACGGTTTTAATTATATCGAAAATAGTTTTTCTACTTTTAAAGATACACATCACACATTTGCTGCAATATTAAATCTTTCTCCACTTTTGTTTAAAGGTTTAGATAAAAATAGTTTTGAATATCAAAATAAATTATATCCTGCTTCATTAAGTAAAAATAATTTTGAAATAAAAAATTTTCCTAAATTAATAAGCACTTTAGATAAAATTGGATATGATTTTAAATGGTTAGGCTATAAATTAAATTGTAAATTTATTAATCCTAATTTGTGTTTCGATTATATGGAAACAAAATCACTCAAAAAAAAAATTTATATTGTTAACTTTTATATACTTAAATCTTTTTTAATTAACACTCCAATTATTGATTTATATAAATTGGCTCGTCAAAATTTAAATATAAAAATTCAACTGCCCGATCGTAAAAGAATAAAAGATGAAAATATATATAACTCTAATTTTGAAATAATTTCTGAATTTGTTGATAATGTAAATAAATTTCAAAAATCTGATCTTTCATACTTTTATTTACTACACAACCTTCTACCAAAGCTTGATGATTATTTTTTTGAAAAAAATTGTAATAGAAAGACAACAAGTTTAACTGATGATTTAGATAAAATATCATTGTATATTGACAATTATGAATGTGCTCTTAAAAATATTAGTACATTAATTAATTTCATAAATATTCATGACCCAAATGCTGTTGTTATAATTCAAGCAGATCATGGTCATTATTTTTCAGAAAAAAATAGTGATGACATTTATAAAATATTTAATTTAATCAAAGTTCCAAATTATTGCAGAAATTTTCTATCAAATGAAATTGATAACATTAATGGAGTTCGCTTATCTCTATCTTGTGCTACAAATTCTAAAATAAAGCTTATAAAAAGAAAAATATATAATGAAACCGAATTTCTTAATTAAAAGATGTTAAAGAAATTAAGAATAGCTTGTGATGGTGCTGCTGCTAGTGGAAAAAGTACAGGTGCTAAATTAATAGCAAAACAATATAAATTATTACTATTCAACTCTGGCCTTTATTATAGATACGCAAGTTTTTTAATTTTAAAGAATAAACCCAAAAATAAGATTAAATATTTAGAAGAAAATTTAAATAACATTCCTTATAAGAAAATTTCTAAATTAGATATTTATTCAGAGGAAATCAATAAACATGTTGCTGTTATCGCACAGCAAAAAAATATTAGAAAAATTATTGATAATTTGCAAAAAAAAATTATTAAAAATAATAACCATATTTGTATAGAAGGAAGAGATATAGCTAGCAAAATTTTAAATAAAGATCCAAAATATGATATAGCTTTTTATTTTAAGTGTAACCTCAAAGTTGCTAGTGTTAGAAGGTGGATAGATCTTAAAAAAAAAATCCCACTTAATGAAGTTAAAAAATCTTTAAGATTAAGAACTAGACTGGATAAAAATAGAACCCATAGTCCATTAATAAGAGTAAAAGATTCTATGGTAATTCAAAGTGATAAATTAAATAAAGTTCAGATGCTTAAAAAAATGGTCAACACAATTGAAAAAAAAATTAAATAATTTGAATATCAAATTTTTTAAATTTTTCTTTAAATTCACTCTTTAAATTATTTAAGCCTGATTTTGTTTTAATAATGGTATCCAAAATATTTTCATTAAACATACAGTTTTGCCATTTCCAAACTTCTAAAAAACTATTGTCTTTTTGTAAATTAACAACTTCTTCTTTAAAGCTTTTATTTAATTCCTTTTCATTATTATAGACAACTTGTCGACCAAATTGTGTTTGAAAATTATGAGTTGTTAAAAAAGATGCATCTTCAAAATCACTTTTAAAATATACGTAATGTCCCCCTTTATTAATATGCTCAAATGTAGCTTGTGGCCATGCATTTACTGAAAGATCTTTAATTTTTTTAATATCTAAAATTTCACCTACTATTTCAACATCATTATTTTCAAAAATTTCTTTATCTTCGAATAATTGATTAATGTCATGAAGGTTTTCTAACTTGTAATCTTTATACTTAATGTACTCAATTCCTGCTTTTCTTTCATGTAATGTTTTATTTATAGCTTCAGTTAAACTTTTTACTGACGAGTCATTTGTTACACTCATTATGTGCAAATGAGCTCTATCTAATCCACCTATACAAGCACACATACCGTGTTCGAAAACTGCTGAATTTCTATCATATTTATCTTTGATTACTTTTTTAGAAATTTCAATGATAAAATTTAATTCCTCTAAATTTTCTTCTTCTAATAAACCAAATGAAGGTACAAAGTTTTTAGAAACTATTAAAAGATACCCAGGTGTAAACGCACCATAGGCAGAAATTATAAATAAGTTTTTTGAATGGGCTATTAATCTATTAAATTGTTTAACTTCTTTAATATATTTTTCTTGATTTGATTGCTCAAAAAATTTTGTCCATGATAATTGATCTTCAATCATATATATTTTTATTTAATTTAATGATTTTATTATTTTATTTACTGACCTATGAGTATTTAAGGTTATAGCTTTAATAATTGTAAATCTATTGGGGTTAAAATTACTTGATATTACACCAGGAGCAAATATATTTTTTCCAATACTAAAATCATCATCAGCTAAAAATCCTCTTTCCCCAAACTCATAAGATAATTTCTTTAAAGAATTTAAGAACTTAACTTCACTCGTTGTTTTTGTTAGACTAACCGGTCCAGATACATTTACTACAATATCGCCTTTAACTTTTTTACCTCTTGAAGTAATTAATGTAATATGTTGGCTAGATTTGTTTAATTGCATAACTTTGTCTGTTTCATAGCTCAAAATTTTTGTGTCTTCAAGTCTATTTTTTGCATCTATCGTGCTAGGGTAAGTGTATCTGGTAATATTTCTTATTTTAGAAAAAATTTTATCATTATAAATTTTTTTTTGAATTAAAGATAAAGAACTATAAATTTTATTCAAAATTTTTTTTTTCAATATCAATGTCCATACATCATATTTATAAAATCCAATTTTTTTTGCATAATTAAATTCCTTATTTAATAATGAAAAAATTTGTTTAGCTTTATTTATTTTTTTTAAATCATTTTTTTTAAAAAATTTGAATTTATAGTCTGAGTGTTTATCTGATAACTCTGCTCTTTCTAAAGATAACAAATTAGGAGCAAAACTTATTATTTTTAACTTACTCTTAATTTTGTTTGAAAGATTTTCAATTTCAGGCATTGTTTCAAGTAATCCAGCTTTATTTCCAATAAATAAAATTTTAATAAATTTTTTCGAGACAGCCATTTTTTTTATTATTTTCAACAAATTTTCAGTTCCTCCTTCACTGTAAAAATCCCATATATAATTAAAATTATTAAAGAAAATATTTTCTTTGATCTTTTTTGGAGGAAGTAGTCCATTCCCTATGATTATATTTTTCGCTATAATTAAACTAATTTTTTTTGTAGTTTTTTTTAATCTAAATTTTTTTAAGTTAAGCAAAAATTTAAAACTACTAGAATTTTTTTTTAAAATACAGTTATAGCTTTGCTTAGCTTTCAAAGCTAAAAGCTCACTTTCAATTAAATCTATACTAATATTCTTTTTTTTTATCTTTTTTAAAAAATCTTTAATTTTTTCCTCCAAAAAAAATGAGTATGTCAGTCTTGGTAAATAAATTTCATTAAATTTATTTACTTCAATTTTATTGAAAGCTTCATTTTTATTTAGCCAGTTTGTAAGATTAAAATCTTTATTTTTAGTAATAAATTTTTTTATTCTAATTATATTTTTTTTTTTTTTAATCCATTTTATAAATTTAGGATTGGACAATCTTAATGGATTGTTGAAAAAACCAAATTTAGATTGAGTCTTGCTATAAGCTATACCACCTGGAATATTATTTATATTTTTATCCAATACAGCTACTTTTAGTTTTTTTTTACCTTTATAATCGTTAACCAACTTTGATAAAGCTTCTGTACCTATAACACCAAAACCAACTAATAAAATATCAAACTTCATTGAATAAAATTAAGGTGATTTAACACAAGATCCTATATAAAACAATAAAATATGTCCAAAATACTTCTTAGTCAAAATCAATTTTCTGATTTATTGAATTTAACTAATAATGTTTTTTTTCCACTAAAAAATTTTGTTAATAAAAATGAATTCGAATTAATAGTTAATGAATCTAGATATAAAAAAAAATTTTATCCTTTTCCTATATTTTTTGGAATTAATAAATTTACTTTCGAAAAAATTAAATATGAAAAAAAAATTCATCTCTATTACAAAAAAAAAATTGTAGCAATAATTTCTAAGCCAAATTTTTTTGACTTAAACAAAAAAAATTTTGGAAAAAAAATTTACGGTAAAAATTATATTAATCATCCCTATTTCAAAAAGTTTAATAGTGAAAATTATAAATTTATGAATTTTAAAATATCAGAACTATTCAAATCCAAAGTAAATAAAAAAAAATTTATAAGCCCTAAACAATTTTTAAGCTCGATTAAAAACGATAAAATTAAGAATATATCTGCATTTCACACAAGAAATGTTCCTCATCAAGCTCATCAATGGATACATAAATTTTTATTAAAAAAAAGTGACACACTTCTAATTCAACCTTTAATAGGACAATATAAAATTGGTGAATATAAAGATGATACAATTATTAAAACAAATAAAATCATAGCAAAAACCTATAAAAAAAAAGTTCAAGTAATTCCCTTTTTTTCTTACCCTAGATATGCAGGGCCAAAAGAAGCTGCTCTCCACGCAATAGTAAGAAAAAATTACGGCTGCTCAAAATTTTGGGTGGGGCGTGATCATGCTGGTATTGGAAAATTTTTTAATAAGTATGCATCTCAAAAATTCACTAAAAAGAATGAAAAAAAAATTGGTCTTAAAATTATCTCCGAAAAAGAACCTTATTATTGTAGGAAACACCTTGAAATACTTAATAATTGTAGATGTAGTAAGAATCAAAAAGTTTTGATTAGTGGATCAAAAATTAGAAAATTAATTTTAAAAAAAAAAAAAATTAGTAATCTGCTAATGAATCCATTGATATCTAAATTTTTAAATAAAGATAGTATTATAAAATAATTAGTTAATTTTAATTTTTATTGATGTATCTTTTTTGATTTTAAATGAATCAATCGATAAAAAAATAAAATAATCTTTATTAATACTTTAAAGTTTTTAAAAATATTACTTCCAAAAAATAAATATTTTTCATATTCATCACTTAAATCGTTTTTTTTTATTTTATTGTAATATTCAAAGTTTTCTTCATTAAAACTCAGTAACCTGCTTGCGTCTGGGGTTTGATAAGACACCCTAAACATTATTCTAATATTTTTTTTACAATATCCACCTCTATGATAGACTCTAAAACTATCAATTAATAATGCATCACCAATTTTTCCAGTAAATTCTGAAATTTTATCTTGTTCGTAATATTTATTAAAATCATCAATTTTGATCTTATTTCTTTCTTTTGGTTTTGCATCTTTAATTATCTCGGGAACTCTTCTAAATATATTTAAATCATCTTTTTCATTCAAAAAAAACATAGATCCATTTTCTGATGTGAGCTCTGTAATGGGAATAAAAAAATCAAGACTTTTATATCCAAAATCGTCTTTGTGCCATAGCATTGATGCCCTTTCAGACTCATTATCAACAGGGAAATTTACATAGAGATGAATTTTTCCTATTACAGGAAAAACTTTTAAATAATTACTTGCAATTGTAAGATTTTTTTCTGATTTTACAAAATTTATTATTTCCTCTTTTAAATTATCTTTTAAAAGTGGAAAAAACTCGAAGATATAATTTCTATTTCTTGTAACAGAATTGTCTTTTTTTAAATCCTCCATTTTTTTTTTAACAAAATCTAAGTCGATAGATTTTGAGATTTTTGTAGCAATCTGATAAAAATCATTATCATTTTGTATTGTTAAACTAGGTATATCGTCATAGATTTTATAAGCAGAATTGACTTTTTTTTTCTGAAATTTTTTATATAATAATTTTCCTCTAAAATTAATTAAATACTCCCAAATAAAATTATAAGCTGGGGCTATAAGATATTTTAAAATTATAAACCAAAATTTAGTTTTTTTAAATCTATTAAATACTTTGATAAAATTCATTTCATTTTATTTATTATAACAAATTATACATTACATGAATTTGATTTTTCTTAAATAAAATATGTAAACACAAAAAGGTAGCCTTTTATGATATTTTTTTTAAAATATTAATTATATCTTTTTTTTGTATATCTATCGGATTATTATTAAGTCTTTGTAAGTTAACATCTTTTACAATTAAATTTAGATTATTGGGAATTTTACTATTAATTGAAGATAGTTTATCTTTCAAAGATAAGTCTTTCTTAATAATTTTAATCTTTTTTACAAGTTCAAATATATTTTTAACATTTAATAAGTTGAATAAAATTTTATACCTTTCTTCTAAATTAAAATTTGAAGTTGAATATTCAAGGTTATTAAAATTGTGTTCTAAGAAGGACTCAAAGGTCAGAGAGACAGCGTGCCCATGATCTACATTAAAATAAGATGTAAATGGATATGATACCGCGTGTGGAGCAATAGTTTTTGAGATAGAGATGGCTTTACCAGAATAGTAAGAAGCTAAACACATGGAATATGCTTTATCAATTGAACGGTTGCTCATAAATTTTTTATAATTACCTAAAAATATTTTGATAGATTTTTTAGAAAAATTTACACTTTTTTGATTAGATTTTTTTGAAAACATTGATTCTACAGATTGAGCGAAGCAATCAAATGCTGAAGAAGTGATTATATTTTTTTTCTTATTTCTTATGATCAGTTCTGGTAATAAAGCCATATGAGTTGGTTTGACCAGTTCTCCCTCAACACTAAATTTTTTGTTTTTTATATAGATTACTGCATTTGTAGTTACTTCGGCTCCAGTGCCCGCAGTCATAGGTACTGCTAAAAGTTCGCAAAAGTTATTTGTGGTGTAAGAATTATTCACTATATTTTTTTTTATATTTTTTTCAAAAACTAGGGAATTTGCTACTTTTGCTAAATCCAATACTGCTCCACCTCCAATTGAAATTATTAAATTTGGATTAAAGTTTTTTATAGTATCTATTAATGATTGCAGCTCTTCAATTTCAGGCAATTTTTTTTTTTTAAAAAATATTAAAGTTTTTTTATTTTGTGTAAATTTATCAATTATTATATTTACCTTAGATGTGAAAAAAGAGGTTGCTCCTGCAACAATTAATATTTTTTCATATTTTTTAAATGTAATTATTTTTTTTAATTCTTTTAAATTATTTTTTTTTATTAACTCCATCTATATTTTCAATTTTTTTTTAATTAAAGTTGATGAAATATTTTTTGTATATTTTGGTTCAATTAATTTTCCATTCCATTTCTTTAACAATTTTATTACTTGATTTCTTGTATTTTTTTGAACCCCGTTTTTCCAATCACTTCCATGCACTACATAATTAGGTTTAAGTTTTTTTAGATTTTGTGTGTAATCAAGAGTTTTTTGTGGAATAATTTTTTTTACATATTTTATAGACTGTAAAACAATTTTTCGATTATTATATTTTAATGTAGTTTTCTTTTTATACGTCGAAACTGCCTTGTCAGTTAATAAGCCCAAGATAACATCACCATATCCAGATGCTACTTTTAATATATTAATATGCCCATGATGAACTATGTCTCCTGTCATGCCACAGTAAACAATTGGTTTCTTTTTTTTTTTCATATTATTATAGTTCTTTTTTAAACTTAATTAATTGTTCATATTTTTTATCAATTTCTTTTTTCTGAATAATTTCCTCTGCTATTTCACGAATATTCTTTCTATTAATTTCTTTTAAATCAACATCTTTAAATCTCGTTCCATGATATTTTGTACCTAAAGATTTTAAAGCAAAATCTTTAGAATTAATCTCAATTACTCTTTGAATTATATCACGATCAATAACCCCATAATCGAATAGTTTTAAAACTTCACTAAAATATTTTAAAGGTTCACTTACAATTTGTTCATATTTAATTAGTAAAAATTCATTTTGTGTTTTAGATAAATAGTCAAGCCAACAAGATATATATTTATCAATTTTACTTAACTGATCTCTTATCAACTTGTGATTTACTGAATCGATTTTAAAAAATTTACTATCTTCAATATTATTATGTTGCGTGTAAGTTGATACTAACCAGTCAAATGGCTCTCTAATCAAAATTACAGGTTTCATATCTTCTAATTTAAATAAGTCAGGTTTGTCAAATGGATATCTTGTAAAAAAAACTTTTTTTTTATTAAATTCTTCTTTAGAAAAAAAATTTTCTCTTTTTATTTCTCTTACAATTTCTAATTCTATATGATCAAATAATGCTGCTTTAACTATAGGACTGGCTGCATAAGTCCATCGTTGAGTAAGATTGTTAAATTTAGGAATTCCATTGTCAACTTTATGATAAATTGCAAAATAACTAGTTAAAAGACTTCTTAAATAAGTGCTTCCAGATGAAGGTGGCGATATTAAAAAGTTTATCCTACTGCTTGATTTGCTTAGTTTTCTTTTTAATTCTTTTATTATTAATTTCTTTTTTTTTAACACTTCCCCGAAAAAAACTAAATTAAAAATAAATTTACTATAAATACCTCTTATTCCTGTCCATACAAAAAATTTAGGATACAAAGGTATCTTAGTGAGTTTTGAAATTCTTCTAAGTTTCCATCTAATATCTAGCTTTAAAAAATCTTTTAATTTAAAATTTTTAAAATCAATCATATTTTTATTTGTTTACAAAAATTTTTGAAATAATTTTTTGTAAGTTTTCATATTTTTTTTTGGTCTTGATAAATCTAATCTGCTTCCTTTTGAACAAACTATTTCTAAAAACGAACTATCTCTATATCTCAAAATCTTATTTATTATATTAATTAAATTTTTTTTGTTTTTAACCTTAAAACTGTGTTTATATCCTAATGATTTGGCAACTTTAAAATATTCTATTCCTTGAGAGGCTGTCTTTTGACCACCTACTGAGTCGTGTGCATCATTGTTAAAAACTACATGAATTATATTTTTCATTTTAGCACTTGTTGCTAGTGCTCCTAAGTGCATAGTAATGGCTCCATCCCCATCAAGACAAATCACCTTTAACCTTTTTTTCTTAATTGCAACTCCTGAAGCTATAGAGATGGCATGCCCCATACCTCCAACACACATAAATGTATTTTTTTCTGAGTTTGTTTGTATATTAATTTCATTTAACTCTCTTGATAACATTCCAGTGGTTGAGATTTTTGGAAAATTGCTTGGTAATTCATTAATTAATACTTTTAAAGCTTTTTCTCTAGTCAAAGTTTTTTTATTTTTTATATTTAAACTTTTGCTTACTTTATCTTTAGTAAAAGTATTCTTTCTAACAACTATTGCAAAAGGTTTTGAAAGCCGTAATGATTTTTTTTTTAACGACCTAAAAACTTTCTCAAAATTTGAATTATGATCTAATATCTCATAATTAATATTCATTGTTTTTAAAAATTTTAGAGTAATAATGCCTTGTTCTTTGTGTTGTGGTTCGTCCTTTATTTGTTTATTGTTTAAAACTTCTCCCCTCCATCCAATAATTAGAATCATAGGTATTTTGTATACTTTACTGCTTGCTAACGAAATTAATGGATTAATTGTGTTTCCAAGTCCTGAGTTTTGTAGATATATAACTGGTAACTTTCCAGTAGCTAAATGATATCCAATTGCAAGTCCAATAGAGGATCCCTCATTTGCTGCAACTATATGATTTTTTTTATAAATGCTTTCAAACTTAAAACATAAATCTTTAAACAAAGAGTCTGGTACACCAGAAATAAAATCAATTTTATTTTTTTTTAAAACAGAAATAATTTTACCTAACTTAATCATTATATCTATTTTGTACCAGGTATAAGTTCCAAAATATTTTTAATGCTCATTAATTCGTCATCTATCTCATAAGATCTTTTATTTTTTAAAATACTCAAAACAGTTCTTTCCATTGCAGGATGAGATGCTCTTAATAAATGATTTGCATAAATTACAATATTAAAGCCATTTTGAATTAATTCTTTTTCTTTAACCTTGTTATAACTTGAGGGTACTGCTACTAATGGTACATCAGGAAATTTTTTCTTAAATAAATTTGAGAATTTAAATATTTCATTTGGTGTTTTTTGTTTACTATGTATCATAATGCCATCAGCTCCAGCCGATAGATATTCACTTGCTCTTTTATAGGCATCTTCAACTGGCTTATTTAAAATTAAACTTTCTATTCTTGCAATAATCATAAAATCAGGGTCACTTACTTTTTTACCTATCTTTATTTTTTTTGAAAACGATTTAATGCTATCTTGCTCTTGTTTTACATTTACTCCAAATAAAGAATTTTTTTTTAATCCCTTTTTATCTTCTACTATAAGACCTGACACACCTCCTCGTTGAATAGTTTTAACATTAATTTCAAAGTGTTCTGGTTTACCCCCGGTATCAACATCCATAATAAGAGGCTTTGAAGTTACATCAAAAATTTCATTAATGTTAGATAGTCTTTGATTAATCTCAAGTACTTCAATGTCTGGTTTTCCTTTAAGAGTAGAGTCAGTAAGTGAGCTGGACCAAAAACCATCAAATTCATTTTTACTACCATCTTTATTTTGTATGAAAGTGTTTTCAGCAATCAGAGCAGCTAAAGGACTATGTGTTTCAATTATTCTACAAAATTTTTTAGAATCTAGCATTCTTTTTAGAGAGGACATTCTGTTAATTGGCATCATATGTTGTTGAAACATTCTTTGGCTCAATCGTGAACTTGAAATATTTTTTGTATAAGGAATTTCAATTAATTTAGCTCCAATTTGATTTAAAGTGTTTATTGATTTTTTTCTTAAATCTGGCTCATGTTCTATCCAGTCATCCCCGTGAACCATGATGTCTGGTTTTATTTTTTTTAAATTATTACAATAACTCCATTCATTTTGTGGAACAATTTTGTTAACACCATTTATATTTTCTAAAATTTGCTTTCTATTATTATAAGAAATTAAAGGAAGTCTTTTTCTTTCAAGTATGGCTTTATCTGTTAACAGTCCTACAATAAGCTGACCATAATTTTTTGCTTTATTAATCAAATTAATATGACCATGATGCAAAATATCTACAGACAGTCCTATGTAAATTTTTTTATTTTTCTTTTTTTTCATATTAATTTTAATATCATATGTGGTCAAGAATTCAGTATGTTTCTTTAATTTGATAATGAAAAAATAGTATTTCTTATTTTATTCAGTATTTTAGTTAAAAATAAAAAAAATAAAAATATAATATTTTGTCCGTTATCATACCTTACTTTCATTTCATAAAAATAGGTTTTAAAAAATGTAACCTTTGAAGAGATGCCATTTAAATCGAATTTTCCAATTACTTCATTTTTTTTAGTAGCCATACCTTTCTTTTTTTTTTTAACAATCAATCTATAAAAGTAATCATAATCAGAACAATATTTGTAATTTGAATTATACAAACCAACTGTTTTTTGAATCTCTTTTTTTATAAAAAAACCACATGAGTGAGCTGGGTAAATATTGAATCTATAATAGATTTTTTTTGGTTCAAATTTATAAAAAACTTTATGTTTTTTAACAGCTCCAAATAAAAAATCTATTTTATTTTTGATAAAGTATTTTGCTACAGTTTTTATTGAATCTTTATAAAAATAATCTTTAGAATTTAAAATACCGATCACATCTCCTCTTGCAAATTTAATACCAAGATTTAATGCTTCCCATAAATTTTTATCTTTTTTTGAAATCCAAAGGTCTATTTTCTTTTCATAACTTTGAATTTTATTCAAAGTTCCATCAGAAGATTTTCCATCTATTACAATATATTCAATATTCTTATATGATTGACTGGTTACACTTTTGATTGTTTCTAAAATGTTTTCTTTATCATTTTTAACTACTGTAATAATTGTTATTAATGGTTTTTTTTTAGACTGTTTTTTAAAAATATCTTTTGTACGTAATCCACCTACCTTATTAAATTTTTTCAAATCTAATTTTTTTAAGTTATAAATATTTTCTTTTTTATTTAAAAAGTATTTCATTAATCTAATTTGTTACTAAATTTCATATCTAAAAATATTTTTTCATATGCATTCTTGTTTTCTTTAGCCGAAAACCTTTTAAGATCCTTTTGTCCTAATAATGCTTTTTTTTGTAGCAATTGAGGTTTTTTAAAAAAACTTTCTATCTTATATTTAAAACTTTTTTTATTTTTACATATTGCTCCATATTTTCCATTTTTTAAAATTTCACCAATTCCACCATGACTATCTGAGCATATTACCGGTACACCAAAACTTAAGGCTTCAACAACCACATTAGGAAAACCTTCAAATAGAGAAGAATTAATAAAAAGATCACAATTTTTAAAGTATTGATTAACATTTTTTTTTTCTCCTAGAAATAGTATCTTTTTTTTTAAACCTTTTTTAATTACCAATTTTTTAAGATTTTCTTTTTCTGGTCCATTCCCGATAATTGTGAGTTTAAAATTTTTAAAGTTAATATCTGAAATTATATCAATTAAAATATTATATCCTTTTTCTTTAGATAGTCTTCCAATTGTTAATAAATTAAAAAGTTTATTTTTAGTTTTATTTTTATATTTTTTATTGAGAAATGAAGGAGGATATATTCCTTTTGTTTTTATCTTTGAAAAAAATACCAAATCTTTTGCTGTTTTCGAAGAGTTAGCGATAATAAGGTCTGATTTTTTATAAACGATTTTTAATATAAACTTAATAAAATTTTTTTTAAAAAAATCAACTAATCCAAAATAAATACTTAATTCTTGCAATGGAGTTCTCTCTACAAAAATGAACTTTAATAACTTATTTTTTTTTTGAAATAAGGCAGTTAGAGCATTACAATAAAAAAGATTTGAAACTAATATACTTTTTTCTTTTTTCTTTTTTTCTAAAATTTTTGTTATTTTTTTTTGAGCAAAAAAAGTTTTTTTTGATTTTATTTCATATATATAATCACAATATTCTTTTAATTCATCGGCATAATAACATTTATTCAAACAAATAATATAAATTTTGAATTTATTTTTATTTAGGTTTTTACAAAGTGTGGATATTGATTTTCCCGCCCCACCAAGTACAAATTGTGGCAATAAAAAAAAGATATTAATTTTTTTCATTTTTCAAAAAATTGAATACATCTAGTATTTTTATATTTTGGTATAATTTCTTGTTACTAAATCTTTTAATTAATACTTTGTGATTGACCAATATTACTATTAAGTCTATTTCTTTATTTTTGAATTTATAATTTTGTTCTATATTAAACTTATTTGCTACGAATTTGTCCAAAATTGGGTCGTATCCTATGGTATTTAAACTATTATCCTTTTTTAATTTTTTATAAATTGCGAATGGTAATGAATTTCTCACATCGGAAACTTCAGCTTTATATGAAATTCCAGCTATTAATATTTTTGGTTTTTTTATTTTTACTTTTATTTTTTTTATTTCAGCACTAATTTTATCTAATACAAATTTTTCCATATTATTGTTTACATTTCTTCCTGACAATAAAAATGAAGCTTTTAATTTTTTCTTTTTAGCTGCAAAATATAAATAATATGGGTCAACTGGTAGGCAATGGCCTCCAACCAGTCCTGGACTAAATTTTAAAAAATTCCATTTGGTTGAAGCTAAATTTATAACTTTATAAAAGTTAATATTTAGTTTTTCTGATATTTGTAAGATCTCGTTCATAAATGCAATATTTATATCTCTTTGTACATTTTCTATCACTTTTGAAAGTTCTGCTTCTTCTAATGAGTTTGTATAAAAAATCTTTTTTGTTAAATTTTTATAAACATTTTTTATTTTATAATTTACTTCTTTGTTTTTTGATTTGATTGCAACGATCTTATTAATTTTTTTTATAGTTTTATTCTTATCACCTGGATTGATTCTCTCAGGGCTGTACCCAGTCCAAAAATCTTTATTGTTTTTAAGTTTACTTTTTTTTTCTAAAATATTTTTAGTTAAATACTGTGTGACACCAGGATAGACGGTTGATTCGTAAAATACTATATCTCCCAATTTAATATATTTTGAAATTATATTTGATACTTTTTTTAAAGGTTTTAGATCTGGTTTCTTATTTTTAAATACTGGCGTTGGAACGCATATAATAAAAAAATTGCAATCTTTTATTTCTTTTTCTTGAGATGAAAATGAAGATTTATTTTTTAATACAAGATTTTTTTTTGAAAATTCATTGTTCCTATCATGTTTATTTTTTAATTCAATTATACGTCTTTTGTTGATATCAAATCCTAATGTTTTGAATTTTTTATTTAAGATATTAAATATTGGCATGCCAACATATCCAAGTCCTAACACACACGGTAAAATTTTTTTATTTGTCATATTTGCCTAAAAGACTTCTTCTTTGATTATATCTTTGTAAAGATCAATATATTTTTTTGTAATATTTGACTGTTTGTAATTTTTCACCGCTATATCTCTTGAATTTTGATCTATTATTTTCTTTTGTTTTTTAGAGAGTGAAAATATCCAATTTATTCCTCTGTTTATTTCTGTTTTGTTTTCAACAATATATCCATTTTTTTTATGTTCTATTATGCTTGCACAACCTGTTTTTTTTATGACTATTGAAGGAGTATTACATGAGGCAGCTTCACAAATTACTTGCCCAAATGCTTCTACTATACTTGTAGCTGCCAATAGATCTGCTGCACTATAATATAGCAATTTTTTTATGTGACTTTTTAAATAATCAATAAATATGAAATTGTGATGAGTTCTATTTTCAAAATTATGATAACCCTGTTTTCCAATAACTAAAATTGTAAATTTTTGTTTTTTTATTTTTTCTAAAGATTTATATAAATATAAAAATCCTTTTCTTTCTTCAAAAACTTTGGCAGAAATAAATAATATAACTTTTTCATTATTTTTGATTTTAAGTGCTTTGCGTGCTGTACTTTTTGGATATTTTTTCCACTTGTTAAAATCTAATCCTGGAGGTATTTTGATAATAGATTTTCTTTTTGTGATAAAACTTTTTTTTGCACAACTTACAAGCCATTGGCTTGAACAAACTAGTTTAATATCAAAATCTAAATTTTTTAATTTATTTTTCCAAGAATAATAATTGAGATCAAAAATATTTTTCTTAATGGGGGTATAATTCTTTTTATAATCTTTTGAAGCGTGATCTGGCAATATATAATGTCGTGATCCTCCAAATAACCACATATCATGTATTGTCCAGACTATAGGTTTTTTAATCTCTTTAATTTGTTTAATCGAAATAACTTCATTTCCTATCCAATGTAAATTGATCAGATCAGGATCAATTTCTTCAATTTTTTTTTTTAAATAATTTGAGAAAAAAAAAGCAATTGAATTTGTTTCTTCATTTTTTAATAAATACTTAAAATATTTTCTTACAATTAAATTCTTTAAAAAAAAATATAAATTATTAAATTTATTATTTGGGTAAATTATATTTTTTTTGGATACCTTTTTAGGAAGATATAAATATGATTTAATTTTTTTTTTAATAAGATCTTCATGAAGTTTGAAAACATAATTTGCAGCACCTCCTTCAATAGTTCCGTTTATGTGTAAAATTTTCATATTTTTTTTATTATTCTTTTGAATTTATTCATATTTTTTTGAATATGGTTATTTTTAAATTCAAGTAAAAGAGTTTTTTTACCTGTTTCCTTAACAATCTTTTTTATAATTTCCTCTTTATCTTTATAAATCTTTACTTCTTCCAAATTATATTTAAAACCATTTTTTCTATTTTTGCTTCTAGAAATATTAAGTTTTTTATTTGATTTAATATAAATTAATAAATCTATTTTAGGCAATAAATTAATATAATGTTTATATAAAAAATTTTTATCCATTTTTAAATTTTTAAAAATAAAATAAATCGCTCTGTGTCTAAAGCCCTCATCGTTAATAATGATTTCTTTTTTTTTTTCATGATAAATTCTTAGAGCAGCTTCATTTTTAAAATAATAAAAATGTCTTTTAAATTCTCTATCTTTTATTTTAGTGAAAAGAAAAAAATTTAGATTGATTATTGTTAACTTCAAATATTTAATAAAGAATATTAAAAAAAAATAAATTTTTAATAATTTATTAATTTGATAAAATTTATTAGATATTGTTCTTTTTTTTATAATATTTATAATTTTATTTTTATAAAATGATTTACCACTAGCTGGCATTCCTATAAACTCAATATACATTTTTTTTTTCACAGATTCTTAATTTCTTAAAGCTTTGATTTTGAAACTAAATTTTCCAATGAGTGATCTTCTAGATTTAAAACTTGGTCACATTTTTTCAATACACTTGTATTATGTGAAATCAATATTACTGTTATGTCTTTTATTGAAAACAGGCTATTAATTATTTGCTCTTCATTGTTCTTATCTAATGAACTAGTTGGTTCATCTAATATTAAAATTGTTGGATTTAAATACATTGCTCTTGCAATACCAATTCTTTGAAGTTGACCACCTGATATTCTAGCTCCATTATGCCCAATCCAAGTTTCTAATTTTCTTGGTTGTTTATCTATAAAATTTCTTATCTCAGATATTTCTATTGCCTTTAATAAATTTTTTTCATTTATCTCTTTTTCATTAATCCCGTAACAAATGTTATTTTTAATTGACTCATCTAATAAATGTATTGATTGGGGAACATACCCAATACTTTTATGCCATCCTTGAAGATTATTGAAAATATTCTTTCTATCACACAATACTTGTCCATTATTTGGCTCTACTAAACCAAGACATATTGATAATAAAGTTGACTTACCAGAACCAGATGGACCTGTGATACCAATCTTGTGATTTTTTTTTATCTTAAAATTTATATTTTTTAAAATCATCTCATCAGAATCTTTATAAGAAAAGTTAATATCTTTTAATTCAATCATATCATTAAAGACAATTGCTTTTTCTGTTGTTTCAATTTTGTTTTGATCTTTCAGGTTTTGATTGTCTATATTTTTAAATATATTATTTACATTATTTAAAGACACGTGATGAAATTTGTATTGATTTAATCCTACTAAAATGCTGCCTATGCTTGGAATAAATCTTATTAAACCAACAACTAACAATGTTAAAGTTGGCAAAATTGCATCAAAACTTAAATTTGATTTAAATAGAAAAAAAACTACCAAAGCTATAGCTAAAACTGAAAAAGTTTCCAATATTATTCTTGGTAATCGTGTGACAAACGCTAAAATTGTTTCTTGATATGTAGATCTATAATTATTTTGTGAAAACGTGTTTAAAGCAAAATTTTCACCTTTAATAATTTTAATAAATTTCATTAAAGAAAAGCTTTCTTGTAAATTTTTTAGTTTCAAAATTCTATGTTTTTTAGCAATCTCTCCTCTAAATTTTAAACTTTTTCTAAAAAAAGTAAGAAAAAAAATAATTGGTAAAGAAAATATTGCTAAATTTAAAAGTAAAATTTTAACACTTGCAAAAATTAACATTACAAAAATCATTAAAATGATTAGTGATTCTTTAAATATATTAAAAATACTAAAAATTACTGAGGTTGACCTTTTAATATCATCGATATTCTGAATTAATTTTGAAGGATTATTTTCAGAAAAAAAAAGAATTTTTTGTTTTAAATAATAATCATAAAGTTTGTTTGCATGTTCTAAGTTTATTTTTTTTAATGTACTTAGTTCATAAAAATTAAAAAATAAATTATATAAGGCCTTGATAAAAAAAATTATAATAATTAGTAGTAAACCATAAAATGATCTTTGTTCGACAGACATACCATTTAGTTTGTTAGTCAAATAATCATTGTTAAAATAATCAATTATTGTTGAAGGCTCAACTATTGCAAGAATATAAACTGGCAAAGAACCAATTGAGATTGTTTCTAAAAAAATTAATGGAAGTGAAATAAAGAATAATAAATATATTCTTTTTTTTTGATTTTTATCTAAGATATATAAAATTTTTTTTATCATAATGTTCTAATAATGGAATAAATTTTTTTGAGAAATTGAATAAATGAATTCTTAAATATGGTTACTTGCTTTATAAAAAAATAATATCTTTTTAATTCGTAATGTGGCTTAATTTTAACATTATCCAAATTTTTACCTAATAATATTTTTTCAACTAAATCTAATATTCTTTCTGAAGAGTATCCAATATTTGAAAAGTGAAAATTTTTTTTTTTACCGATTTTATTATTTATCTTTTTTAGATTTTTTAAAATTGATTTAACAGTTGGGTAAAGTTGTTTTTTTGAACAGTTGATATAAGCATATTTTGATGGAATAATATTTCTAGGTTTGTTGATGTTGTTTATTCTCATTTTCCAATCATTAGGAATTACAGTTGGCATATTAAAAAACATTGCTTCATATAAAACACTTGACTCATCTGTTACCAACAAATCTGCAGCTGATAAGCAAGTAAATATATCCGATTTTGGAGGTAAAATTGTGACATCTTTATATCTTTTTTTTGATATTTTGTTTGCAGTTACTATATTTTTATAAATATCTGAAACTCGTTTGTCTTCTTTAGATGGCCAATGTTTGATTATTAAATTTACATTCAATTTAATAGCTAAATCAAGAATATCTAATTGTTTATTGTCAGTTTCCATCGAGGGTGCATACAAAATTGTTTTTTTTTTTGAATTAAGCTTTTTTTTAATTTTATTTTTTTCTAATTTAAATTTATTTGAGTTTATAGCGTCAGATTTTGGCCAACCTACATTAAATACACCTTTTTTTGGAATCGCATAAGGATCAAAAGATGCTTTTGACCACATTTTCGACCATCTATTGCCTGGTAACAAGCCAACGTCATAATAGTCCCACCGCATGTTAACCCAAGGGTTTGGCCATAAATTTCTACATTGATCCATACCATGAATTGATATTACTGATATTTTTGCATTATTTTTTATACTTCTATCATGATTATAAAAACCTATTTCAACATTTTTACTTAAGTCTTTTGAAAATTCAGTTGCAAAACCTCTTTCATAAGCTTTTTTTTTTAAATTTTTCCAAGTATTTTTTTCTAAGTGATCTGTGTAAAAAAATGTAATCTTCTTTTTCATTAAACAGACTTTTGATTAATTAAAACATTTTTAAAATTTTGAAAAATTCTATCATTGGATAAATCTATTTTCTTGGCTAATTTTTTTGTAATTTTATATATAAATTCATCTTCATTTAAAAATTGTTGGAACATTTTTTTGGATTTTATATCTGCTCGTAAATAGTTGGATATTAAGATTTTATCCTTTTCTATGTGTGAATTTTTAAATACCAATAAATAAAATAGTTTTTTTGCTGCTATTATCTGTTTTGTATTTAATTTAGATAACAGTTTATAATTAGATAGTTTATTGATATAATCTTTAACATTTCTTGGGTTATGTGTAATATTAAAATTTGAATAAAATGTTTCTCCCGCCAATAATGGTTTTTTTCCAAAACAAGCTGTTTCCAATCCTATGGTTCCTCTTCCGGTAATAATTAAATCAGAAAATTTGATTAATGAAAATGTACTAAATTTATTTGGACAAATAACTATATTTTGAACTTTCTTATTTTTTATCAATTCATGTATTAAATTTTCTTCTTTATATTTATAGCTTGTTGGATGTATTTTTATTATCCAAAGAGAATCAATATCTTTTTCTGCGTGCTTGATCGTTGTTTGAAATTGATCATAATAATCATCAAATATTAATTTCCCAGCTTTATGATTTGCATCTGAAAAACAATGTGGGGCATAAAAAACAATTCTTTTAAAACTTTTTCTTTTAAAATGAAAAATTTTTAAGAATTCTGCTTTATTTATTTGTTTTTTATTACGATACGCATCTTTGGCAGTAAAATATTTAATTTTTCCACTATATCTATCTTTTATCATTATATTAAATTTTTTTTTCCAGTCTTTATCAAAAATTTTCTTATCTTTTAAAAATTTTAGATCTAAAATATATTCAATTTTTTCTGCTTCTATAGGTTTTTTGTATATCCTTAATCTACTACTTAAAACATTCAAAACTTTTATATTTTTCTTTAATGCTATTCTCATACCTAGAGCCGCATTAGAAGCATATGTGTGTGTGGGGGATATAACATATTCATATGATTTTTTAGATATTATTTGCTCTAGAAAATTAATTTTAAATATTATGATATAAAGTAATCTTAAAAAGTTTTTATTTATTAAGTTTCGATTTAAAAAATTATGATTATTTCTTATATATTCGTCATAAATTAGATCTCCAAAATAAATACCTTTTAATGAATAATTATTGATAAACCAAGATCTTCCAAAGCAAAATAGTTTAACAACACTGAAAAAAAAATTTATATTTACTAAAAAAAATAATCTTATATCTGTAAAATTTTCTTTAATATTTATACTAATATTTTTTTTAATACCAAATGACTTATAGATTTTTGATATGATATTTTCTTTTGAAACACTATTTAATAGATCTACATTAAATAAAAAATCTTTATTCAAGGTGTAGGCTAAAAATGAATTCATTATAGCACTTTCTGCTATACCTCTATCAATTAAAAGTACCTTTTTTTTAGAAAATTTATTACTTATCTTAAAAAAATTTTTTTTTATAAAATTGTTTACAATTTTTTTATTCATATTTATCTAAAAATAATCATACCCATTTGAAGTTATTTTAAGATTTTTTTTAGTCATGTTCTAACAGTGAACAGTATATAGAGTCCACTTAAAGAATGGTCAATCTAATAAATATTAATGAATTAAGTAAAAATTTTGTTATAGTGACTTTTTTACTATTGAGAATATAATCAATTAAAACCTATTATAAACAACAAAAAAAATGAAAATCAAAGATATTCAATTATTTACTTTTCAGGCTGGATGGAATGAATGGTCATTCATAAAAATTGAAACTGGCTCGAATATATCTGGATGGTCTGAATGCACCGATACATTTAAAAATTTAAATGGATTTTGTGGAATATTAAAAGACTTTAAAAATATAATTTTGAATGAAGACTCTTTAAATATTGAAAGAATATTATGGAAGCTAAAAACTAAATCAAAAAGTAACCCTGGTTCATTAATTCAAAGAGTTATTTCAGCAATTGAAAACGCATTGTGGGACATATCAGGAAAAAAAAATCAAGCTCCCGTATATAAATTATTGGGCAAAAGTTATAGAAAAGAAATAGAAATATATTGGTCTCATTGTGGAACAACTAGAGTAAGAACTCCTCAATTTCTTAATAAGCCACCAATAAAATCACTAACAGATGTTAAAACTTTTTGTGAAGAAGTTAACAAAACAGACTTTAAAATTATAAAAACAAATTTAGCATTATTTAATGATGGCCCAAAAATTTATATGCCAGGGCACAATATAGCTTTTGAAAACCCATCATTGGAGCTAAAAGAAGAGATACTTACCGAGATTATTAATTGGATCCAAGAATTAAATTCACACTTAAATAAAGATATCTATATTGCTGTTGATTTAAATTTTAATTTCAAGATAGAAGGATTAACCAAAATTTCAAAATCTTTAGAAAAATTTAGAATTAAATGGCTAGAGATTGATAGTTATTCTACGGAACCTTTGTCTTTACTAAAAGAAAAAACAAATATACCAATAATTACTGGAGAAACAATAATGGAGCTTTCTAGCTTAAAAAAATTTATAAATAAAAAATTTGTAGATTGTATATCTGTAGATTTGATTTGGAATGGATTAACAGAGTCCAAAAAAATTTCTGATTTTTGTAAAGAAAAAAGTCTCGATATAACAACTCATAATTATAATGGTTATCTTGGAACTTTTATGTCTGCAAACTTTGCTGCTTCTGTACCTAATTTTTATATAGGTGAAATGGATATTGATGAAGTAGATAATTTAGATGAAGTTTTCAGCCATTCACCAAATCTCCTTGGTAGATTTATGGAAATACCAAATAGACCGGGATGGGGTTGTGATTTAAATGAAAAAAAATTAAAAAAATTCTTTAGTGCAAAAAGTTAGTATTGGAATAATTGGGCTAGGGGGAATTGGTGCATTAATCGCTTCATTACTGAAAGAAAAAAAATATACGGTT